>ENA-OPFT01001446-OPFT01001446.1-human-gut-metagenome-genome-assembly--contig:-NODE-1446-length-11851-cov-3.447948_pt1 | contig 11851 bp, 9 predicted proteins | sample MGYA00241714_ERZ501560 | MGnify/ENA primary metagenome ERZ501560 (study PRJEB25962, sample SAMEA2042392) | human gut metagenome | biome: human gut; feature: human-associated habitat; material: faeces...
ATCTTTGCTGATGTGCTTCATTGTATTGATTCAAAATTCCAAAGGAGGCGGTTTAGCATCCGGCTTTTCTTCTTCCAATCAGATTATGGGTGTGCGCAAGACTACTGACTTTCTGGAAAAAGGAACATGGTTCTTGGCAGGATTCATGGTCGTAATGAGTATTGCTACTGCTTATGTGGTTCCTACTTCTTCCGGTAAGGGAGGCGATGTGATTCTGGAGCAAGCTCAAAAAGAAGAAAAGACCAATCCGTATAACATGCCTACTGGTACAGCTGCTCCGCAGACAGAAGCTCCTGCTACAACAGAAACTCCTGCAACAACTGCTCCGGCTGCTGAAGATTCAGCTAATTAAAGCTAAGCGCGGATGATCCCGCAAAAGAAATAAGAAAGAGGTTGATGCCGAAAAGGTGTCAGCCTTTTTTCTTTTTATGACGGATTTAACTACCTTTGTCGGGATTATGCAGTCTGACTAATAATTAATCTAAATAGTACAATGACAGAACAATTAAAACTTAAATTGAATGACTCCAAAGCTACCCGGTGGGGAGCATTGGTAATTGTTGCTTTCACAATGATGGCAGCTTACTATGTAAACGATGTGGTAGCACCACTGAAAACAATGTTGGAGTCGGATCTTGCTTGGACAAGTAGTGATTTTGGATTCTTCACAGGTGGATATAGTTTCCTGAATGTATTCTTCCTGATGTTGATTTGGGGTGGATTAATCCTTGACCGTTTTGGTATCCGTTTCACTGGTAAATTATCAACTATCTTGATGGTGGGAGGTACGGCACTTGAATATTATGCCATGACAGGGCTTGCCGGTCCGGATGCACAGATTTTCGGTCTTAACGAGATTTTCGGTTATAAAGCAGGCGTATTCGTTGCATTTGCCGGTTATTCTATTTTTGGTGTAGGTGCGGAAGTTGCCGGTATCACTGTTTCTAAAATTATAGCCAAGTGGTTCAGGGGTAAAGAACTGGCTACGGCTATGGGTGTACAGGTAGCACTGGCACGTATTGGTTCGCAAGCCGGTTATGCAGTGGCTATTCCTATGGCACGTGCTCTCGGTCTTTCTTCTCCGGTATTATTAGGATTGATATTACTTGTAGGTGGTTTGATTGCTTTCTTTATCTTCTCAGTGATGGACAAGAAGTTGGATATGCAGATGGCTGCTGCTGCCGAAGAAGCTGGTACAGTAAGTGAAGAGGAAAAGTTCTCTTTCAAAGATGTGAAGAATATCCTTATTAACCCGGGTTTCTGGTTAATAGCTTTGCTATGTGTATTGTTCTATTCTTGTGTGTTCCCCTTCCAGAAGTTTGCTTCCGAACTTATGATTACTAAGTATGGCATCAATGAGAATGTAGCGGGCACTTTTGCAGGATTGCCGGCACTGGGAGCACTGATATTGACTCCGGTATTTGGTGGATTTATAGATAAACGTGGTAAATCAGCTTCTATCATGATATTGGGTGCTGCTATGTTGATAGGCGTGCATTTCATTTATGCAATTCCTTCCATTGACTACTGGCTGGTGGCTATTGCACTAATGATTATTTTGGGTATTGCTTTTTCTCTGGTACCATCTGCTATGTGGCCAGCGGTCGCTAAGATATTTCCGGTAAGTCAGTTAGGTACAGCATATGCATTGATATTTTTTATTCAAAATATTGGTCTGTGGGGGATTCCTACTCTGATTGGTAAAGTACTTGATGTTTATTGTATAACCGGACAAAAGCCTGATGGTACAAATATATATGATTATACAATACCTATGTGTATTTTTACCGGTATAGCCTGTATGTCTCTTGTAGTGGCCTTTTTCTTAAAGAAAGCGGATAAGGAAAATGGGTATGGACTAGAATTGCCTAATATACAGAAAAAGGAAAACTGATAATGAGTATGGAAACACCAGAAGGAAAAGTCAGTCTGTTGGATGCTGTTCCGGTTCGTTGTGACCACATCTTGACCGAATGGGAGGGAGATTACGTTGTAATCTCCTATCCCCGGTTCAAGTATGAGTGGATGCGTCGGCTTTTGTTACCGAAAAGCATGTCTCCTGATATTCATGTCCGCCTTGAAGAACACGGCAGTGCAGTGTGGCGTCTGATAGACGGGCGGCGTACGGTACAGGAGATTGTTTTCCAGCTTGCCGATCATTTCCATCTTGATGAGAATTATGCTTCACGAGTCACGACTTATGTGATGCAATTACGAAAGGATGGATTTATAAAATTACTCTCTGTCAACTTTTAATAAAGCCCCTGTTTCAGGATCGAATAATACCTTTATTGTGGAATTCTTATTGAACAGTACAGGAGCGAGATATTCGACTACACCAAATTGTGTGACAGGAATTTCTGAATTATACAATTCTTTATTGTTATAGCTTAATGTAACGTGAGCTCTGCCCGGTACATTGTAGGCAACACCTTCATCCAGCTTCTTCTTTGGATCGACTTCAGGGATTTTTATGCTTTTAAGGTCAGTTACCGTGATATAAATAGGTTCGCCTGCCAGGTCATTGTTGGCTACAATACCCAACTTCTTAGAAAAACGGAAAGCAACTTCATTCTTCATCTCTTTGGGGACGATGCGGATGGTATATATTTTCTCTTCATCGGTCACTTTGCCTGCAAACATTTCGGTCATTGCACGTTCCTGCAAGGTCAGGTTATCCAGCATAAGCTTTAGTTGTGCACCGTCTTTGGGCATGTTGTCCGATTCACCGCGCAACAGGGCATTTTTGCTTTCACGGATGTTATAGATTTCTTTTGCAACCAACTCCGCCATCTTTGCCGTTGAATTTGCCATCAGGATTTCTTCTGTCAGGAAGCTACGGGGATTGACGTAAGGAGTATTATCAGCTGCCTTGGGAGTGGTAGGAGCTGCTTTCTTTTGTCCGCTGCCCAACGGCATGTTGATGGAGTAGACGATGCCGTCTTTGCTCAATTCGATAAGAGGAGCCACGGTTTTGTCTTTCATCTTTACAAAATATACATTCTCTTTATCAGGTATACCGACTACTGCTGTTTGTATCTTGTCCAATGTCCAGTAAGTTTTCGGTTTGGAAGAAACATTAGTTAATCGCAGATAACGGTCAGCATACTTGGAAAATTCTCCGGGAGTATAGATATGTTTAGTGGCTTGCACGGTAAGTTCGATTTCTGTTTTCGGAAGTACGTAAGTAACGCCGTAGTCTTTGCCACGCATGATACCTGTTGTCACTTCTGTTTGCGCTATGGCAGAAACGGAGAACAACAGTGCTGAAAGTAATACTATGTTTTTTTTCTTCATAAATCGCGTTGTTTAAACAATTTCGGTTAAGGGACAAAGTTAATGAAGTTATTTTTGTCAAGAGTAAGATTATAGAATATTAACAGAATAGGCTGTCAGTGCCGTCAGAAGCCTTTCTGGACGGGGTGACTGTTTTTTACTAAAACCTTATCGGGTTTTTACTAATTTTCCGGTAGATTTTTACTAATTTTCAGTCGTGAATTTAGTAAAAATCCGAAGCCCTTTTAGTAAAGGGTGGGACGGATGTATTTTGCCTCAAAGTATCTTATTTTTCGCCTGAAAAAGTATCGGATATAAAAAAACAGGGAGAAGCAAATGCTTTTCCCTGTTACTATCTGTGACCCTGAATCTAAATCAGGATTACGATGACAAATATACAAGATTAAAAACCGGAAGTTAAGCTTTTACCCGGCTATTTTACGAATTGGATGCAGACGGGTTTATCAATACGGATATCTTGATGCGTATCTGATAACAGACCTGTTACGGGATCTCGTTGGAATACCTGAATGACATGACTGTCGCGGCAGGCGGCCAACAGATATTTCCCGTTCGGGGTGATAATAAAGTTACGCGGATGAATCCCCGTCAACTGGTAGCCTACCTTTGCTAACATGCCGGTTTCCGGATTTACTTCGAAGATGGCAAGACCGTCACCTTTCAGGCGATTGCTGGCATACAAGTATTTCCCATCGGGACTGAGATGTATATCGGCACTGCCACGTGCACGGAGTGTGTCGGCTGCAATGGTCTGTATCTTTTCCAGTTTACCATCCAGGTAACTGAAAGCTGTGATATTACCGGATAATTCGCTGATAAGATACGCGTACTTGCCGTTCGGGCTGAAGGTGAGATGACGTGGACCGGAATTAGGATCTACGTCAATAGCTTCGGCAGAAGGGTGGGGGATAATGCTCTTCGGGTGTATGACAAAGCGTAGGATACGGTCGGCACTGAAATCAGTGGCAAAGATATATTTTCCATCCGGAGAGAAAACAGTGCAATGTACGTGGGGTGTTGCCTGTCTTTCAGCGTCCGGTCCGCCGGTACTGCCTTCAAAAAGGGTATCGATAGGCTCTAATGAACCATTCTTTTTCAACGGGAAGATAGACATGCTACCTCCGCTGTAGTTGGCTGTGAGTACTTCTTTTCCGTTGGTGGCAACGTAGCAAGGATCGGCTCCCATAGTGGGCTGGCGGTTCAACAAACTGAGTTTCCCTGTTTCCTTATCGAAGGAGAAAGCATTGAGAGCAGCTGTTGTGTCGTTCATTTCGCTGACGGCATAGACAAACTTTCCATCTTCCGAAGGGATGAGGTAAGACGGGTTGAGTACTTCGATGGAACTGAGCGAGGTGGCAAGTCCCGTTTCCTGGTTGAAACGGAAGGTGTAAATACCTTTGCTGTTTCCATCAGTGTACGTACCTACCAGCATGGTGAGTTCGTCACTTCCGTTGTTTACGTTTCCCGCTTTGTGGGGTGCACAGGCTGTTATTGCTAATCCAAGCATACAGAAAAGAAGTTTTCTCATGATATTATGTTATAGAGTGATAATGTTATAGAGTGATAAGGCGATAAGGTGGTAATATGATAAAATATCACGCTATAACTTTATCACCTTATCACTCTTTAGCGTGCTTCGCACACTATTTCTGCCACTCCTACGCGGTCATCATTTAGTACAATGCGCAAGTCGCTGGCAATAGTTCCTTTGAACGTATATGAAATCAACTTTCCGTACTCGCTGACTGTACCCGAATAAACCGTCAGGAATTGTCCGCCGCCACTTGAAAGCTGGATTTCAAACTCCGCCGGCAGACCGTTGCCTCTGCTGAATGCAATGGAAACGCCATCTACCTTGGAACCGTTCTCCAAGGCAAAGGTAATATAATCTCCTTTATTTCCTTCCCAAACAGTATTCATTTTTTTATCGAGCACGTTCATTACACTTTCCGGATTGGTGCTGGCAGTTACGGGAGCATCCGGTTTTGCCTGTGTTTGCATGGGGGCATTTGGATCTTCTACTGTCAATGTTCCACTTAGGCGGATATCTTCGGAAGAAGCACCTACCATAATGCTGAAGTCTCCCGGTTCCACCACCCATTCCATGTGTTTATCCAGCAATTCCAGCTGTTTACGGTCGAGGGCGAAAACTACCTCTTTAGCTTCTCCCGGTTGCAGGTGGATACGTTCAAAGCCTGCCAGATTCTTTTCGTAAGTGGTAACGCTGCTCAGGATGTCACGAATATACAGCTGAACCACTTCATCACCTGCACGTTTTCCGGTGTTTGTTACTTTGCAGCGCACGGTTGCCTTTTGGTTCGGTGTAATTACTTTCGGACTGATTTCGATGTCGGAATACTCAAAGGTGGTGTAACTCAGACCATATCCGAATGAATAGAGTGCACCGTTGACGCGTGACATATTTCCATCCAGTCCCGGATTCTTTCCGCCGTCAATCTGTGAAGAAGGTTTGCAGGGGAAGTTGAAAGGAATTTGTCCGACACTTTTCGGGAAAGTGACTGTCAGTTTTCCGCCCGGGTTATAATCTCCGAAGAGTACATCGGCTACTGCTGTTCCACCTTTGGACCCCGGATACCATGCTTCTAAAATAGCGGGAACGAACTTGTTTGCCCAATTGATGGATAGCGGGCGACCGTTAATCAGCACCAGTACGACGGGCTTTCCAGTTGCTTGTACCGCTTGAAGCAGTTTCAGTTGTCGTCCCGGAAGGTCGAGGCTGCTGCGTGATTTGTTTTCACCGCAGGTACGCTGTCCGCCTCCTAATACGACTACGGCTACATCTGCCTGGCGTGCGTTTTCTACTGCTTTATCGATTTCAGCTTGTTCGTTATCTGTCATCGGATAGTCGATAAGTTCGCTTTCCGGCCAATTGGCATCTACAAGATCACAGCCTTTGGTGTAGAGTACTTCTGCTTTGCCTTCGGATTTTTGGCGAATGCCTTCCAGCACTGTGGTTACTTCTACTGCCAAAGGACCGTAGTGTGTCAGTGCATATCCCTCTTCGTCTGCATTTGGGCCGCAAACTGCTATTTTCTTCACGTTGTTGATATCCAATGGCAACACGTTGTTTTCATTCTTCAATAAGACGAGGCTTTCGCGTGAGGCTTGTAGTGCAATAGCTTCATTCTCAGCTTTCTCTACTTCTCTATCGGCTCCTGCAAGGTCAGTCTGATAGGGAGCGTCGAACAGCCCTATGAGGAATTTGACACGCAGAATGTCACGTACACGGTCGTTAATCACTTCTTCGCTTAGTCCGCCCTCTTTTACCAATTCGCGCAAAGGCAATACATATGAATCCGGTGACCGGAAGGTGCAACGTACATTCAGACCGGCTTCTACACTTTGACGCACGGCTTCTTTCATATCTTTGGCGGTGCTGTGTTTGGTATAAAGATATTCAACGGCATCACTATCCGAAACCACATATCCCCGGAAACCCATCTCGCCACGCAGACGTGTAGTCAGCCAATAATAACTGCCTTGTATGGGAACACCGTCGTAATCATTGTACGAACTCATCACTCCCAATAATCCCGCTTCCTTTATCACTCGTTTGAAGGGGTAGACATGTATCATTTCCACTTCGCGTGGTGACATTTGCGGGTCTACACGTGCCATACCTTCGCGGGCGCCCTTGTTGTTACTATAAGCAACGAAATGTTTTCCGGTTGCTGCTACCTGATGGTTATGTTGCATGCCGCGTACCATTTTAATACCCAGTTCGGCAACGAGGTAAGGAGATTCACCATATACTTCCTCATAGCGTCCCCAACGCTGGTCACGGCCGACATCGAGGATGGGAGCATAGACATTGGTATATCCCAATATACGGGCTTCCCGTCCGGTGATTAATCCTACCTGGCGTATCAGTTCGCGGTTCCAGGTATGTCCCAATCCCAGTTGTGTGGGAAAATTGGTGGCACGGTAACTTTCTATTCCGCGGATACCTTCGTTCGTAAAGTCTACGGGGATGCCGAGGCGCGTTTCTTCTATAAAGAAGCGTTGTACTTCATTCAGTGCCCAGGCATGGCGGGATGCCGGCCATACATAGGGATTATCCGATGGGGGAAGTCCCCATTGTTGGAAACCGTTCAGGTGTTCGTCAATGGCACCGATGCCGTCTTTCCAAAGCATTTGTTTCCATTCGGGGGTGGGGAGGTCGTCCTTTAGTACACGTTTATAGCCGTAGAGGGTTACCATCTGGCAAGTCTTTTCTTCCAGTGTCATCTGGCTGAGCAGATCTTCGATACGTGCATCCAGTGAGGCATTTGGATCTTCGTATACATCCTTCACTCCGTTTTTGTTGAAATCAATCCAGCCTTTCTGGTACATCTCGCTTTTGACGGGTTTGTACACAGCCGGTATCTTCACGGTTTTTTGTGCGCAGAGCAGAGTACTGCCTCCGAGCAGTAGTGTCATTGCAATTAGTTTCTTCATGATATTTATATTTTTGTGTATATTATCTTCTGTTGCCAAAGGTACGGGTTATGTGGGAGAAAGAAAGGTAAAATCGTCCGGAGTACTGGCTTTTATTGTACGTATGGTAATGCAAGACTGCTTTGGGTCTTATAAAAAGATAAGGTTTATTAATCCGGAGTAAGCAATCACACTATTCTTTTGTACAGTAACAAAAGAATTCTTATCTTTGCCCCACGATTTCTAAAAACCGTATGTATTCTGGGCTTGACTGGATTTGACAGCGGGTAGAAATAGTAAGTAAGCATGCAGTGCGTCGTTGATTTGCACTTTAATCTCAGTCTTCAAAATTTTATCTGGCGAAAGACAATACGCTCTTGCTGCTTAATCGAATCATAGTAGATTAGCTTAATCCCGGCACCAGGTGCTGGGACGAGACATCACTCGGAAGCTGTTGCTCCGAAGCATTCCGATCCAGTGGTGCAGTTACATCGGGGATAGTTCTTGTCGGCCTTGAGGCGAGAATGAAACTTTAAAGGATAAGGCAATGGTTGATGGCTTTGGTTCTGCCGTTGCTCGAAAATCTAAGCAAAGATAAGCATGTAGAAAGCTTATGATTTCCTCGTTTGGACGAGGGTTCGATTCCCTCCAGCTCCACGGAAATAGTAAAAAGAAGTTTGTAAGTCCTTGAATTCCAGTAATTCAGGGGCTTTTTCTTTTCTTCTACTCCCCCTACCTTTTATATTCATTTAGAAAACAGTTGTAGTAAATGTGCTACAATTCAAAATTAATATCTACTTTTGTCTGTTCAAAAATCAATAACTATTAGAAGTGGGGGCAACACTTTAAATTCTGCAACAGATTTATGAAAATTCACGAAGGAAAATGTACAGAGAAGATTTTGAAAGAACGTGAACGGATTGGTAGTCGGTTAGCCATTCTTCGCAAGAAGAGAAATATGACCCAAGAGGAATTGGCTAATCTTTGTGGTGTTAATCGTGTTAATATAGCCAAGATAGAGAAAGGGGCTTATAATGTGAGCATTGATATACTATCTAAGGTAACATCCGCTCTTGGTTTTGTGATAGATATAAAAGTGGATAGCTCTGTTTGTCCGACTCATTTCTCTCAACGTAAACCTGTAAAGCTGGTAATAGGGAAAGACTATTATGTCAGTTTTGGCAATAACGAAGCCCATAGATGTAAGCTGGTTGATATTCCGGAGATGTACCAAGGTCAAAGAATTAAAATCGAAACTCCGACCCCGAGAGGGTCTATCACCCACATATTATTTGCCGATGAAATAGGAACGACACCTGACGAGGCTGTAATGAACCAAGTAACGATGTAAAAACATTAAAAGGGAGGAAGTGCAAGTTCCCCTTTTATTGAAATCACCTTCGCTACAACCATCTGCAGCGAGGGTGATTTTTTAGTTTATGAGGGTTTCTACACACCCTCTTTCATCAGGGCTATTCAGAAATTTAATGGTTTCTTCTGAATATATAATCTTAAATTGATGGTTCGGAATCAATTCTAAAGCTGGGAAATCAGTAGTGATTAACAGTTTTAGTCCCTTTCTTTAATATGTAAAAGCAACTTGTACAAAAGAAGTTTCTTATGTACGGGATAGCAGCAATAACTCCGTTGAGCCTTCGTGGGGACAAGCCGAATTTGATTTTATAATGTGGGTTTATAAGGTACAGTCTCCGGTCAATGATTTGATAGTTGGCTTGCCGGACGATGCGATTGAACAGTTCGATGGTGCATCCGGTGCTCTTTATATCCAGTAGCTCCGTGATTACGCGTTCCTGCTCACCGCATAGTCTTAATATCCATCTGTATAAAGTGCGGGGAAGGAGGTGGAGAAAAGGGAAATGTGAAACAATGTGGCTGTGTGCTATCTGCTGGTGGCCTCCGAATGGCATTTGCCAGGCGGGAAATCCTACAAATACAGCTCCGTCGGCAGACAAATGTTTTTGTAGGCCGGAGAGGAACCGTTCTTTGTCTCTGATATGCTCTATCACATCGTGTAGAAGAATCAGGGGAAAATTCGTAGCCTTGTCCTCAAGCTGGAAAATGTCGGTGGCAATGAACTGTCCCTGCTGATGCCTTTGGGTGAAGAAGGTCCTGGCTTGCTCTATTCGCATGGCATCAATGTCTACGCCCATCACCCGGCAACCGGCTTTGGCAAAGGGAAGCAGATTGCCTCCCTCTCCACAGCCCACTTCCAGCACTTTATCGGGGATGTGTCCGATGACTTCCTTTATGTAGGGGATATAATAGTTCTTGCTGGTCTGTGACTGTTCATCAAAGTAGCTTTCCCGGTCGGTATGTCGTTTCTGCATGTTCTTTGTTCCTTCTTGAGTTTGATTATCCATATAAATAGATAATCAGTCGGGTAAAAGACTGCGTGGCGCATCGTTTTTTTACCAGGAAATGCGGAGGCCTACCGGGAGGGTGAATGTGAACGGGTGTTCCTTTCGGATGGTGCGCAGTTGGCTGCCGTCGGGGATATAATAGTTTACAGTCGGCTCCAGATAGATGCCTGCCTGGGGTGTGAGGCGATATTGTATGCCTATACTTGTGTTGACCGACCACTGCCAGGGAGCACTTACCGGCTGGCTGTCGAGCTTGTGTGGAATACTGTCCGTGACATGGAAGCTTTGGAGTGTCCCTTTTATGGGGATATCCACCTGCATGCCTGCCGTGGCATAACTGGAGAAACGTTTGTAATGCCAGAAACGGTAGGAAAGCCGGAGAGGAATGCCGATATAATGCAACTTCTGGTTGTCTTGAATGCGGAATGCTTCGCCGGTAGTGAACTCCGACCTGAGAAGCGTATATTGCAATCCGGTTTCCAGACTCCAACGCTCATTCAATTTCTTGCTGAGAGAGAGTCCCACGACGATGGGGGCATGATGTTGCTGGTTCTCAACAATCCTGCCGCTGTTATTCTGGGCAATCTGCATGAGTCCGATGGAATCTTTTCCCAGAGTACCTTGCTGATAGCGGGTGTGCAGATAAGAATAATACTCTTCCCACGTACTGACTTGTTGAAGGAAGTCACTTGAAATGCCGTCGGTATGTGGAGTGGCAATCAGCTTATATAGGTTCTGTGCCAGTTGCGGTCCGAGTGAACCTGCCAGCATCAACTTCCATTTCCCGGATTTCTTCTTGCGGGTTGGCGGCATCGGGGAAGGGGAGGAGGCGAAAGCCATCTGCCGGTTGGTGATGGTCTGTCCGGTGAATGGAGAGGGTATGGGATATTTGTGGATGCTATCTTTCATTTTGGGTATGGCAAGGGGCCATTCTGTGGAAACAGGAACGGGAGGGATGATTCGTTCCCTTTTGTTCAGATTTTCTTTGGTATGGCATTGTTCGTCGTTTCGGGGAGTATCGGTTTTCTTTGTTTGTTGCGTACTCCCGGCTTGCCTGGAAGAAACTTTGGACAAACGGTTTTCCCTGACACTCTTTTTCTCTCTGTACAGATAGTCATATAGCGTTGGAAAGAGAAGCAATTTATTTTTTAACTAAGCATCCCGGTTGACTTCTGCTGCACAGTCCGGACAAATGCCTTTCAGTACATAGTTGATGCTGTTCAGTGTAAATCCTTGAGGCAGCTTCACCACCGGAGTGGGAATGTTGGTGAAGCAGAAGGTTTTGTTGCATTTCTCGCAATGGAAATGGGTGTGCAGGTCGCTTACGTCGCAAGAGCAACTGTCACTGCACACGGCATACTTGAAGGAACCCGTCCCGTCATCTATACTGTGTATCAGATGATGGGAGAGGAATAGGGTAAGGGTACGGAAGATGGTGGATTTGTCCACCGTATCCAGCATGGTTTCAAGGTCGAGCAATGAGACGGAACGGCCTGCCTGCATCATGGTGCGCAATACCAGGATGCGGATGGCAGTGGGCTGTATGTCCCTTTTGGCCAATAGGTCCAAATATTTCTTTTCTTCCATTTTTTCTATTTAATAAGTTTTTGTATGCGTATGGCGTTCACTATCGCAATGAGGGCGACGCCTACGTCGGCAAAGACAGCTTCCCAAAGTGTGGCGATTCCACCGGCACCGAGGATGAGGACAAGCAGCTTCACTCCGAAAGCCAGCGA
>ENA-OPFT01001470-OPFT01001470.1-human-gut-metagenome-genome-assembly--contig:-NODE-1470-length-11741-cov-1.529694_pt1 | contig 11741 bp, 8 predicted proteins | sample MGYA00241714_ERZ501560 | MGnify/ENA primary metagenome ERZ501560 (study PRJEB25962, sample SAMEA2042392) | human gut metagenome | biome: human gut; feature: human-associated habitat; material: faeces...
TATTTTTGAAATGGACGATGAGGCACTTACGATATTCAGAAGACGAAAGATAGGATTTGTCTTTCAGAATTACAACCTGGTGCCAATATTAAATGTGTATGAGAATATAGTGCTTCCGATCGAGCTGGATGGAACAAAGATAGACACTGCGTATGTAGATAAAATTATGGATGTGCTCGGCTTGTCGGAAAAGAAATTTTCCATGCCGAACCAGCTGTCAGGAGGCCAGCAGCAGAGGGCTGCGATAGCCAGAGCGCTGGCAGCAAAACCTTCTATCATATTGGCTGATGAGCCGACAGGCAATCTGGACAGCAAGACCAGCATGGATGTCATTGCACTGTTAAAGCTGACTGGTAAAGAGTTTGCACAGACGATAGTGATGATCACTCATAATGAAGAGATAGCAACCATGGCAGACCAGATGATACGGATCGAAGATGGCAGGATCTTCTCAGCAGGAGTACCAGATGGGGGTGAGAAGGATGCTTAGAAACAATAATCAGGCGGCGGTGAGCAGGATATATCACCGCATGTTAAAGCAGAACAAAGTGCGAAATGTAATTGTTATTCTGGCGATCGTTCTCACAACATTCATGTTCACGGCTGTATTTACATTGGGATTTTCCGTAGCTAAAAATCTTAACCAGATGCAGCTAAGACTTCAGGGAACGAGGTCTTCTATATATATGGAGCATCCATCTGAAGGTCAGATAAGTGCTATAAAGTCCTGTCCGTCACTTCTTGCGGCGGGAATACAGATTGATGCACAGACGGTAAGCACGGAAACAGGCAAGTACAGTTATCTGCTTCGGTATGATGATGATACGGAATTTAATGAGAATCTGAAACCTGCCATAACCGATATAAATGGCAGTTATCCGAAGGATGAGAATGAGATAATGCTCACAAAGCAGATGCTTGACAATATGGGTATCAAGTCGCCAAAGGTTGGTCAGAACGTTACTTTGGTGATGGATGGTGAGAGAAAAAATTTTGTGCTCTCAGGTTGGTACACAGGATTTGCCAAGAGCAGCGTATGCCTGGTGTCAAAGAAATATGTGGATTCCCAGGGGATAGATATGCAGAAGGATGGACGTGTCAGTATCTCCGCAAAGGAGGGCAAGGGTGATAAACTCCAAGATGAACTTGAGAAAAATGTTACTTTGAGGCAGGACCAGAAGTTTGACGTGAAATATGATGTTCAGTCTGAAAATGGTTCAAACCGTGTTTTTATAGCTATAAGTATAGGCATTATAGCTCTTATGATACTCCTTAGTGGGTATCTTCTTATATATAATGTAATGTATATATCTGTTACAAAGGATATAAGCTTCTATGGAATGCTGAAGACCATCGGAGCCACGATGTCCCAGATACAGAAGATAGTGAAAAAACAGGCACTATATCTGGCTTGTATAGGAATTCCGATAGGTGTACTCCTTGGAACGGCGGTGTCATTTGGTGTTGTTCCGCTTGCTATGAACATGCTGTCGATAGACAGGGAAGCTGCACTTTCATCGGCGGTCAGTTTCAATCCGGGAATATATGTATTCTCCGTGGTATTTGCATTTGCAACTGTATTTATAAGTGCAAGGAAACCAGCAAAATATGCCGGGAAGATATCTGCAATCGATGCAATGAAATATACTGGAAATATATCTGGAACAAGATATAAGTCCACCAGTGGAGGAAGACCCCGGAAGATGGCATGGAGGAATGTGTTCCGTGAAAAGAAGAGAAGTATACTTGTGTTCGCATCGATATTCATGGGTTCAGTTACATTTCTGTGTGTGAATACATTTATATCATGCATGGATGCGGACAGTTACATAGAGCACTATCTTCACAATGATTATGTGCTGTATGGCGGCGGAGAATCAGATAACTCTAAGCCTCAGGCGACCATGGCGGACATCGTGGATCAGATGCAAAGCATTCCGGGTATGGATACTGTAGAGCCGAAAAGAAGAGAAGATGTAAGACTGCCATTTGACGCTGAACTTTATGTACCGTTTATTGAGAGCGAGGATGACCCTGAAGCTCTTGCGACATTTTATGAGACAACGACCAACAGTGAGGCACAGTATGGGGCACCGCTGATATCGGTCAATTCAGATATGATAAAGCTCTACAACAAAACTGCCAGACAGAAGATTGATATAGATGCATTCGAAAAAGGAGAGGTATGTCTGATAGGTTATGTAGATTCCATATCAGCGTCTGAGCGGATGGCGGATAAGACTCTGACACTTGTAAATGACCAGACGGGCGGGAAGAGACAGATCACAGTTGGTGCAGCCATGATGAGAACAGAGCAGTCAGCAATCACCGCCGGATATTATTGGACACTTGGTGGAGCTCCAGAGGCGATATTTGTGAGTGATGCGGTGATGGATGATCTGTTTCCGGATGCGGAGATCTCATGCATCATTGCGGATGCGGGGAAAGGAAAAGAATCAGAAGTGACACCATATGTACAGCGCATCGTAAAGGAAAATCCAGTCATAGCCGGGAGTGATATCAAGTCGGTGGAGGGCTCAGAATTCAAGAAGTCTATGCTGTCGCTTGAGGTGATAGGTGGTGGAATGTCGATCATATTGATACTTATCGGAGTGGTGAATTATATCAATGTCATGATCACCGGTGTATATACGAGAAAACTGGAACTGGCAGTGCTTGAGAGCGTTGGAATGACAAAGAGGCAGATACGTAATATGCTTATGTACGAGGGCATGTTTTATGGTATTATAACAACAGTACTTATTGTGACGCTTGGAAGTCTTATGATGTATGGGGCTGGCCGGCTAAGTGTGAATATAGCCGATTATGCAGTGTTTCATTATCCGTATGCACTTGTTGCCGGAGTCGTTGTTGTGCTGTTTGCTATATGCATTGTGGTTCCGGCGATGGTGTTCAGACTTGTGACAAAAGATACGGTGACAAGCCGGCTGAGAGAAGCATCATAGATATTGGGCAGACCGGGAGTCATGAAAATGATATGGAATCAGCATGTAATTGATAGGAGAAAGTATGAAACGTATTTTGGTCGTGGAGGATGATGTGATCATATGTGGAGGTGTGAAGCTATTCCTTGAAAAGAGGGGATACGAAGTTGAAACTGCGTACTCATGCAAGGAGGCGGATGGCTGTCTGGAACATGGCTTCGATCTGATATTGCTTGACAGAAACCTTCCCGATGGAAGGGGCCTTGACTACTGCAGAGAACTGAGAAAAAGCACAAAGGTCCCGATCATCTTCCTCACGGCAAGAGATACGGAGGCTGATATGATAGAGGGGTTCCGGGCCGGCTGCGATGACTATATAGCGAAGCCGTTTTCCGTGGAACTTCTGTATCAGCGGATAGAGGCAGTCCTTCGAAGAAGTGAAAATGCACTGGATGGGGTAAAGCATGAACGTTTTCATTATGGGGATATGAGTGTTGACTTTGAACGGATGCAGGTGTACATATCGGATGAACCGATAAAGCTGTCCGTTACGGAATACAGGATACTGGAACTGCTGATAAAAAATAAGGGGCGCGTTCTCACAAGGGATATGATCATACAGAAGATTTGGGATGACAATGAAAATTATGTGGATGAGAACACGCTGAATGTGCATATCAGAAGACTTCGTCAGAAGATAGAAAAGGATGCCGGCAATCCGGAGTACGTGATCACGGTGTTTGGAATCGGATATACATTTGGCGAGACATAGGCAGGGGTAGATAACAGAGATAATATGGATAAATATATTGAAAACTATGGTAAATATACGAAGAGAGTGAGGATGCTGTATGTATGCTCACTTCTTTTGTTTGTGTTTTTAGCAGTATTTGAGTATGTATGTTCAGGGAAAATACTTGCGGCCATAGGTGCACTGGCGTGTGGTGTAGTTATGTTTGTTGTCATAAAGTTGCTGCAGAAGGCGGATGATGACTTTATTTCGGAGGTCGTGGCAGCTATGTCGGATCTTCTGGACAATCTCTCTGAGCTGAAACGGCAGCAGGTATTTCCGGAAAATGATGACTCGCTGGTATCAAGGCTGCAGAGCAAGGTTGACAAGATAATCGCTGGCTGGCCTTTAAGCAGAAAAAATATATCAAAGCGATTGAATATCTGAACGATGCGCTGAAGCTTCAGAATTCCAGAGAGAGGCTGGAGCATGAGAAGATTAAGGGGCTGGTATCGGATCTTTCCCATCAACTGAAGACGCCAATATCGAACCTGAGGATGTACACGGATTTTCTGAAAAATCCGGATATAAGTGATGATGAGCGTACTCAGTACTTGCAAGTCCTTGAACTGGCGGTGGAGCGCTTGTCATTTCTCTCGGAGAGTATGATAAAGGTATCCAGACTGGAAAGCGGACTTATCAATCTCGATGTGAAAAGCCAGAGTATAAATGACACTGTGCTGCAGGCAGTGAAAGATGTATATGTGAGTGCGAAAAACGCCGATATAACTATCAGATATGATGAACAGGTGAAATGTGATATACAGCATGACAGAAGATGGACTGCGGAAGCGTGTTTCAATCTTTTGGATAATGCAATAAAATATGGAAAAACTGGAAGTGAGATAGTCCTGTCGGTCAGAAAACTAGGGCTCACGGTTGAAATCAGTGTGACAGATGAGAATGAACCAATAGGAGAGGATGAGCGTACACATATATTTGAGAGGTTTTACCGTGGCAGAAATTCCGGTGACAAGGACGGTGTTGGAATAGGCCTTTATCTGTCAAGGGAGATCATAGAAAAACAGGGCGGAATGTTGAGTGTTATTCCCCAAAAGGACGGCAACAAGTTCGTGATCGTGCTGCAGAGCCGATGAATGGAATAATGGCATGATTATATATAAAGGAGTACATATGATTTACACATACCCGGATTATTATAAGAAATTCAGCTGCATAGCGGACAAATGCCCGGACACATGCTGCGGCAAATGGCAGATAGTGATAGATGACGATTCGTTGGAAAAATATGAGGATTATAATGGTGAGTACAGGGACGAGCTGCGCCGCAAGGTAAATTGGAAAGAAGGTGTTTTCAGGCACGGCAGAAGTGGAAAGTGTGCATTTCTGCGGGATGACATGCTGTGTGACATGTATATACATATGGGAAAGAACAGTCTCTGCACTACATGCAGGGAGTATCCTAGACACACAGAGGAATTTGAGAATGTCCGTGAGATCTCGCTGTCTCTGTCGTGCCCGGAGGTGGCACGGATGCTGATGAACATCACGGGCAAGGTGACATTTGTGACCGAGGAGGATGACGAGGATGAGGTGTTCGACGATTTTGATTATTTCCTGTACTCGAATCTTGAGGATATAAGGGAGGAGATTCTGAAGATCATTCAGGACAGAAATACAGATATCCGTGATCGTGTCAGGAGAGTTCTACAGATTGGCGCGTCGGCACAGAGACACTATGATGAGGGCGACCTTGTCATGTGGGATGACTGCGGAGAGCAGGATAAGCCGGAGATTTGCAGGAAATTAGAATCTTGCCCGGAGCATTCTAATACGGAGATCAATAATGAAGTCTTTTCAGATGATGAATATGTCCTGTTACAGAGACAGTTTGGCTTTCTTCGGGGTGAGCTGGAGCTTTTGTACGACGACTGGGAGGATGTGCTCATAGAGTCACAGAGTCTTCTGTTCAGCGATGGCGCGGAAACATTTGCGGAGAACAGGAGAAGGTTTGAGGCATGGTGGCGCAGGCATTCTGCGTGTCAGGATATGGCAGATGAGCGGGCTGCGGACAGCAATGCTTCAGAAGAGAATGTAAATGCTGATGATCAAGGCATGCGCGATCTGAACTCTGATTTCTGCGATGCATCTGTCGGTGAAATACTGCCTTCTATGGAGATTGTGCTAGAGCAGATCGTAGTATACTTCATCTCGATATATCTTCTGGGAGCCGTGTACGACGACAACATCATCGGCAAAGTGGAGGCCTGCGTAGGACATGCTGTTGAGCTTTATATGCTGCTCATGGCCAGATGGCTGAAAAATGGAGAGCAGATTTCCATGGATGACCTCATAGAACTGGCATACAGATATTCAAGGGAGATAGAGCATTCTGACGAAAACCTGGAGAAGGTGGAAGTGCTGGATTGGTTTGGAAAGATAGATTAGTCTATTGGTTTGTGAGGAGATGATGAAAATTCTGGACAACACGATAGAAATGTATAAGTCTGAAATGGAAAAAGCTTTGGCGATGACTTCAACGACAGGGAGATGCTTGATACAGTGTATTACAGCTATATAGTTGCAAATACGCAGGCTGACAGAAAGTAAAAACGATTTGCAAAATTAAGCCTTACACCGCTTGTAGAAATAAGTAACTTACAGCTTAAATGTTATAGTAAATATACTTCCGTGCGGAATATTGTCACTGACTGTTATGTCAGCACCGTGGAGCTCTGCTATGCTCCTGGCGATGCTGAGACCGAGTCCAAAGTGATTTTTATGGTCGTTGCGTCTGGAATAGAAGGTTTCGAAAATGTGCGGCTTATCTTCATCGCTTATTCCAGAACCTGTATCTGATACTGTATAGTATAGATTTGAAACATCCGCGGATACAGATATTGCTATCTGTCCATTGGCGGTGCATGATATGGCATTGTCCACCAGAATAGATAGGCATTGAAGCATTCTATCCCTGTCCATGTAGACAGGTGAAAGGGGATTGTCAGGTATGGATACTGCCAGGTCAAGACTTTTTTGCATGGCAATTGATTCAAAGCGATCGTATAATTCTATTATTATATCTTCCGGGTGAATGTCATCGAAGTTATCCCTGCCTGACTTCTTTATATCAGCAAATGTCAGGAGATTGTTCACCATATCGGTCATTCTGTCACATTCCCTCTGGGCTGTCAAAATATAATCATTGTCAGTCTTGTCAGGATTACTGCCAGACAGTCCGTTGAGACATGATTTTATGACGGTTACAGGAGTCTTCAGTTCATGGGATGCTACAGCTATGAACATATCCTGTTTCTTATAAGCCACATTTACAGGGATAAGTATCCTGCCTGTAAAAATGCATGAGAATATGGACAGAAGTATTATTGCTATGGTAGTAATGATCAGAAATAAAATCATCATTTTTGCTTTGTATGCAGACAGCGTAGCGTTGTTGAATATGGTGTGTATGGTATAGAAATTTCCACCTATATTTATGATGCTGTAGCTGTTCCAGTAGTCGGTATGATCATATCTGACAATATAAAATCTCCTGTTGTTTTCGCCCTGATTTATCGCATTGTAATAATCTTTCCAGTACATCGGCTGATTGTAAGGAGATGCAGCTTCAAAAATTGACGCGCTCTCTGCAAAGCTGTTCGTGGAGACGATTGTGTTGTTGTTTCGCAGCACGTCTATATTAAGATTTTTCTCACTATATTCATTGAGGATAGGCATGTCTATGATGCTCACCTGTTCAAGATATGAGAATAAAAGGTTTACATCCCTTGTGTACGATATGTACGTGCTGTTTGTGTACTCCTTTATCACAGTGTGGAGCAGAAGAATGGACATGGCAGTCAGAATAATTGCTATGACGGAGGAGAGAAATATGGAAAGTTTTCTTTTGAGCTGTTCTATCATATAGATGTGTCCTCCTTTCTGCAGACTAGCATGTAGCCACTGCCGTATACGACCTTTATCACAAGACTGCTATGGATGGTTTTTAATCTGTTTCTCAGAAAATAAATGTAATTCAGTATATTCCCATTTCCCACATTTGAGGTCAGTCCCCATATGGCTTCGATGATCTCGTCTTGACTTACCAGCTTACCAGCAGATCTCAGCAATAATTCAAATAGCTGGGATTCTCTGTTGGTGAGCCGCACCGACTGGGTACCACATTGAAGTGTCCGGCTGTCGAGCATATAAGTGACATCACCATATGAATAGTCAAATGTACCAATCTGTTGGGTTCTTCGGTAAAGTGCGTTTATACGAGCCAACAGCTCATCAAATTCAAAAGGCTTGACAATATAATCGTCGGCACCGTGGGAAAATGCTGCAGTTTTGTTCTCGAGTGTCCCAAGGGCTGTGAGCATAATCACGGGTATCGATATCCTGTCAAAGTATAACTGATTGAGAATGTCCAGACCGGACATGTCAGGGAGCATCCAGTCAAGCACCAGGATGTCGATATCCACCCCGGAATATATGAGCTCTGTGCTCTGCTTTCCAGTTGTACACAGCGTCACAGATATTCCGTGATCTTCCATTTGTCTTTTCAGTATTTTCCCAAGATTGAGGTCGTCCTCCACAAGCAGCAGGTTCATACATATCCCCTTTTCGTTATTGTAATCTGGAATGTAGTTCATTTCATTCTTACTTTATAGTAATTCATTTGGGGAGCGTTTGAAAGCGGTATACGCAATTTAGATGGTTTTTAGATAATCTGAGAGTCTGTAGATGCTACAATTTGTACATGAAAATATGTGAATAGAGGAAGTGCTAACTGGGGAAAAGGAGGTAATCATGGGGCGTATAAATATATTTTTACTGCTTGCCGCTGTCATGATAATATGCTGTGGCTGCGCTGGAACATCAGGAGATGCAGAGGTGGTGAAGGACCTGTATGAATATCAGATGACACAATTGAATGTGGCGGAGGTGTATGGAATAGGAAAGACACAGGACGGTTATGTGTGTATAGGAGAAAATTCTGACGGCGAGGCTGTAAAGCTGACATTCACGTCACCTAATGGTGAGGTACAGGAGGAAAAGCTTGACTCAGCTTTCGTGATGTCAGTGGACGAGAAGATATCAGCGGCATATGTTGATGGGGATGGAAGTATATATATAGCTTTGAGCAGTGTCTTGGGAGATGGAGACATGGAGAGCAGGATAGCCGTCATAACAGGGAATGGAGAGGTCAGACAGCTATCTGATGAATTTGAGGGAAATGTGACAGCTATCAGAGTGCTTGCTGACGGATCCGGCTATATCTCGGGCTGCCCGGGCGGTGATATAAGGTGTTTTTCAATGGATGGTGAAGAGAGATTTGTCATCAAAAATATGAATTACACAGATATATGTGTGGCGAGCGACAGGATTATGGTTTTGACAGAGAGGAGCCTTCTGTCATATGACATATCCGATGGAAGTGAGACTGAAAACATCACAGCATTTGATAAGAGTATGGCGGACGACCTGGACGAGACCTTCAACGAAAAGGGGATGGATGCGGTGAGCTGCAGAAATATCATGAAATATGACGAAGATTCGGACTCACTGTATCTTATGCTGAGCACAGGTTTATATGAGTATAAGCTGAAGGATAGGCTGGGAATTAGACTTGCTACGTTCAGGGATTCAGATATTGAGTACGACTATGTGGTTGAAGGCGGTGATACATTTGTTGCGATAGCTGGTGGCAAGAGTGGAAGAAAGTATGTGGTGGTGTATTCATATGATTCAGGTTATGCTTCAGCAGAAGACAAAGAAGAGATGGGTGATAATGAAGTTACACTATATTCGTTATATTATGCAGAGAGCTATGAAACTCTCATCTCATGGTACGAGGAATACCATTCTGACATGACGGTGAAGTATACATGGGGAATAGATGATGATAATGGAATATCTGAGAGCGATGCAATAAGAGCGCTCAATACACAGCTTCTCGCTGGTGAGGGACCTGATGTTATCATAATGGACGGATTGAATGTGGGAAGCTATGAGGATACCGGAGTGCTCTTGGAATTGTCACAGGTGTATGACGATATACTGGAGGAAAATTCAGACTGTCTGGAAAATGTTCTCAACACATACAGGAAAGAGGATGGTTCGATATACGCAATTCCATCCATGGAGACGTTTACTGCAATTATCGGGCCGGAAAAAGAGGTAAAGAACATGATGGATGTACAGTCGCTTGCAGCATATATAAGCAGTCAAGACAGACCAAAATATGGAAATGACCTGTCATTCTATAATTGGGAGTGTTATTTTGATATATTGTATTCAGGATACGCATCGGAGATTGTGGATAGCAATGGAAATTATGACGAAGAGATGCTCAGAAAATTTCTAGAGGACTTAAAGCTTTTGTATGACACGGAGATGGAAAGGACGACTCAGGATCAGATTGATGAGTGGAGTGCAACGTGGGGCACCTACAGTGATCAGATAAAAAAAGCTATAAACAGTGAGTATATGAGCCCGCTGTTCAACAGCGCCTGGTCTGGAAGAAAAACAGCATTTGTGAACATGAAGACGATGGGAGAATCCTGGCGTTTTTACAGTATAAAAGAGGACTATGAGGTCGGAACAGGTGAGAGCGGCGAAAATACGGATTACGCATATGAAATATGGGGAAATGGTGGAGGAAAGGTGTTTGTGCCAAACACGGTTGTTGCGATAAATTCCAGATCAAAGAGTTTAGATCAGGCTATAAGTTTTATGAAGGATCTGTTCAGTACGGATGTACAGAAAATATATTACGGCGTTGAATGTGGAAATCCGGTCAATATGGAGGGCGTGCGGGAATGGAACAGAGAGGCACAGTCCATGGGAACTCCGGGAGGAAAGATCACCCTGGGGGGAAATGATTACATGGATTGGTCGTATTGGCGTAAGGATGAGTATCTTGAGGACTATATAGATAAATTGAGAGAGCTTGATACTCCGTCGAATACTGATGCGAGGGTGCGCAGTGTGATAAGGGATAACGTTGGAGACTATCTTGAAAATGGGGATAGTCTGGACAGCACAGTTAATTCCATAGATAAACTTTTAGGGGTATATTTGAGTGAATAAATTAGTTAGCAGAAGGACAAAAGGAACAGTCGGATTTGTGATTCCGGGTTTTTTGGGGGTTATGATCTTTGTTGTTATTCCGCTGATGGATGTATTTATATCGTCATTTCAGAGTGTGGGGCATGGTGGCTTTTCAGGACTGCAAAATTACAAAGCGGTATGGGAAAATACGGCATTCAGACTAGCAGCAGGCAACTCCCTGCAGTTTGAGCTGGTGAGTGTTCCACTTCTCATGGTAATCTCGTTGATAGCTGCGGTAGAGGTATATGGAATGAAAAGCAGCGCAGTCAGGTTTGCATTTCTCGTGCCGCTTGTTATACCATCAAATTCACTTGCGGTGGTCTGGAGGCTATTGTTTGCTGATCTTCTTTCGGGAAAGGCGGTCTTCTGGCTGTTTGTGGGCACATTTATATTTAAGAACACAGGGTACAATATGCTTATATGGATGTCTGGGTTGTCGGCGATACCGGAGACTGTGTACGATGCTGCCAGAGTTGATGGAGCGGGAAGATATACCCAGCTATTCAGGATCACGCTTCCAAATATGAAAAGGTCATTTTTCATAGTTGCCATGTTGTCTGTGGTGAATTCCCTTAAGATATTTAGGGAGCAATATTTGATGGCAGGCAGCTATCCGGACATGAGCATATATCAGATACAGCATGTGTTTAACAACTGGTTTGAGAAGCTGGAAATCAGCAGGCTTACGGCGGGGGCAGTTATGACAGCCGTGGTATTTTTCGGAATCATACTTATAATTCGTTTGGTATGTCTCACTGATTGGCATGAGATATCAGTTAAATATAAAAGAAAGATTTTACTGAGAGGACGTGGAATCAAATGAGGTATGTAGCAGAGGGGATACATTTGTTATTGAAGATACTGGTCATAATGGGAGCGGCGCTGGCGGTAAACCCCTTATTGGTTCTGTTAAGGGGAACACTTTTGGG
>ENA-OPFT01001472-OPFT01001472.1-human-gut-metagenome-genome-assembly--contig:-NODE-1472-length-11735-cov-2.836901_pt1 | contig 11735 bp, 10 predicted proteins | sample MGYA00241714_ERZ501560 | MGnify/ENA primary metagenome ERZ501560 (study PRJEB25962, sample SAMEA2042392) | human gut metagenome | biome: human gut; feature: human-associated habitat; material: faeces...
AGAGCGGCGAAGCGGATGACGGAGGCAACTGGCTACGAGGCGCGGACAATCCACCGGATGCTTGAGCTGTCCGGGGCGATGCCGGAAAGCGGCAAAAAGGCGAGCTTTGAACGGAATGAGGACAATCCGCTGGAGGCGGACGTGATTATCGTCGATGAGATGTCGATGGTTGATATCCACCTGTTTCAGTCGCTGTTGAAGGCGGTCAGCCCGGGGACGAGGTTGATTTTGGTCGGGGACGTGAATCAGCTGCCGAGCGTGGGTCCCGGACAGGTGCTGGCAGATCTGATTGCCAGCGAGGTGTTCCCTGTCGTCTGCCTGCAGAAAATTTTCCGGCAGGCGCAGGAGAGCGATATTGTTGTCAATGCGCATCGGATTAACAAAGGAGAACAGATTGCGCTGACAAATAAAAGCAGGGATTTCTTTTTTCTGGAGAGGAACAGTGTCCCTGTTATCTACAAGCATATGGTGCAGCTGATTGGAGAGATGCTGCCGAAATATGTAAAGGCTTCGCCGTTCGATATCCAGGTGCTGACGCCGATGCGGAAAGGCAGCCTTGGTGTGGAGACGTTAAACGGCGTACTGCAGAGCTGTTTAAATCCTCCGTCGGAGGGCAAAAAGGAGGTTCAGCTGGGCGATACCCTGTTCCGCGAGGGGGACAAGGTGATGCAGATTAAAAACAACTACCAGCTGGAATGGGAGGTCGTCAGCCGTTACGGCATCCCGATCGACAAGGGAGTTGGAATTTTTAACGGTGATATGGGGATAATCCGGGAAATTGACGAATATGCACAGACGGTGCTGGTGGAATACGACGAGCAACGCCGCGTGACCTATACCTATCCACAGATGGAAGAGGTGGAGCTGGCTTACGCGATCACAATTCACAAGTCGCAGGGAAGCGAATATCCTGCTGTGATTATGCCGCTTTTGGGAGGACCGAGACTCCTGTTTAACAGAAACCTTCTGTATACAGGTGTCACCCGTGCAAGGGGCTGCGTGACGATTCTGGGAAGCCGCAAGGTGGTGCAGGAGATGATCGCAAACGAAAGCGAAAACCGCAGGTACACCAGTCTGGACGTTCGGATCAGAGAGCTGAAAGGGGAAGCTTGATCGATTTCAAAACGCTATTATTTCCACGAAGATGTCCTGTATGCGACAGACCGGTGAAACCGGCCGGAGCGCTGGTCTGCAGAAGCTGTGCACCGAAACTTGTTTATGTCAGACAGCCGCTTTGCATGAAGTGCGGCAAGGAGCTTTCTGATGAAAATCAGGAATACTGCAGGGATTGTCTGCATAAAAAACATCTGTATGACAGAGGAATCAGTCTGTACCGGTATACGAGTGTTAAAAAGGCGGTTTACCGGTTCAAATATGCGGGCAGGCAGGAATACGCCGCTTTTTTCGGAAAAGAGATGGCATGGCATTTGGGGCGGCAGATCCTTTCCTGGAAGGTAGACGCATTGGTCCCTGTTCCGCTGCATCCGGCGCGGAAGCGCAAAAGAGGCTACAATCAGGCGGAGCTTCTGGCATTGGAAATTGGAAAACAGTTAGGGCTCCGGGTGGAGAACAACTGGCTGATTCGGACAAAAAATACAGTTCCGCAGAAGCTTTTAAATGGGCAGGAACGCCGAAATAATTTGAAAAAGGCTTTTAAAGCAGGGCAAAATGATGTAAAATTAAATGCAATTGTAATTATTGATGATATCTATACGACAGGAAGTACGATAGATGCGATGGCGGCGGTCTGCAGGCAGCAGGGCGTTTCCAGAATTTATTTTGCGGCGTTGTCTATCGGAAACGGACAGGAGGTCAGATGATCAATCAGGAAAAGGTTCTCAGAATGACCAAGATGGCATCGTATGAAGAGCACGGTGGACGGAAGGATCGCGCAGTGGTGGGATATTTTCGCAGCGATTATATCGGAAAACAGACTATTATTTCACTGATAGTGATAACGGCAGCTTTCCTTGCCGGGCTGGGGGCATATCTTGTATTTCATTTTTCAGAGGTAATGGGAAATATTTATTCCATGGATCTGGTGGGAACGGCGAAGAAGATTTTGACGTTATATCTGATGGCGGCAGTTTTATATGTGGCAGTTACCTATGTGATATACACGATCCGTTATGCAAAAGCGAAGAAGAGGCTGCAGTTATTTTTGGAGTATCTGGACTGCCTGGATCAGGATGGAGAAGAGGAAACCGCAGAGAGGAAATAAAAGATGACACAGCTGCTTGTAATCAGAGAATACATAAAAAATTTTTACACGAAATATGAAGAATTTATCGTTCCCCTGTTGAAATTTGTCTTGGGACTTATTTTGTTTCTGACGATCAACGGCAGAATGGGCTATATGGCAAAAATTGACCACGTTGCGATCGCGCTGGTGGCGGCGCTTCTGTGCTCATTCCTCCCGCTGGGTGTGATGGTATTTTTGAGCGCGATGTTTCTGCTGCTGCATACTTATGCGCTGTCTGCGGAATGCGTTGTGGTTCTGCTGCTTGCTTATATTATCGTGTTGGTGATTTATCTGCGGTTTGCACCGAAAGCGCATTTGCTGCTGCTTTTGACACCGCTTCTGTTTGTGTGGAAGATCCCTTATGCGGCTCCGCTGGCAGCGGGACTGTTCGGGACACCGGGAGCTGCGGCTGCGGTTGCAGGCGGCGTAGTGGTATATTATGTGCTGGCATATATTACCGGCAATGCGCAGGCGTTTGGCGGCGGGGAAAGCGATACCATGCTGCAGCGCTTCAGCGATATGGGAACCGGCGTGATCGAAAATAAAGAAATGCTGATTGTAGTGACGGCGTTTGCCATCACAGCGATTTTGGTTTATGCGATCCGCCGCATGAGCATTAACTATTCCAGAGCGATCGCTGTTTTGGTCGGAACGCTGGCAGATATCGTAATTTTACTGATCGGGGATCTGATCTATGATGCGAATTTTTCCCTGGCGGGCGTGATTCTCGGCAGTATTGTATGCGCGCTGATCGCGCTGGTGATGCAGTTTTTCCAGTTCAATCTGGATTATGCACGCACCGAAAAAGTGCAGTTTGAAGATGACGAGTATTATTACTATGTAAAAGCGGTTCCCAAAATGGCAGTGGCAGTGCCGGAGAAGCGGGTAAAACGGATCACGACGCAGCGCGCAAACCAGAATGTCCGCCACAGCCATGGGAAGGGCAAAACCAGAAAATAGTGAGATGGAACAATGGAACAGATCAAAGAGTTTGCGGACAGATATCTGACACAGATACAATTTATAGGACCAATGGATATTGTGGAGATTATCCTCATTTCTCTGATGGTCTATTATCTACTGATCTTTATTCGGAATACCAGGGCATGGCAGCTGTTAAAGGGCGTGTTCGTCATTCTGGTATTTCTTGTGATTGCCGAAATCCTGCAGATGGATACGATCCTCTGGATTGCGAGGACGGCGTTTCAGTTTGCAACAATTGCGCTGATCGTCGTGCTGCAGCCGGAGCTGCGCAAGGCGCTGGAACAGCTCGGACAGAAAAATCTGATCCGTTCCGTCATTCCCTTTGAATCCTCCAAGCCGGAGGAGGGACTCTTTTCCGACCGGACGATCCGTGAGATCGTAAAGGGCTGTGTGGAAATGTCCCGGGCAAAGACGGGCGCGCTGATCGTTGTCAGACAGCTGGACTCCCTGGCAGAATATGAACGTACCGGCATTGCAGTGGATGGTATTGTGACCAGCCAGCTGCTGATCAATATTTTCGAAAAAAATACGCCGTTACATGACGGCGCAGTGATCGTACAGGGGAACCGTGTGACCTATGCGACCTGCTATCTGCCGTTGTCGGACAATATGCGTCTGAGCAAGGATCTCGGAACGAGACACCGTGCAGGCGTCGGTATTTCCGAGGTAACGGATTCCATGACAGTGATCGTGTCAGAGGAAAATGGCAAGATCAGCGTCGCTTATGAAGGAACGTTAAGCAGAGGACTGACGGCGGAGGAACTGGAAGAAAAGCTGAGATCTATTCAGAAAAAACCGACCGATGAGAAAGCGCACAAACGCTGGAAGGGGTGGTTCCACAATGAAAAGTAAGCTCATGCACAATCTGGGTCTGAAGATTATGGCGGTGTTGATTTCCGTTGTGCTGTGGATGCTGGCGGTTGACATCAATGATCCGGTGATAAATAAATATATCAATAATGTACAGGTACAGCTGACCAATACGGGGGCACTGACTGGACAGGGGAAAACCTACCGTATAGTGGACAATTCCGATACGATCCGTGTTTCCGTGCGCGCACCGAAGTCTGCAATCAGTGCAATCGATGCGCAGAGCGTGACGGCAAAGGCAGACCTGTCTGAAATTACAGATGACGGGCGCGTACCGATCGAGCTGTCGTTAAGCAGCGGCCTGGATGTGGAAAAGATCACTTCAGACAGACAGTATGTACAGTTACAGGTAGAAAATAAAAAGACAAGACAGTTAAGCATAGAGGTTGCCAAAAACGGGACACTTCCGGATGGATATGCGACCGGCAGGATCGATATGGAAACCAATACACTCAGCATCAGCGGCCCGGAATCAGCGGTGAATGCGGTAAGCCGTGCAGTGGTGGATATTTCTCTGGATAATGTGACAGCGAATGTGGAAATCGATGCGACAATCCGCCTGCTGGATGCAGACGGCAACGAAATCACCAGCAGTGAAATCCGCAAAAATGTGGACAGCGTAAAGGTGACCGTTCCGATTCTGGAGACAAAGGAGGTCACAATCAGTGCTTCCGCTATAGGAGAACCGGCGGATGGTTATGAACAGACTGGAACGGTAACGGTGTCTCCTGAAACGGTGAAAATTGCAGGGCGGGCGGCTGTGCTGGATAAGATCTCGGAGATCACGATCCCGGCAGAGGAACTTGATCTGACGGATGCGACGGCACCGGTGACTAATACGATTGATATCAGAGAATATCTTCCTTCGGACATATCGCTTGCGGATGCTGATTTTGACGGAACAGTAACGGTATCCGCGGATATCGAGCAGATCCGACGCAAGACGATCAGCTTTGATGCGGACAGCGTTCAGCTTTTGAACATTCCGGACGGTTGGCTGGCAGAAGCAGTCAGCGGGCAGAATCTGCAGCTGACAGTCAGAGGTCTGCAGGATAATTTGAATCATGTGGATGCAGGGACAATCACGCCTCACGCGGATTTGTCTGCATTGATAGATGAAAACGGCACTGTGACGGCAGGAGAACAGGAAGTGACGGTGAAATTTTTGCTTCCCGCTTCTGTGGATCAGGTCAATGTGGTTACGGTGCAGGTGCATCTGACTCAGCTTGCTGCTTCGAATACAGATGCACAGGGAGCTCAGTAAAAGCCGGGCAGGAGAAAATGTAAACAGCGCCCGGAGCAGGGAATGCAGAACTTGTGGGTTGAATCAGGGCTGCAAACGAAAACCCGAAATCCGGAAGGCTTTGCAGCTTTATAACAGGAGGAAGAGATCATGTCGAGAATGTTCGGAACAGATGGTGTAAGAGGTGTTGCAAATGAAGAGCTGACGCCGCTTTTAGCGATGCAGCTGGGGCAGGCAGGCGCATATGTCCTGACCCGTGAAAACAAGCACAAACCTACAATTATGGTTGGCTGTGACACAAGAATGTCTGGCGATATGCTGGCAAACGCACTGATGGCAGGAATCTGCAGCGTAGGCGCAAATGCGGTTTATGTGGGCGTGATTCCGACTCCGGCGATCGCTTATCTGACCAAGAAATATAAGGTAGAAGCCGGTGTTGTGATTTCTGCATCCCACAACCCGATGGAGTTTAATGGCATTAAATTCTTTGACGGCAATGGCTACAAGCTGCCGGATGCTCTGGAGGATGAGATCGAAGCCCTGATCAAGAACAACATGAATCGTGTGGAATTTCCGACAGGCTCCAGCGTTGGACGGATCAAGTACCGCAAGGACGCAAGAGAGGAATATATCAATCATGCAGTTCGGGCAGTTCCGGTGGATCTGACGAACCTGAAGGTGGTTGTGGACTGTGCAGAGGGTGCATCTCATTATACTTCCATAGAAGCTCTGCGTCAGCTTGGCGCACAGGTTGTTCCGATTCACAATATGCCGGATGGCACGAATATCAATGCAAACTGTGGTTCAACCCATATGGAAGAGCTGCAGGCCCGCGTTGTTTACGAAAAGGCAAACATCGGTCTGGCGTTTGACGGCGATGCAGACCGCCTGCTGGCAGTGGATGAGCTGGGCAACGTCGTGGATGGTGATCAGATCATGGCGATTGTAGGTGCACATATGCGCAACATGGGCAAGCTGAAACAGAACACGATCGTGGCGACTGTCATGAGTAACCTTGGTCTGTTTCTGTTTGGTGAGAAAGAAAAGATCCATATCGAAAAAACCAAGGTCGGTGACCGTTATGTGCTGGAGCGTATGCGGGAAATCGGCGCGAGCCTTGGCGGTGAGCAGTCCGGTCATATTATTTTCCTGGATGAAAATACGACTGGTGATGGTCTGCTGTCTGCGCTGCATCTGTTAGAGGTTATGGTAGTGACCGGAAAACCGCTGTCTGAGCTTTCCAAGATTATGACAGTCCTGCCGCAGGCACTGGTTAATGTTACCGTTCCGAATCACCGCAAAGAGCACTTTATGGAATATCCGGAAATCGCGGCTGCGATCGAAGAGCTGGAAAAAGAGTTCGCAGGAGAAGGCCGCGTATTGATCCGTCCTTCAGGCACGGAGCCGAAGGTGCGTGTCATGATCGAGGGTAAGGACAAAGAACGCATTGATAAGGAAGCACATAGAATTGCAGATCTGATTCAGCAGCTGATGCTGTAATCCAGATGTAACTTGTGTTCCGGCTGCAGATGGGGCTTTTGGAACGGGTTGGTGCTTGCCAGATGGGTGCGATAATGGTATGATAATCATGTAAAGATCCGCATTGGGCGGAAAGGGGAGAACAGATATGGTACGCCAGAAGGTAGTAATCAAAAACCCGACAGGACTTCACCTAAGACCGGCTGGAAATCTATGCAAGGAAGCAATCAAATATAAATCGCTGATTACGTTTACGTTTCGGGACAGCACGGCGAACGCGAAGAGCGTTCTAAGTGTTCTGGGCGCATGTGTAAAATGTGGCGATGAAATTGAACTGATATGCGACGGACCGGACGAAGAAGAAGCGCTGACAGCCCTGACCGAGGCAATTGAAGGCGGACTGGGGGAGTAAGCTGCAAGTGCAGCAGAAGAACTTTGTTGAGCAGGATTGTTTCCTTGAGTGGAACAGGACTGTTTCGTGAAGAGATCAGAAGAGGAGGTCAGACCTGGAGCAGATTTTCAGGCTGGGTTCCTCTTTTTCATAACAATAGAATTCTCGCAGAGCGTGCATTTTATTGTTCATGACAATAGAATGTTCGCGGAGCGTGCATTCTATTGTTTGATACCAGGGTCAAAAGGGCGTTTCGTAGTCTCACAACCCGGTATCTTATAGCAAAGTGACAGCTACATTGCTCATAAATACAGTCAGAATGGCAGGACACGAAGGGAGAGAAAAAGCAATGATGAATTATCAGAAATACCGCCGTAATCCGGTAATTGACTATCCGGAGCGCCAGTGGCCAGGCAAAGAGATTGAGAAAGCACCCATATGGTGCAGCGTAGACCTGCGCGACGGCAACCAGGCGCTGGTAGATCCGATGGTAGTAGAAGAAAAGATCGAAATGTTTCAGTATCTGATAAAGCTGGGCTTTAAGGAAATCGAAGTTGGTTTCCCGGCAGCAAGTCAGATTGAATTCGATTTTCTGCGCCACCTGATTGAGCATGATATGATTCCGGATGACGTATATGTTCAGGTGCTGACACAGTGCCGGGAAGAGCTGATCGCGCGTACCTTTGAATCGATTCAGGGCTGTAAGCAGGCGATCGTACATATTTATAACTCTACGTCCACATTGCAGAGAGATGTCGTGTTCCACATGGATCGTTCGCATATCGTGGACATTGCGGTAAAGGGAACCGAGCTGGTAAAAAAATATGCCGCAGACTTCCCGGGCAAGATCGTCCTGGAATATTCCCCGGAAAGCTTTACCGGAACAGAGTTGGACTTTGCGCTTGAAATCTGTACCGCAGTTCAGAAAACCTGGGGCGCAACGAAAGAAAATCCAATCATTATCAATTTGCCGTCTACTGTAGAGATGAATACGCCGAACGTTTATGCAGATCAGATCGAGTGGATGAACCGTCATTTTGAAAACAGAGAGAGCATTATTTTAAGTATCCATCCTCACAACGACAGAGGAACCGGTGTTGCGAGCGCGGAGCTGGCACTGCTTGCAGGCGCAGAGCGTGTCGAGGGAACTCTGTTTGGAAACGGCGAGCGTACTGGTAACGTAGATGTTTTAAATATCGCCTACAACATGTTCTCCCAGGGCATCAACCCTGAGCTGGAAATCGGACATGTCAACGATATTATCGGTATTTACGAAAGATGCTGCAAGATCCCGATCCATCCGAGACATCCTTATGCCGGCAAACTGGTATTTACCGCATTCTCCGGTTCCCATCAGGATGCGATCAACAAGGGCGTGCAGGCAATGAAGGAGAGAAAGAGCGAAATCTGGCAGGTTCCTTATCTGCCGATCGATCCTGCCGATATCGGAAGGGAGTACGAGCCCATCGTGCGTATCAATTCCCAGTCCGGCAAGGGCGGTGTCGCTTTCGTTATGGATACTTATTTTGGCTTCAAGCTGCCCAAGGCGATGCACAAAGAGTTTGCAAATGTTATCCAGAAGATATCCGAGAAGCAGGGCGAGGTTTCCCCGCAGCAGATCATGGACAATTTCAAGCGCGAGTATCTGGATCAGAAGGAACCTCTGCACTTCAAGAAGCTGAGAATCGAGGATCTGAGCGGAGATGTGGAATCCGGCGAATTCGATACAAAGGTTATCGTGGACTACACGCTGGCAGGCAAGCCCGGTACATTCGATGCAGTCGGCAACGGCCCGATCGATGCGGTCAAGAGAGGACTGCAGGTTACCTTCGGCATGAATATCAGAGTGCTTGATTACGAGGAGCATGCGCTGCAGAACGGTTCCAACGCGCAGGCAGCAGCATATATCCATATGATGGATGCAGAGAGCGGACGCGTTACTTATGGTGTTGGCGTAAGCTCCAACATCACAAGAGCATCTGTACGCGCAATGTTCTCGGCGGTCAACCGTCTGGAGCTGGTAACGGGCGTATAAGAGACGCATACAACAAAAGAAGAGCTGCGATAAAAGCAGAAAACCGAACCGTTTTGTCGTTTTGGCAGAACGGTTCCTTCATAAGGAGAAAAGTATGGCATATCAGACTCCCTATTTTGTGATCGATGAAAATCAGCTGACGAAAGATTTTCAGATGCTGAAAAGCTCCCTGGAAACATCCTGGGGCAATTACCGGATCGGATATTCCTTTAAAACGAATTCCCTGCCGTGGCTGGTAACCTTTTTAAAGGCGGGCGGCGTGATGGCGGAGGTTGTATCCGACGATGAATATTCGCTGGCTGGCGCACTTGGTTTTTCAGATTCTGAAATTGTATACAATGGACCGGTCAAAAAACGTCCGTCGTTTGAACGGGTGCTGCTTGCAGGCGGCATCCTGAATATGGACGGCAGACGGGAGCTGGACTGGATGGAAGAGCTGGCAGCAGCGCATCCGACACAGACGTTTCGGGTCGGAATCCGGGTCAATTTTGATCTGGAAAAAATGTGCCCGGGACAGACGACGATGGGCGAAGCCGGAGGAAGATTTGGATTCAGCTATGAAAACGGGACATTTGCAGCCGTTTTAGAGCGCGTGCGGCGCATTCCGAATGTTGAGGTCACGGGCTTACATCTGCATTCCAGCAGCAAGTCCAGAAGTGTCGCGGTATTTGAAGCAATCGCTTCGATGGCATGTAAATTAAAGCGGGAATTTTCCCTGAACTTGTCTTATGTGGATCTGGGCGGCGGTTATTGCGGCGGTCTGGAAGGACGTCCGCAGTATCCGGATTATTTTCCGGCTGTGGCGCAGGTTTTACAAGAAGAATTTACGCCAGAAAAAACAATGTTAATCGTTGAACCGGGCATTTCTCTTTTGTCAAAGGCAAGTACGTTTGTGACAGGCGTCGTGGATGTGCGTGATATCGGAAACGAGCGGTATTTGATCACGGACGGAAGCCGTTTCAATATCGACCCGACGATGATTAAGAGCAGCCACCTGTTCCATCTGGAATTGAATGAGGCAAACCCGGGTGCAGAGCAGCGAAAAACGATGGCGCACCAGTGCGTATCGGGCTATTCCTGCATGGAAGTGGACCGGATTTTTGAATACCGCGACGGAATCGAGCTGATGGAGGGCGACCGGATTGTTTACGAAAATGTGGGCGGCTATACGATGAGCCTGAATCCGTTGTTTATCCAGTATTTCCCGGACGTTTATATCCGCCGGGACGGGAAGCTTTATAAGATCAGAAACCGCTGGACGCCGAAGGAATATATGCAGAACAGCATGTTGTATGGAGAAGAACAAAAATGACGACGATCTTGATTTTGAGCTGCGGAACGCGCAATAAGCTGGTACGTTTTTTTAAAGAAGCCTTTCATAGTCTGCCGGGCGGCGGAAGGGTGATCGTGACGGACTGCAGCCCGTGGGCACCTGCGCTGTACGAGGCGGATGCATTTTATCTGGTACCGCCGATGAAGGATCCCGGATACGAAGACAGGATTCTGGAAATCTGCATGCGGGAACAGGTCAATGCCCTGCTTCCACTGTTTGAGGATGAGCTGGATCTGCTGGCGCAGAACCGGAAGAAGTTTGAGGAAAAAGGGATCACAGCGATTGTATCGGACGCAGAAAGCGTTGCAGTCTGCCGGGATAAGTACGGCTTTTTCTCCCTGCTGCAGAAAAACGGACTGCCGGTGCTGTATACGAGCGCATCTCTGGAAGAGTTTGACTCGGATTACGCGGAAGGAAAGATTGCGTTCCCGGTATTTGTAAAGCCTGTTCGGGGCTGCGGAAGCGTCGGCATCAGCCGGGTGGACAACCGCGAGCTTCTTGGTGTGCTGTGCCGTTATAGCAAAGAGCCGCTGTTGATCCAGCAGTATGCGGACGGTGAGGAATTCGGCGCGGATATTTACGTCGATTTGATTTCCAAAAAACCGGTAGCTATTTTTACGAAGAAAAAAGTGCGGATGCGGGCGGGCGAAACCGAAAAATCGATTTCCGTCAAAGATCCTGCGCTGTTTGAAGTGATTGAAAAGACGGTTTCCGCGCTTTCGCTGGCAGGTCCGATCGACATGGATATTTTCCGGATTGACGGCAAATATTATATTTCCGAAATCAATCCGCGGTTTGGCGGCGGCTATCCCCACGCATGGCACTGCAACGTGAGGTTCCCGGAGCTGATTGCGAAAAATCTGCTCGGCGAGGAAAATGAGCCGCAGATCGGCGCATACGAAGCGGACATGTGTATGATGAAATATTCCGACGAGATCGTGCGGAAGCTGTGAGACGCAGTGAAATAAAAATCCATGCTTCTGAGTCAAAATAGCATGGATATAAACAATAGAATGCACGCTCTGCGAGCATTCTATTGTCATGAATAAAAAAGACATGTTAGAATGAAGGGAGAAATGGAGCAGATGACGGAACTTGAAGCTGAGTGTCGGCATAGATACCGGGTTCGGAGCATCCGGGAGGATGATTACGGCTGGG
>ENA-OPFT01001474-OPFT01001474.1-human-gut-metagenome-genome-assembly--contig:-NODE-1474-length-11729-cov-15.703701_pt1 | contig 11729 bp, 10 predicted proteins | sample MGYA00241714_ERZ501560 | MGnify/ENA primary metagenome ERZ501560 (study PRJEB25962, sample SAMEA2042392) | human gut metagenome | biome: human gut; feature: human-associated habitat; material: faeces...
AAGAGTTAGCAAGCAATCCTTTTTTATAATAAGTTTTATATCTATATCTTCATCAAATGTAGTTCCAGTATTCGCTACTACCAATCGTACAAATTTTTGAGTATCTATCCTGGAAAAAAACATCAGATATTCATTGTATTCAACAATATCCCAATACAATTTTTGTATAGATTTATAACGTTGTTGCTCAGCATCATTCCCCTCTAATGATGGAGAGTTATTAGAAAGTGGGGTAGATAAAATCATGCTGCTTTGCTTCAAGTTGCCTACATACCAAAACTGCTCTGGAATCTCTATGTTGTTACGCTCACAAAACTTTAGAATTGTTTCTTTCCACCGTTCAGAAATATTTACATCTGTTAATGAATTTAAAAACATTTTAGAAAGTTCTGGTCTTTTTATTAATTCATTTTTCAACAAACTTTGAGAAGCTTCTTCTTGTTTTTCAGGCGTACGCTGTGGTAAATAATTGTCTTTCAAGTTATCTATTAGAGTATAGATAGCTTGAACTTTGTCACTCATAAGCTTGCAGTTTAATAGAGTTGATTGTTGATATGTAACCACATCTTCATTTCCAGAATCATAATCTTGTATCTGCAACAATGGGGCTACCGTTGTTGTGTCTTGAGAAATCTCTCCAGTTATTATTGGCAGAAAATACATTGTCAGATGATTAGCAAACTGTTTCCTTAAATCGCTTTCATCTTTGACCAATCCATATAATCCACGTCCTTTGTATTTTTCCTTAAAATCATTTACCTTATGATATTGCTCCATATCTATCACAGATGGGTTAATTTGGGCATCTACAAAATAAAGAAAAACCTGTTTACCCGAAGATAACATCTCTTCAATTTCTTCTTCAGTTCCTGATCCATACTTATCCGTAGGTGTTCCAAATTTTGTCCAGAAAATTGCGACTGCTGCGTCACAATCTCGCACAAATTGCTTGTTTAATAACTCTTGCGGTCTGTCTCCAGATTGAGGAAAACTGTCAGTAGCCCAATGTCGTGTTACAATTTCAGCATTATTAATACAACCTAAAGTATGATTAAATGACTCAACACACTCTTTCACAATCTCAGCATATTGAAGGACATCCCCGGGACAAGAGATTAGTAAATCATAAGCAGTAATTCCTGTTCTTGGCATATTATCACTTCCTTTTAAATCATCTGAAAATATCTCAAAGCATCTATGATAGCCGCTTCCTTTTCCGGTGTACATTTCGGCTGTCTGGCATTTTCGGATTTTGGCTTGTTGTAGTTTTCCTGCTCGATAATGCCATATTTCTGTTTAACTTGGGCGATGTAGAGGTGGCTGACTTTCAGACCTGTATGTTCCAGCACATACGTCTTAATTCCCTCATAGGTAGCTTTGGTCTCGGCAGCAGTAGCGTCCAGCTCATCCAAGTCCAGGTCGATCTCTATGGTGTCATCTGGCTTTTGTTTGGACAAAAGAGCTACCGTCTCAACGGTATTCCCTTTGTCCCACAAAAGTTCCGTAACTTCCCCGCCATCCTTGAACACCGGAAAATTCAGGCCAATCCGCTTTAGCGGATATTCAGACTCGTCATTCCTGTAAATTTCAATTTCCTTAATCAAGGCTGTGACCACATTTCTCTTTTCTTCGTCATTTATTATATTATAAACGCAGTCGAAATTCACCATGATTTTGTAAATATTCTCAAGAGTAATTGCCTGCTGCTTAATTGCATCTCGCCGAAGTCTGGCATCTTCGATTTTTTCCTCCAGCTCAACAATGACATCATATAGGGAATCTAACCGCAAGGTCATATCATGGAGCTTTCGTTCCCGATATTTTGCATCAGCAGGGAGACTGTCAATTTCCCGTTCCAATCTTGTTTTATTCAGATCAACTTCCTTCAACTTTGCCTGATAGCCCTCCAGTTCTTTATCCACTGCTTTCGTGTCAATCTGAACGCCAATCCGTTTTTTAATGGCTTGGGCATATTCCTCATTCCTTACGATCTCACGAATTGCCTCAATGACCATCGGTTCAATATCGGTCTTTTTCAGCATCGCCTTATATTCACAATGCTTACCCCGGACCATCCTATTCCGACTACATACATAATAGTAAATTTCTTTGTAAGTGCCATCTTTATTTGTCCATGCGTGTTTATTCGTATACATGGGACTTCCACAAACCGGGCATTTCAGCAGACCTGATAACAAATGAACTCGATCCCGCCCAATTTTTGACGGTTGCTTTACTCCGGTTCTAAGACGCTTGGCATGAGCCTTTTCCCATACCTCCTCACTAACGATTCCTTTATGCTGTCCCTCTGTCAGAATGTAATCGTCATTTCTTTTCATCTGGTAATCGTTTTTTGTGCCTTTGACTTTTTCCTTCGTTCTCCGTCCATAGGCAATTTTACCGCAATAAACCGGGTTATCCAATATCAGTTTAATAAAATGTCCTGTCCAATCCTCTAATGTGCCATTCTGCCTCGGAATTTTCCGTATACCTTGTAAGTTCAACTGATTCGCAATACCACCCAAACCGATTTCCGATGAAGTATATAATTCAAAAATCTTCCGTATTGCCACAGCCTCTGTTTCTTCAATCATCAGCTTGTTATCTTCCAGTGTATACCCGTAGGGAGCAAAGCCACCATTCCATCCACCTTGCCGTGCCTTTTCGCGCCGCCCGTTCATCGTCTGCTCGATAATATTCTCACGCTCAATCTCAGCCACAGCAGATAGTACAGAAATCAAAAGTTTTCCGCTTGTCTGAGAGGAATCAATCCCTTCTTCTATGCAAATCAGATTTACACCATAAGATTGAACCAACTCCAAAGAGTTAAGTATATCTGCTGCATTACGGCCAAACCGTGACAGCTTATACACTAAAATATAGTCAATGTCCAAGCCATCCTCAATATCTCTGAGCATTTTTTGAAAGGCAGGCCGTCCCTCAATGGATTTACCGGATTTACCGGCATCTTCATAAGTATCAACAACGATCATTTCCTCACGATCCGCAAATCGTGTCAGCATATTTTTTTGACCTTCCAGGCTGTATCCGTCCACTTGCATCTCTGTGCTGACCCTCGGATACAAAACACAGCGTTTTCCATATCGGTTCATAATTCATACCTCCAAAATTTACTTTTGGAAAATATCCTATGTAAAGCTGCGATTCTCACGCAGCTCCGTCAACCTCGCCCAGCACTCTCATACCATATTTCTCGATGATATGTGCCAGAGAAGTGATAAACGCTTCAAATTTTTGTTCCGCCAGAAGTTCTTCTGACCGGATTTCATCTGAAGGAATCAATGCACTTTTATTCTGGATATTCTCCATTCAGAATCACCTCCGCAATTCCTAACGAAATTATAACTCTACTTGCACAGCTTGAAAATGATACGGCCTTTCGGCACCTTTATGTAATCCCCAGACTGCACAAGAGCGTCTTGTTTATGTTTTCCATGTCATCCTTGTTTAGATGACCAATATAGTTTTTTAACCTCGACTTGTCGATTGTTCTGATCTGTTCCAGCATAACAACAGATGGTTTCACCAAACCGCATCTGTCATTTAAGTGGTAATGCGTGGGGAACTTTCTGCTTTTTTTGCTTACACTGGTAATTGCTGCAATAATAATCGTAGGACTGAAACAATTTCCCACATTGTTTTGAAGAATAAGTACAGGACGAGAGCCACTTTGTTCAGAGCCGATACCAGGGCTTAAATCAGCCGAATATATGTCACCTCGATGGAATTTTTCAAACATCACTCTCGCCTCCTTAATATCTTAATACTTAAACAGCCGCACCAGTCTGATAGAAATCTTCGGATAAAAACCTGGTGCGGCTACTGTTATTCTGTTCGGATTACTCGTCATATTTGCCACGCCCCCTGACGATGGGAACACAACAGGTCTCCGCTGGCGCGGCTGTCATAACTCCGCAGCATCGTTCGTATCGTGTGCCACAGGGTTCCCCCCAAGTCTTTGGCGGGCCGTGAGGAAGTATCTTTAAGCCCCCATGCAGTCATCGCGCCGGATCTGCCACAATCCGTTTTATGAAATCGTAGATCGCTCCGAAGCAGTTCTTTCATCACCTCCCTGACTGCTCCATCTTCGCGGCGTTTCACATTCGCTCGTACATGAGTTATGTACCTGTTGTGCTGTCTATTCAGTTTTCAAAGATCTTGAGGTCACGAGGATAGCGTGTCCTTCTAATAACCGTGAGATTTTAGGCTTTCATTTTAACGACCTCACAAAACATTTTTCAAATATTTCTCCATGTTGCGTAAGCCGCGCTGAATAGAATAACTAACAGCGGAAACGCTCACGCCTTCGCTTTTAGCAATGGCATCCATTGTTAAACCCATGAAGTAATGAGCATAGATGCGCTTGGCCTGCTTGTCCGGCAGAGCGGCAATCGCAGTGTGAAGCTGCTCCATCGTCACCTTGCGCTCATACAGCTCACAAGGGGTCATGGAAACGAAAAGGGCATCATATTCAATTCCGTCTCCACGATCCAAGGAATAATGCGCCTTGTGGTAATATGTACGGCGGCGATATGCGGCCTCCATGCGGTCATGCTCTTTCATAACAGCGGCTACTTCATCAGGAACCTCAATAATATAATCGGTCTTATAAAAATCGGGATACTGCTCCCGCAGATTGATCTTGGTCATAGTTTTCCTCCATTTCAGTTGTTAGGGACAAAGGGCAACCGAAATGGCTATGGTGGGGAGCGACACCGGGGATATTCGGGAAAATTCTCGTAAAATCGACAAAGAAAAGCGCCAGACGGCCTTAATAGCTGTCTGACGCATCTTGTGTGGTATGTTGTTCGATTGTGCGGGTTGTTTACGCTCGATTGCGCGTGTTTGCGCGCATAATTTTTCTTTGGTAGGTCAGTGATTTTTTTAGGTAATTACCTACTTGAAAGCCATAGTTTTGCTGAAACAAATAACCGCCCATTGTAGACTCCTTAAACAGCAGTCACGGGCGGTAACGGAAATATGCCCTGCCGTGAAAAGCCGTTTTTTTTGTTGGCCTCTCGTCAGGGCTATTTTGCATATTTCATTTTTCAAAAGCGCATGATAAGTACATATTAACACGCGCGATTGGGTGGTAGTAACTTGCTTTTACGCGCGATAGAATGTAGTTGAGGTGAGCAATCATGCCGGAGGATATATTTTTACATCTGGGACAGCGGATTAAAGAAGCAAGAGAAGAATGTGGGCTGACCCAACAAGAGCTTGCGGATCAGACCGGCAGAGGGCTTCGCCATCTCCAGGATATTGAAAAGGGCCGGAAAAATCCGTCTTTCGATGTATTGGCATCCTTTATCAAGCGATTAGGCATTTCCGCTGATGAGTTGTTTTATCCTGACGCTTCAGAACAGGAAAAACAGGTACAGCATTTTATGGGCAAATTCCTGGCCTGTACCGAGGAGGAACGACAAATCATCTTAAAAACGCTGGATTGTATGGCAGAGCAGTTTATCAGCCGACACTACAAAGCCTCTGATCCGCAAGATTATGAATAAACCAGCAGGACAAGAAGGAACTTGTTTCTGCTGGTTTTATTTTAACCTATGGCAATAGGTATAAGCATTTCTTCTTGGGCAATCAATCGCCACTATTCTGTTTCCGGTACTCAGCCGGTGCAATCTTAAAGACATCCCGAAAAGCCGTTGCAAACTTACTCTGATTTTCGTATCCGACCTGATTGGCGATTTCCGCGATGGTTGCCTGTGTCTGGCGAAGCAGAGCAGCGGCCTGTTTCATGCGATACACTTTCATATAGGTTCCAATGGGCTGACCATAGACCCCCTTGAATGTATCTTTTAGCGTGGCCGTATTGATATGATATTCTTTTGAAAGTTCCTCAATCGTCGAACGCTCCTGCAAGTTAGAGATCAGTCGCTTATGAATTTGGCGCACAATCTCCACCTGGGGAGAGGTATATAACTCCCGCTGCTTTTCCTGCTTTACATCCACCATGCACAAAAATAAGAGTAGCTCTTGTACCTTCAGCATGAAGTATGGCTTTTGAAAGCGATCCGGTACGGAATAAAGTTCAGAAAAGATATGTTCAATATCGTCCTTTGCCCGCATGACAAAGCATGAGCCATCGGCACAGAATTTGTTTTTGAAATCGGTAATATCAATACCGCTTTCCGCGAGGATTCCAGGCGGATTTTCAGAAACCAACTCCAGGTCAAGCACTACCGAGATCCCACGGTAATGTTTCAACGGGAAAGACATTTCAGACGCACAGTTATCCATCGTGTGAATGGAAAGATCACCTTCTCCGAGATACAGGCAGGAGCCGCTTTGCAATACGCTCCCTTCCCGTCCTTCCCGGCAATGATTGATCTCCAGCACGTTCTTACCAATATTTCCATCCCAATAGCAGTTCGTTGCCTCGAAATCATTGTAAATAAGCTGAATCCCAGGGGAGACCTGATAGACTGTCATAAGGCCCAGGCCATCCGCACAGTCCAATTTATAGACGGTACAATATCCGTCATTATCTTTTGGAATAACCGCAGATAACCCCGTAGCGTTGGTAATAGGGTTTTCGTTCATAGTATTCCTTCCGTTATCTTGTATTTGTTCAGCCAGGATTCTCCTGGCATCTTTTATTATATAGTTTTTCCTCATTTTATGTCGCTCCAATCGGCAGGATTTGCAATCCAATCAGAAGTCAAATTAGATTATATTACATCCCTGACAACTGTGCAAACGGAGAAAAAGAGCCGATGCCTTCCAAACTGGAAAAGCATCGGCTTTATGTAGATTTTATTTGCTGCAATATTCTTTTCCTGCACAACCGGAGCAGCTACCACCGCAACAGGAGCCATTTTTACGATCCCGATGGATTTTCCGAACAGCCCATATTGCGTAAATAACAACAACAACGATGATTATACCTGTAACAATCATCTTAAACTCCTTTCTGACCGGAATCCCTTTGCCTGCTGCTGGCAGGCATTACGCCTGCCAGCTTTCTCCTATGCTTTATTTCTAATCCTCGCAAAGAAGATTCTTCAAAATCCAAAGTCCAACGCCGACCACTGACAAAATGGCCGCTGAACAAAAAGCTTTTCCAAACTTCATATCTTACCTCACAATAAAAGTCCAACACGATAAATAGCAAAGGTAACAACCCAAGCCACAACCAACTGGAACAGGGCTGAGAACACCATCCACTTTGTACTGCCAGCCTCCTTTCGGATTGTGGCCAATGCCGCCGCACAGGGAACGTAGAGCAGGCAGAAAACCATCAGGCAGAACGCATTAAGCTGTCCGAAACCGGCTGCATCCAAAATGCCGACCAGTGTATCCATTCCCGCACCGGAGTTGATATTGGGAATCCCAAACAGAACAGCACAGCTGGACACCACAACCTCTTTTGCAGAGATACCGGCAATCATAGCAACCGCTATCTGCCAAAAGCCCAGGCCAATCGGCGCAAAGATCGGTACAAGTCCATGACCCAGGATAGACCCGAAGCTGTCTGCCATTTCCGTGGTATAACCATGCGGCCCAAAGTTCAAGATCACCCACATGAGGATAGATGCCACAAAGATTGTGGTTCCCGCTTTGGTAAGGTAGTCCTTTACCTTTTCCCATACATAGATCGCCACAGTTCTGGAGCTGGGAGCCTTATACTCCGGCAGTTCAATCAACAGATAGTTCTCAGACTTTTTCCGGTCAATCAAATGGATGATCGCCGCTACCAGAATAGCAACCACCAGACCGATCAGGTACATGGAATAAGCCACCAGCATGGCACGTTCCTGAAAGAACATCTCGGCAAACAGAATGTAGATCGGCAGTCGGGCGCTGCAACTCATAAACGGCGTAATCAACATGACCTTAAAACGGTCACGCTGGTTTTCCAAAGACCGTGAAGCCATGATTGCAGGAACAGTGCAGCCAAATCCCAAAATCATGGGGATAAATGCTCGCCCGGAAAGTCCCAGTTTGCTCATAATCCCTTCCATGACATACGCAACGCGGGCCATATATCCGCTGTCCTCCAGAAAGGCCAACGCCAGAAACAGAATGAAAATGTTTGGCAGGAAAGTCAGGATGCCACCCACACCGGCGATGATGCCATCTACCAGCAGAGAGCGCAGCACTTCATTGACTCCGGCCGAAATCAGTCCATCGCTTATCAATGCCGATAAGCTCTCGATGCCAAGCTCAAGGAAACCTTTCAGCCAGTCACCAATGGTAAAAGTCAAGAAAAATACCGCCGCCATGACAACAAGGAAAATCGGGATACTCCAAAACTTATGTGTCAATACTCGGTCTACCTTTTCTGTCAAAGCGTCTTGGCGGTCTTTGCCCACCAAAACTTCCTGGATGATCTCTTGAATAAAATCGTACTTCTCGTTGATAATGTCTGATTCATAGTTGCGGTCAATCACATCCGGCAGATTGAGTGGATAACGTGCGGAAATCTCCTTATCCTGCTCCAGCAGCTTAATGGCGTGCCAGCGGTAATTGGACAGATTCGGATATTTCTGCTTCAGCTCTGCCATGATAAGGTCGATCTTGTCCTCAATGGCATCGCTATAAACCATTGCATATTCTGAATGGTGGTTATGCCGATGCTTTGGAGTGTATTTATGATGATGAATCAAACACTCTGGGTCTTTACAGTCTTTATGGTGTGCGGCCGCATGAAGCAGCACATCCAGTCCTGTCCGTTTTCTGGCTGAAACCGGAATGACCGGAATACCCAGCATTTCCGGCAATCTGTGCGTGTCAATTTCCATGCCGCGTTTTTCCACAATGTCCATCATGTTCAGCGCCAGCACAACTGGCTTGCCCAACTCCAAAAGCTGCAAAGTCAGATATAAGTTCCGTTCCAGTGCCGAAGCGTCTGCAACGTCAATAATCACATCGACTTCATCACTTAGTATAAACTGTCTGGATACCTGTTCTTCCATTGTGTAGGAGGTCAGGCTGTAAGTGCCGGGAAGATCGACCAGACGAATGTTCAGGTCATGGTCTTTAATAGCACCCTCCACTTTCTCAACGGTTACACCGGGCCAGTTTGCCACTTTCAGGTTTGCGCCGGTGTAAGCGTTGAAAAGCGTTGTCTTTCCGCAGTTTGGATTTCCGATGAAGCCGATAGTTAAGTTTTCTCTCATCGAAATTTACCCCACTAAAATATTTTTAGTGATATTGCGCCCAAGTGCAAAACGTGTCCCCCTTACTTTCACAATCAAGACACCACGATTTTTGCTGTTCAGAACAGCGACAGAGGTTCCACGGGTCATCCCCAGAGCCTCCAGACGCTTTTCTATATTGGTAGGCAGCTCAATATTCTCAACTTTATATTCGTTTCCTATTTGTCCATCGCAAAGGTACATAAGCGATCCTCCCTACCGATTCACAGAAGAAGTCGCAGGCAGCTTGCGGAACTCATAAGCCACCATGAACGCGATAATAGCCACCAGAATCGCATCGGTCAGCGCAATCGCCAGCCACACGCCGCGAATACCCATGCCGCCGATCATCGGCAGAATCACACAAAGCGGGATAAAGAGAATGATCTGACGGAACAGCACAAGCCAGGTGGCCTTTTTCGCTTTACCCAAAGACTGGAACAGGGTTACAGCAATCATAAAGCTGCCTTGCAGGATATAGGTGCTGAACATGATACGGAAGTTTGTCGAACCTGATGCGGCGATACCCGGCGTTGTCAGGAACATGGACAAAATCTTTTCCGGGAACAGCTCGGCGGGGATATAGAATACCAGCGACAGCAGCGTTGCGGCGATAATGAAAACTCTGGTCAGTGTCTTTACCCGATCATAGTCCTTCGCACCATAGTTTGTACCGGCGGCAGGTTGAAATCCCTGGCTGATACCCCACAGAGGAACGAAAGAGAAATTCCAGAAGCGGAGCGCCGCCGCCAAAAGGAGCTGGGAGGTTTCACCGCCATAGTTGCTGGCTACACGATAAATCACCGTCTGCTGTACCAGGGTCAAAATCTGCATCAACAGAGCAGAGATACCGACAGAAAGAACCTGGGGGAGCAGCTCACCATCAATGCGGATACGCCCGATTTTTACACGGGGGCTTTTCTTCTTGAAATACCACAGGGTAATCGCAGCCTGGACAAACTGGGAGAAAATCGTTGCATAAGCAGCCGCTTCAATGCCCATGCCATAGGGGTTGAGGATGCTGATAAAAATGGGGTCAAGGATAATGTTCAAAATAGCGCCGCTGGCAATAATGGTCATTGCCCTTTTGAGCTGGCCTTCTCCGCGGATGACCATGTTGGCGCTCTGGAAGAAGTTTACGAACAGAGAACCGGCGAATACGATCCGCAGATATTTCTCAGCGTAATTCAGAATGTTGTCGCTGGCTCCGGTCAGGGACAGAAGCTGGCGGGTAAACACCATACCCACAACAGTGTAAATGACAGACAGCAGAAGAACCATCGCAACCAGGTTGCCCATGATCTTCTTAATTGTGTTTTCGTCCTTTTTGCCAATAGCGCGGGACAGCACCGATGCAGAACCCACGCCCAGCATGGCCGCTGATCCAGCATTGATAAGGGTCAATGGATAAGATACTGATATGGCTCCCATCTGCACATCACCGACCATCTGGCCGACAAAAATGGAATCCATCATGTTATAAAGTCCAACGACCACCATACCAAGAACCGCAGGGATGCTAAGTTCAATCATAAGGGGCCAGGGACTTTTTGTTAAAAGTTTTGTTCTTGTGTCAAGTGCCTGTTTCATCACTCTATTCCTCCTGGTCTATGTTTATTAGCCATATCTAACCAACCATATAAAGTATATAAAATCCGGGCTTCTTTGTACGCTCCTAATCGCAGAATTTGCAATCCATTCTGCAACAAAATCAAGAGCGGAAAGGTAGACAATCCCTTTCCGCTCCCGGTATTACTGTATCATCTTTTCCAGCAGTTTCAGGGCTTCTTCCAGCTTTGGATTTTCAGCATCCGTTTGCAGAGCCTCCCGGACGCAGTTCCGTACATGGGATTGCAAAATCTGCTGATTGGCGCTTTTTAGTAACGCCAGTGTAGCAAGAAGCTGATTGGAAATATCCACACAATAACGATTATCCTCGATCATTTGCAGGATACCGTCTAATTGTCCTCTGGCAATTTTTATCTTATGGATAATATCGCTTTTAGGGCCTTTCATAAGCAGCCCTTCACTGAATACTGATGAGCTGATAGCCAGCATCCTCGATAGCGGCTTTCAGCACATCATTCGGCACGTCCTGTTCAAGCTGCACCTGAGCCGACTTGCTCTCCAGTTGAACCGCCACATCCTTGACGCCCTGGATGTCCCGTAGCGCCTTATCAACGTGTTTTACACACATTCCGCAAACCATACCTTCGATATTCAATACTTTTTCCATGTGAATTGCTCCTTTTCGTTTTTGTTTTACAGTTGTTTGTTCATACATAGGCTCTGAATCCAGCTCCGCGCTGGCCTGATGTTTTGCCTTGAACCACCGCAGCCGCAGAGCATTGGATACCACAAATACGGAGCTAAAGCTCATAGCAAAAGCGCCGATCATGGGATTCAGCTTCCATGCAAAGGGCAGATAGAACACGCCTGCCGCCACCGGAATCCCGATGATGTTGTAGATAAACGCCCAAAACAGATTTTGCTTAATGTTACGGATAACCGCCTTACTAAGCTGGATTGCCGTAGACACATCCAGCAGATCGCTTT
>ENA-OPFT01001483-OPFT01001483.1-human-gut-metagenome-genome-assembly--contig:-NODE-1483-length-11683-cov-3.964310_pt1 | contig 11683 bp, 7 predicted proteins | sample MGYA00241714_ERZ501560 | MGnify/ENA primary metagenome ERZ501560 (study PRJEB25962, sample SAMEA2042392) | human gut metagenome | biome: human gut; feature: human-associated habitat; material: faeces...
CTTGAAATGACGGAGTCAGAGTCCGTTGCCTTACCGTTTGGCGATAGCCCTTTGTTGTGTCAACAATGGGTATTCTACATGAAAACATTCCATTCGTCAAGCACTTTTTCGATTTTTTTTCGATTTTTTGCAAAAAGTTTTTACAGGTCATCAAAAAACCTTGATTGTACCGTTCAAATCTGCAAATTCAATGGTCTCTTCCCACATCAGCTTTGCCTTTCCACTGGTGGAATCCGTAAGTTTCTTTTCTAATTCCAGACACTGTTCTAACGGTACTGCTGCATCCAGTTCCACACCTTCTGCATATTCGGTATCCATAATCGTAATGCCCTGTTCTGCTAGAAGATACTGTATCTTGCCAAGTCCTGTATAATCCGTACTTATCTTAAGACGCTTTCCCGGTCTCTTTTCAATGATGGTACAATTCTTTAAGCCCTCCTGTACAGCACCCTGATAAGCACGCACCAGTCCACCGGTTCCCAGAAGTGTTCCACCAAAATACCGGGTTACTACTACCACTACATCCCGGATGCCCTCCCGTAAAAGTACGTCTAACATCGGACGACCTGCTGTGCCGGAAGGTTCTCCGTCATCCGAGCAGCGGGTCAGCTCCTGATTTCTTCCTATTATAAATGCGGAGCAGTTATGTCTTGCATCCCAGTATTTTTTCTTCATAGCATTGATATATGCTACCGCTTCCTCTTCTGTAGTAACTGGTGCAATATTTGCAATAAACCGCGATTTTTTCTCTTCAATCTCACCACTGCCGCCTTCATATATTACTTTTCCGTTTGAAACTTCTGACATATTGCATTGCTCCTGCCTCTTTTTTCGTTTCCTTATTGTAGCATGATTTCCATTTTTCCTGCAAGGAAACCTTAAGAATTTCTTATCAAAACCTTGCGTTTTTACTTTTTTCTTTATTATATGGTATCTTTTTGCTATAATAAGAAAATAATGTTATTAATCCAAAGGAGGCACATTATGAATTATGGAAAGAAGAGTACCGCCAGGAAGGAAAAAGAGCTCACTTCCAAAGGTACTATGGTCCGTAAGAAGTTTTCCGTAATTTTCTGCAAGACTCTACTGATCTGCTTTTTCTTAGCAGCTGTCGTCGGTATTTGTGCAGGAATCGGAATCTTCAAAGGAATCATTGATTCTGCACCAGATATAGATGATATTGATGCAAGTCCTACCGGACAGCTCTCTACCGTTCTTGACGATGAGGGTAATGAAATTGCCACTCTGGTTACTTCCGGTACAAATCGTGACCCGGTAACCATTGACAAGATGCCGATTAATCTTCAGCATGCATTCGTAGCCATCGAAGATGAACGTTTTTATGATCACAACGGAATTGATATCAAAGGAATCATCCGTGCCGGCTTCAAAGGCATTGCATCCGGTTTTCATTTTCATCAGGGAGCCAGCACAATTACACAGCAGCTTCTGAAAAACAACGTCTTCACCGACTGGACAAGCGAAGACAGTATGGCTGATAAGTTTGAGCGTAAAATACAGGAACAGTATCTGGCTATACAGCTTGAAAAAAGAGAATCCAAGGACTGGATTCTGGAAAATTACTTAAACACCATTAACCTTGGTCAGAATACCCTTGGTGTCCAGGCTGCATCCAAACGATATTTTAACAAAGATGTATCTGACTTAACACTTTCTGAGTGTGCAGTAATTGCAGCGATTACCAAGAGTCCGACAAAGTATAATCCGATTACTAACCCGGACAACAACGCATCCCGTCGTAAAGATGTCTTAGACAATATGTTAGACCAGGGTTATATTTCGCAGGAAGAACACGACGAAGCATTAGAAGATAATGTCTACGACCGTATTCAGATTGTAGATAACAGCACTTCTTCTACTGCAAATGTCAACTCCTACTTTGTGGATACCCTTACCGACCAGGTAATGGATGACTTAATCAATGAATTAGGTTATACCGAGACACAGGCTTTCAATGCACTCTATGGTGGTGGTCTTACCATTTACTCCACCCAGAATACTAATCTCCAGCAGATTTGTGATGAGGAAGTCAATAACTTAGACAACTACAATGGTCAGGTGGAATATTCTTTCTCCTACCGTCTTTCCATCCAGAAAGCCGATGGTACACTGCAGAATTACAGTGAACAGACCATGCTCACCTACTATCGTGAAAAAACCGGTAATAACAACTACAACATCAACTTCAGTTCCAAAGAAGATGCCCAGGCTGCCATTGACCAGTATAAAGCAGATATTATGGAAGAGGGAGATACCATCCGGGGCAGCGGCGAATCCGTTACCTTTACGATTCAGCCACAGGCTTCCCTTACACTGATGGATCAGGCTACCGGTGAAGTGAAAGCATTAGTTGGTGGCCGTGGTGATAAAACCGCAAACAAAACCTTAAACCGGGCTTCTGATACCACCAGACAGCCGGGTTCCACCTTCAAGATTTTAGCTGCTTATGCACCTGCTCTTGACAGTGGCGGAATGACCTTAGCTTCTGTAGAAGATGATGCTCCTTATTCTTATACCAATGGACGTTCTCTTCGTAACTACGATGGCCAGTATCGCGGATTTACTACTTTAAGAGAAGCAATCTGCCACTCCATCAATATTGTAACAGTTAAGACCCTCACCGATATCAGTACCGATTTAGGTTACAGTTATTTACAGAATTTTGGATTTACCACCTTAGATGCTGAACATGATAATAATCAGGCTCTCTGCCTTGGAGGTATCTATAAAGGTGTTACCAACTTAGAATTAACTGCTGCCTATGCAACCGTTGCAAATGGCGGTACTTATACCAAACCAAGATTCTATACCAAGATTTTAGACCATGACGGAAATGTTTTAATTGACAATACTCCGCAGACCCATACTGTATTAAAGGACACCACTGCATGGCTCTTAACCAATGCCATGGAAGATGTTGTGACCTCCGGTACCGGTACAATCGTTAACTTCGGTTCTATGCCGATTGCCGGTAAAACAGGTACTACAACCTCTGACCGCGATGCTCTTTTCATAGGATACACACCATATTATACCTGTGGTGTATGGGGCGGATATGATGATAACAGCGAACTTTCCAGCACCAGATATCCAAAGTTAATCTGGAAAGCAGTTATGTCCCGTGTTCATGAAAATCTGGAATATAAAGACTTTACTATGCCAAGCGGAATTACTTCTGCTGTCGTATGTAAGAAATCCGGAAAACTTGCCGTAGAAGGTTTATGTGACTGTGATCCGCGTGGCAGCATGGTTGAAACAGAATATTTTGCAACCGGCACAGTTCCAACAGAAGTATGTGACCATCATGTCAGTGCAACAATCTGTACTTCCTCCGGAATGCTTGCAAATGAATATTGTCCGGAAGAAACAAAACAGACTGGTATCTATATCGTTGGCGGTTCTGAAGGTACGGATGATTCTCCATATCTTATGACAGATGAATTATCCAACAGCACCTGTAACGTACACACTTCAAGTTCCGTTACACAGCCTTCCACCCCATCTACTAATACAACAGATACCTCTAATCCAACCAGTGGAAGTCTTACTGGTGGTGGGGATAATACTACACCAGATCATGGTAATACCGGAACCGGAACCAGTACAAATACCGGTGGTGATACAGGAACCAATGGTGGTACAGGAACCGGCAGCAATACAGGAACCGGTGGTGGTACAGGAACCGGCGGTGGAAGTTCCGGTACCGGCTCTGATGGAAACACTACGAATTAACCAAATCATTATTCTATAATCAGACACCTATAGAAGCTGCCAAAGGCAGCTTCTATTTTTTCTATCTGATGCCGGGCACAGACAACAACAAAAGCCCTGACATACGCCAGGACTTTCGTTGTTGATGTATATACTACTAAGGGGATTAGATAATTACTAACCTAATCACAATTAGATTAGTACATGATTAGTGAAGTTCTCTTGTTACAAAATCCGGGTAAGCTGACTCTAAGCCATGCTCAGTAGAATCCAGACCTTCTAACTCTTCTTCTTTTGATACTCTAAGACCAATTGTCTTCTTTAATACGATAAATACAATGCTCATGGTTACAATTACCCAGCCTGCGATACATACGACACCAAGTGCCTGAATAGCCAGATGATGAACTCCGCCACCATAGAAGAGGCCATCTGTATAATCGAAGAGACCTACCATCAATGTTCCAAAAAGACCACAGACACCGTGTACGGATACAGCGCCAACCGGGTCATCTACTTTTAATTTGTCTTCTACAAAGTATACTGACATGGTACAAAGGATACCAGCTAAACCACCGATAACGAATGCACCTACTGCATCAACATTTGCACATCCTGCTGTAATTGCTACCAGACCTGCCAGGGAACCATTTAAAGACATGGACACATCCGGTTTACCATTCTTAATCCAGGTATAAATCATTGCTGTAACAGTTGCTGCTGCCGGTGCAATGGTTGTTGTTGCAAAAATCTGTGAAAGCTGTAAGGTATCAGTTGCTGCTGCACCATTAAATCCATACCAGCCAAACCAGAGAATAAATACTCCCAAAGCACCAATTAAAATGTTGTGACCCATAATAGGTCTTGATTTACCATCTTTGTCATATTTACCAATACGAGGTCCTAATAAAGCGGCTCCGATAAATGCGGTAATTCCACCTACCATATGAATACATGCAGAACCTGCGAAATCTGTAAATCCAAGGTCTGTAAGCCATGGAGTTCCGCCCCATACCCAGTGTGCTTCTACCGGATATACAATCAGGCTGATTACAAAACTGTAAATACAATATGTAATGAACTTGGTACGCTCTGCCATTGCTCCAGATACAATTGTTGCAGCTGTTGCACAGAATACCAGGTTAAATACGAAATTGGACCAGTCTGTTGTTCCAAAATTCTTCAATGGGTTTAAACCCCATCCCACAAATTTTCCATCACCACAAAGAATATTATATCCTAATAAATAAAATGCAACGGTACCAATACAGAAGTCCATCAGGTTCTTCATTGTAATATTACCTGTATTTTTTGATCTGGTAAAACCAGCCTCTACCATTGCAAATCCACATTGCATAAAAAATACTAACGCTGCTCCCATCAGGAACCAAACACTCATATCCATAATCATTTCCTCCTTTACCAAAATAAATATTAAAGTAAAAAAAATAGAGATATCAAACAAGGCTCTCTCCTTGTCTGCTTATCTCCTTCGATAATATTTATTTGCGATATTCATTTTTCAATATCCACAAGACAGTTACCTATCTGCGCCTTACTCCTCTTTGCATCTTTTATAATGCTTTGTCACCATGTTCACCGGTACGGATACGAACGGCATCTTCTACATCATACACAAAGATTTTACCATCACCAAAGTTACCGGTATTAATCTCATCTACTACCTTATCAATTAATCCTGGTGCAACTTCATCCGAGACAACGGTCTCTACTTTGATTTTCGGAAGTAATGTTACATTATAAGATGCTCCACGGTAATTCTTGATAATACCCTTCTGATTACCATATCCCATGCTGTTTACAATGTTTAAACCATTGACTTCACTGCTTTCTAAGACTGCTTTCAAGTCTTCAAGCTTTTCCGGTTTGATAATAATTTCCAGCTTTTTCATATTATCTCGTCCTCCTTCTTATTATTGTTCACAATTTATTCACCTGGCATTCAAAGATGATTCACTTTATCAACACGCTTTTTTCAAATTAGGCTGATATAGTATAGTCATAAGCAAAAGAAAAACATAACTTTAAATATTCTTTTTCATAATCTGCCAGGTAACTTAAGTTGCCTGGCATCCTCCCTTTTATGCCTCTTTTTTCCGTCTGTTCTAAGGAGAATGCCCTGCAATTAAAGTTCTTTTTTATACTTCGAAGATTAAATCTCCATAAGATGGCATTGGCCATATATCTTTGTCAACAAGCATCTCTAACTTGTCAACCGGAGCTCTTAATGCATCCATTGCTGTTTTTACAACATCTCTGTAATATACAGCCTGATTTCTTCCCTCTTCCATTGTTCCACCTTTTTCTGTTACTTCTTCCAGTTTTGCCAAAGCAACCTTGGTCTCAGATAAGAGGTCAGATACTTCTGCCAGTAATTCTGTCTGAACACTGATGTCTGCATCACATACAGATTTTACAGCTGCTGCAGAAGTTGCAAGCTCTGTTGTATATTTGATAACTGCCGGGATAATCTGTTTTCCTGCAATATCAATCATAGCTTTTGCTTCGATGTTAATCTCTTTTGCGTAGGTCTCATATTCGATTTCTACACGGGAATCCAGCTCCGCTTTGGTAAATACACCAAAACGCTCGAATAAAGAAACTGCTTTTTCTGTATTCAGTGCCGGGATTGCATCTACCATGGACTTGATGTTTGGAAGTCCACGACGCTCTGCTGCCTCTACCCATTCATCAGAATATCCGTTTCCGTTGAATACGATTCTCTGATGCTCAGTTGCATATTTCTTAATCAGATCATGTACTGCCATATCGAAATCGTCTGCTTTTTCCAGTTCATCACACGCCTCAGAAAATGCTTCTGCTACGATTGTATTCAATACAACGTTAGGCTGTGCGATGGAATCCTGAGAACCAACCATACGGAACTCGAATTTATTTCCGGTAAATGCAAATGGTGAAGTTCTGTTACGGTCTGTTGCATCTTTCATGAAGTCAGGCAATGTCTTAACACCAGTCTCTAATTTAGAACCAGCTAAACTGTGTGTAGCTTCTCCGGTGCAGATAAGCTGTGATAATACATCCTGTAACTGTTCTCCAAGATAGATAGAAACGATTGCTGGAGGTGCCTCGTTTGCGCCTAATCTGTGGTCGTTTCCAACGTCTGCTGCAGATTCACGAAGCAGATCTGCATGTTTATCTACTGCTTTTAAGATACAGGTAAGCACTAATAAGAACTGTACGTTCTCATGAGGTGTTTTGCCCGGCTCTAATAAGTTAATTCCATCATCTGTTGTGATAGACCAGTTGTTATGTTTTCCAGAACCATTGACACCTGCAAATGGCTTCTCATGAAGCAGACACTGTAAGCCATGACGACCGGCAACCTTCTTTAAGGTTTCCATTACTAACTGGTTGTGGTCTACTGCTACGTTTGCTTCGGAGTAGATTGGAGCTAACTCATGCTGTGCAGGAGCAACTTCGTTATGCTGTGTCTTTGCAGATACACCAAGTTTCCATAATTCTTTATTTACATCTCTCATGTATGCTGCAATTCTCTCACGGATGATTCCGAAGTAATGGTCATCCATTTCCTGTCCTTTTGGAGGCATTGCTCCAAATAAGGTACGTCCGGTAAAGATTAAATCTTTTCTCTTTAAATATTTTTCTCTGTCTACGATGAAATATTCCTGCTCCGGTCCAACGGAAGGAGTTACTTTCTTAGATGTTGTATTTCCAAATAATTTTAAAAGACGAAGAGACTGGGTATTAATCGCTTCCATAGAACGAAGTAACGGTGTCTTCTGGTCTAATGCTTCTCCTGTGTAAGAGCAGAAAGCGGTAGGAATGCAAAGAGTTGCTCCTGCTGCATCCTGTCTTACGAATGCCGGTGAAGTACAATCCCATGCTGTATATCCTCTTGCCTCAAAGGTTGCTCTTAATCCACCGGATGGGAAAGAAGATGCGTCTGGCTCACCTTTGATTAATTCCTTACCGGAAAAGCTCATTAAAACTTTACCATTTGGCATTGGTGCTGTAATAAAGGAATCATGTTTCTCAGCGGTTACTCCTGTTAATGGCTGGAACCAGTGTGTATAATGGGTAGCTCCTTTTTCGATTGCCCACTCTTTCATCTCATGTGCCACTACGTCTGCTGTCTCGGGATCTAATTCTTTTCCCTCTTCGATTACTTCTCTTAACTTTTTGTAGGTCTTTTTCGGAAGACGTTCCTGCATTACTGCATCATTGAATACGTTCTCGCCGAAAATATCTGCTACATTGAAATATTCTGTCTCACTCATACTATACATCCTTTCTGCCTCTCACCATAAATCCCCTGAGAAATATGATTTTTATTTTCTGCAATCAATGTATGACTTCTCTCCTCCGGTAATTCCCCAGATATAGAAAAAAGGGCATTCCAATTCCTTTGGAACACCCTTGTTCGTCACGCACATTTCATCTGCTATATCTAAAATACATGAAACTTTCTAAAAAATCAAGTCAAAGTTTATATTTTTTTTATTTTTGATACATTCTACAAATTTGTGCAAAATAATATACATTTTTTGTCGATTTTATCAATCGCCGGTTTCGAAATCAGTTGCTGCCAGGCGGTACTGCATACCCATTCTCATCTGCAACTACTTTTTCCGTACCCTCTTCTGTGCTTTTTAATGTACGCATTCCGTGGTTTCCAGCGCGGACAGCATCCAGATCCTCCTGCAGAATCTGGTTAATATCTGCGTCCTCTGCATGCGCAACCCGTTCTGACATCACCATGATAAGCTCTTCATTTAAGTTCCTTACCCAGCGTCCGTTGCTGTGATCTGAAGTCAGACTGTAGTTATTCTTTACCAAATCTGCATAAGCTGCTTCATCCACTTCATATGCTGCGTTATGTAAACCAAGAAGTCCAATCTTCACAATTTCATCCGGTGTATAATCCTCAAAATCAAAGGTATGCGGAATACGGCTGGCAAGACCGGAGTTCATCTGTAAGAACTCAGACATTTCCTTCGTATATCCGGCAAAGATAATAACCATATCTTTTCTGTGGTCTTCCATAAATTTTAAAATCTCATCGATGGCTTCCTTACCAAAATCATTTTCGCTGCCCTGACTCAGGGAATATGCCTCGTCAATGAAAAGGACGCCACCCAATGCTGACTCTAAAACTTCTCTTGTCTTCTTGGCTGTCTGACCGATATAGCCTGCCACCAGATCGCTTCTTGATACCTCAATAAATTTCTTCTGGCTGATAATTCCCTTCTGATAAAGAACCTCACCTACAATACGGGCTACCGTTGTCTTTCCGGTTCCCGGATTACCAAGGAATAAGGAATGCAGTGTGAAGTCACTGTTTTCCATGCCCTGTTCTTCTCTCCGGTGATTTAATTCTACCAATGAAATAAAGCGGTTTACCTGTTCCTTTACACCATTGATTCCAATCAGCTTCTGCAGACGTTCCAATGCATCCTCATCCTTCTTACCGGATGCCTGATATCTGCCCTGTGCTAAGACTTCATCAATATCTGCTCTGGTGATAGTTTCCAAATCCTCTGTTCCCGTATTCATAACACGGTTGGCAAAGGCTTTCAGCAATTTCTCATTAAAGTTTCGAATCCAACGGGCATTGCTATGGTCTAAGGAATTACGATATGCACGTTTTACCTGCTGTGCATAGTATTCTTCATCTTCAAACTGATACTGTTTCTTTACCAGATCCTTTTCACCAATCTCAACGATTTCATCCGGTGTATAATCCTCAAAGACAAATTTGTTTGGCACACGGGAAGTAAGTCCCGGATTGGTCTTTAAAAACTCTTCCATCTCTTTGGTATATCCGGCGAAGATAATCATGATTTCTCCACGGTGGTCTTCCATATACTTTAAGATGGTATTAATTGCTTCAATACCAAAGTCTACATTGGCATCCTTTTTATTCAGGGCATATGCCTCATCAATAAATAACACACCGCCTTTGGCTTTTTCCAATAATGCCAGTGTCTGCTGCGCCGTTCCACCTACATTCTGGGAAATAAAGTCCGGCTCGGATGCTTCTATCAATTTAAATTCATCACTCTTAAATGCTCCGGATTCAAATAAAACTTCTCCGATTAACCGGGCTACGGTTGTCTTTCCGGTTCCCGGATTTCCAAGGAATACGGAATGATAAGACTGCTCCTGCGGCTCTAATCCTTTTGCAATGCGCTGCTGGTTGAATTCCACCATACGAAGCATTTTATCAATCTCTTTCTTGACGCTGCCAAGTCCGATTAACTGATTCAACTGCTCTCTTGCACTTACCTGTGGCTTATCAGAATCTTCACTGCCATTGCCGGCATTTCCGGATGCTCTGCCATTCTTTGGATAATAAGTCTTGCAACCCTCTTCTGCCTCAATATTCAGTTCACTTACTTCTCCACCATTATGTTTCAGTTCCTTCACACTAAAAATGGAATCCTCTGTCATTCTGATATTCGGTGAATTCACATGATTTAAGGTAAGAGTGTCTCCATATACTACGGAACGATTCATGATGCCAAGGTCAATCTTGTCTTCACTCTCACCTAAAATATTCCATTCTCCAAGAATACATGCTGCTGATTCATCCTGTATCATAGCTCCTTCACGAATCACCGTATTCTTAAAGGTAGCTTTTGCATCCTCCACTTTTATAGAAGTAAATTCATTTCCCTCAGAATGTAAGCTGGAACCACTCTTCACACATATGGCTGCACTAAATCCCGGTTGCAGGATACGGGATGATACAATGCTTGCTGTACTTTTATCCAGCCATACTGCCGGATATTCTTTGTCCTTGTCACAGCCCTTAATGGTACTGTTTACAATTTCTACATTACAGCCTGCTGCATTTATGGCATTTCCATCCCCTGTCTGAAGGGTACTGTTATTCACTTTAAAATCTACATTGTCTATAATCAGCTTACAGTCCTGGAAAACGCAGTTATCCAGTTCCAGCTCACTGTTTTCGATATAGCTTTTTATATACAATTTCGGATTTTCCATGATGGTAGTGTTTTTCAAAACCACCTTTGATTCATTTTCTGCATAAATCAGCGGATATACCTCACCATCCGTCTGTGAATTTTCCAGCACGCAGTTTATCAGGCTGACTTCTGCCTGCTCTTTGCAGTTAATGATATTGGTTCTTTCCACTCCATAACAAATCCAGATATTTTCAAATGTTACATTTGCCTGTTGATTGATATTAAATTTTCCTGTAATTACATTGGTAAAGTTCTGATTTCCACCCTCTGCCAATGTAACTTTTCCTTCAAAATGAAGGTCTTTGCTTATGGCAATGCCATCCACCACCGGCGAATAGCCTGCCTGAAACTCAATGGTATCCCCCGCAGCCGCTGCCTGAATTGCATCCGGCAGTCTCCAAGTATTATTATCTGTTCCAACCAGATATCTCATCTATTTGCTTCCTCCCTGTTTTGCCTGCAAACCACGAGAAACACGCTTTGCGAGTTTCTCGAGTTATCGCGGTGCTCGTCAAATCTGCATGCAAGCATGCGATTTTTCTCACTACTCGCGTAATAGAAAAAGACCTCATAGAGCAGTTCTTGCCGCCCTACAAGGTCTTTGTTTTCGCTCAATTTTGTCACTCCATAGGCTAGTAAATTTTACTCTTTAGAAATAAAATACTCTGCCTTGAAATGCAGAAAATCTGACCTTATAAAATATTATAGCGCGCCCAGTATATTTTGTCGATACTATTTTACTTAGCATCTCTTATATTTTTAACCTATACTATAAAACCTATCAAAAGTTTTTTTGAAACTGAATACTTCACAATGGATTCAATTCCCAGTAGATGACAAAAGTTTTCTTCATCGAACCTTAATTGAATAGAACTCTGCTATATCATACTGATAAATAAACGGATTTAAAAATTTTCTATTTTCAAAAAAAGACCTCATAGAACGGTTTTCCCGCTCTA
>ENA-OPFT01001506-OPFT01001506.1-human-gut-metagenome-genome-assembly--contig:-NODE-1506-length-11429-cov-2.248813_pt1 | contig 11429 bp, 6 predicted proteins | sample MGYA00241714_ERZ501560 | MGnify/ENA primary metagenome ERZ501560 (study PRJEB25962, sample SAMEA2042392) | human gut metagenome | biome: human gut; feature: human-associated habitat; material: faeces...
GGGAGAAATTTCTCATTTTAACTTGTACTAAATCTTGACATAGGACCATTCCGATATCGATTCCGACTACCAAAGTACATTCTTTTACTTGATTGATTTTCTGATTTTGTTTACAATACATATGAGGGTACCTCCTGAATTTTGTTGTTTAACTTGCCGGTTAACAACTTAATTCTATGGCTGGTACTCTTTTTTTGCAACCCTGTCATTTGTCACCTAACAGAAATGCTCCTTTTATAAAATTATCCTTATTATATAGTAAATATTTCCTATATCGCAAGAGGCGCAAAATTAAAATTCTACAACGAGGGGTACGTATAGTCCGGCTAAACTAAAATTGCATTTTAGTTTAGCCAGAAATTGATCTGTTACCTGTGGACGAAAAAAACTGGTATGTACCGGTTTGGTTATTTTAATAAGAGTTGTAGAAGAAAGAGCCCGCAACACAGATGGCTGCGGGCTCTTTGTGTATTTTCCCAAATAAATCATAGGTTGCAACAAATATTTGAAAAAATTTTTTTCGTTATTTGCTGGCTTTAAAATTCTTTGCTGCGTTAATAACAGCGTAGAACGATGGTTTTACATCGGCAATATCAGCACCGAAAAGCAATGGAGATTTTGATGGTCTCCAAGAGGTATTATCTGTCGTTCCCCAAATAACAAGGGCAGTAATGTTTGCTCCCTGATTTACCTTTTCATCTAAAATTACTTCCATTACTTCTTTCCAGGATTGTGCACTTTTTTCTTCCACTTTGGCTTTTTCTTCAGCAGTGCTGTCTGTTGTAACAAAACCGCAGTTTGTAATATCAAGTTCTGTGATCTGAATCTCAAATCCTGCTTCACGGAATGCGTCCAAAGATTTCTTTATACGAGTTGCATTCGTATCGCTGGTGCTGTCATTGAAATGAGCCTGCATACCTACACCGGAACAGATTTTATCACCATTTGAATTGATACCATCTGTTGCATTGATGTTATTAATCAATGTAACAACGCTCTCCGGACTATCATAGGTATTGTAATCATTGTAGAACAAAGAAACTTCTGTCTCTTTATTGTTATTCTGAAGAGCTTCATATGCGTATTTGAATGCTTTTTTTACATAAACACAATCTAATTTCATCTCTTCGCCGAAGATATGTCTCCACCAGTTGTCGCTATCTTTAGCAATTTGATCCATATGAATATACTCATTTACAACATCAACAGCATAAACCACATCGCGGTACTTATAATCCGGTGCAAAAATATGATTTAATACACTCTTGATAAACATTTCTTCACGAGCATACATGGTTTCTTCATCTACATATTTTGCATCTGATTCATCTGAATAACCAACCGTAAAGAAATGATGAGGCATCTGCTGGTGCCAAATAAAGGCATGATAGCGAACTTTCAAACCAAGAGAATCTGCTTTCTTCAAATATTTATCAATAGAAGCAAAATCAATCTCTGGTAAAACTACATTTCCATCGGCATCTTTATTTCCGTCAAAGGATGAATAATTATCAGGAATATAATAATTTGCAGCGTTTGCGTCGGTCACGGCAAGTGTATTCTTGCTTCCAAGAATTGCATCCGGTTTTGTATCATTTCCATAGGTGATACTATTATAATGATGTGTAACAAATTCAGATTGAGAATTATTAATCAATGTAGCATAAGAAACAGCCGTACCAACTTTGTCAAAATATGGTGAATAAACATCTTTGATACTATCAAGTGTTAAATCTGCCGCTTTTGGCGTAGTTATTTCTTCTAATTTGAAATTGTCAACAAGAATTGGGCATTTTCCATTTCCGTTTGACTCAAAATATATCAAATATGTATACAAGCTTGCTTGTGTAGTAAATGTTTCTTCTACATAAGTCCAATTTTTCTGTGTTAAGTTCTGGTCTTTGTCTCTAGGGTAGTTTTCATAATTTTCTGAATCCCCTTCTTCCAATACATACGCACCAGAAAATCTCAGTTTTAATTTGGTTTTATCTGCACCATTTGGAATTTTGGCGTAGAAGGAAACTCTATATGTTCCGCCAGGAACTACTAAATTCTTTGCGTCCAGACCTGCACCATTCCATGCACTTTTTCTTCCGTCAATCAGCATGGATTTTCCGGTACCATCACAGGATTCATCAGATAAACTGAGTTTAACAGAAATAGAACCATCTGCTTCCGAATTACATCTTCCAAACCAATCTCCGGTATTTTCATCAAAGGAATCGTTTACAATGACTTTCGCCGGAATAGATGTCTCTTCTGGAACAGTTGTTGTATCCGGAGTAGAAGATGCAAGTTCTCCGTTTGTGCCCGGAGTAACTGCCGGTGTACCAGTCGGAGCACTGGTCGAAGTGACTGTCGGTGCCACAGAAGTGGTTGGCTGATTAGAAGGTGCCGGTGTAGTTACCGCTACCTTTTTTACTGTTACTTTTACTGTCAGCTTTGTTGTTTTCTTACCAATCTTTACCTTAGCTGTCACTTTAGCAGTTCCGATCTTTTTACCTTTAATTGTAAATGATGTCTTTCCATTTTTCTTAACGGTTGCAATCTTTTTCTTATCTACAGTAACTTTCAATTTTTTTACTTTTTTTGCTTTTACATTTTTAATATTAACTTTTTTGGATTTGCCTGCTGTCACAGTTACTTTTTTAGCACTAAGCACAGGTTTTTTTGCAGCAGTTGCCTCCCCTGCAGGAGCAGTTGTAACAACAGTTGTAACTGCAAGTGCTACGGCAAGTGTCTTTGCCACTACGCTTTTTACATTTTTATGCATGTGAAATACCTCCTTAATTTTACTGCTTGTCTTATAATCCACCTTAAGCATTCTTCTCTTATTAGACAAAGTCAACTTTCTATCTTAGTAGTCTATACCAAAATGTTCTAAAAACATCACGTAAAATGTGACGTGAATTTAGGAAAAAAAGGTGCATACGTATGCATATGCACCTTTTGAAAACTACAACTATATCATAAATTATTATGACATAAAATCGAATTATGGAATCAATTCAATCTTTGTAATTTTGAACTTATATGGAGATTTTCCCTTGTTATAACCATAAGAACCATTATCACTTAATCCAATGCCGGTAATCGTGGTTACATCTTTTAAATCGTCCACTTTAGAAAGATCCCACTCAAAAACTCCATTAGTATTTTTGAATGAATCATATGCATTCAAACTAATTCCACCTTTATCTGCCGTATCTTCTGTAAACACTTTACCAATGAGCCAGTTGTAAGAACTTCCTGTTGTCTCGCCTACAGTGATTCCTTCCTGACTTCCATATATACGAACTTTAGTATACTTTGAAATATCAACATCTTTTGTAGAAACCATTACATAACCATAGTCTTTATTTACTGTAGCTTCAATACCACCCATAGTGACACCATAAGTTGCCAACTGTTTAGCATCTGTAACTTCAATTGTCAATATTTCTGATGAAGATGTCTCCGTTGAAGATGTCTCCGTTGAAGATGTCTCCGTTGAGGAAGTCTCCGTTGAAGATGTATCTGGTTCTGGAACATTTGGTTTAGTCTCGTAAGCTGTCAATGTTTCAGGAACTTCAATCTTTTCATTCTCTACATAGGTGTTTGTAAATTCGATAGAGTAAACAGTGATTTTTGCTCCTTTTTTACCATTTGGATTTACAGATACGCAAGCAAGCTCTTCAAGGTCTGTCTTTTCTGCAAATCTTTCCAATGGAACATAAACTGCACGAAGACCTGTCAATTTGTCTTTATCAGTTACAACGGCACCATCAGCACCATTTCCTTCATATACATCTGCTTTATTCCAGTAACTTTCAGCACTGGAATCATAAAGGTTTACAGCTACTTCTGTTTCACAGTCAAGAATAACCTTAACATATTTGTACTGACTTACATTAGCAAAAGAAGCATTTTCGTTTACACTAATTCCAAGACCTGTATTGTAATCATCTATAGAAGTGAAGGAATAAGCACCTTCTTTGTAGAATACAGCATCTGCATAATAACTATCTTGGATAATAGAAGATTGAGTACTTGGATCAATCTTAACTTTCAAAGGATCGTTTTTGCTGTCTTCTGCCGGTGCACTTGCTATAGGAGCTGCAGGTGTAGCGCTTGCACTAGTTGCTGGTGCACTTGCGCTGGCTGCTGGTGTAGCAGAAGGTGCTGTAGTTGCTGGTGCAGCTGTTACAACAACTTTCTTCTTGCTCGCTTTTGTTACTTTCACTTTCAAAGTAAGTTCTGCCGCTTTTTTCTTTCCCTTGACGGTTACTTTAACAGTAACTTTTGTGGATTTTCCGGCTTTCTTGCCGGTTATTTTGAATGCAGTCTTTCCGGCTTTTTTTACAGCGGCAATCTTTTTGTTTGCGCTCTTTACGGTAAGTTTTTTTACCTTTTTGGCTTTTACATTTTTAATCGTTACTTTTTTGGTTGTTCCTTTCGCCACAGAGATGGATTTCTTTGAAAGTTTGATCTTTTTGGCAGCGTCTGCACCGCTGGCAGAAACGCCAGCCATAGATACGGTCAAAGCAAGTGCCATGACTTTCGCTAATGTTCTTTTGATTAAGGTTTCAGTGTCTTTACTCATGGTAAAAGTCCTCCTTTTGATGTTTTGTTATATCATAAAAGAGGCGAGTGCGATTTTCCATCCCCCAGTCGTGTGGTTAGAGAATGGAAATATCGGGGGCAAAGACACTCTGCCGGTAATGTGCGTTTTTTGAACCGCTTAAACACGGATTCCGATGGGACTGTAGGAAAGAATGTGCAGTAAGGTCGAGAAACTCCCTAGAAAAGGCAGAATAATGGTTATGAAGGATAATCGTGCGGAAGAAAGAAATGTTGTCGGTTTCAGAAGCCTCCAGCATACCAAACCACTGTTTCCTGTGGGAATTCCAGAGATTCAGCCATTTGTAGAACTGTTTTTCAGAGACCTCAAAGCGTTCACATAGTTGTTCAATGGTATATAATCCGGCGAAGTATTCTCCCAGAATAAAAAGGATAAACAACAGGCTGTAACTGGAATAAGGGATAATGATATCCGGAAGGATGGCGTGTGCATGTCCGCAGCTTTCACAGAATACACGCATGACGCAGAGACTCTCTTTTTGTTTTTTGCCGTCCCGAAAGTCAATGATGGCTCTGTCATAGTAATCGTGGATATGACAGCTTCCGGTATTTCCACAGATCGGACAGGTTTCAAGTTCCAGACGAAACTGTTTCATATAGGTATCAAAAAGCGATTTTGATGACGTTTTTATTCGAATTATTTTGCAAAAAAGTGAGTTTTTTATTATCATAATGATGGCTTAGTAGCTGTTAATGTATTTTTGTTTTCCGTTACAAAACTAACTATAAAGGAAGTTGAGAGAGTAGTCAATAGGAAGAAAGAACCCGCAGCACAAACGGCTGCGGGTTCTGCGGTTTTATGACCAATGTATACGTAACTATACTTTTAACTTAGTCAAGTACCTTTGTGATTTTTCCATTATTAATATCAATGATCATCTGCATGAAGTTTTTAAAGTATTCTGCATGCTCGGTTAATTTTGTTTTGTCATAATTACGAATGGTAAGCTCTGTAATCATAACTTCACAACCAAGATTATTGAATTTGAAAATAGCATTTGGAATGCTGCTTGCGCTCTTCTTCGTTGATGTTTGTAACAATTTCGCATCCAACTTATCCGCACCTTGTCCGGTCAAACCAAGATAACACTGCATACCTACACCATCAATCAGGTTTCCTAAACCGTTTTCCTGACCTAATTTCTGAATGCTCTTAACAAGTTCACAAATTGCGTTACGTTTTGACTGCTCATAACAGTTAAAGTCGTTGTAGAAAAGTTTAATGTTGACATCACGATCCGGATACATTTCCTTCAATTCGTTGACCGCTTTTCTTGCATACAGGAAAGAGTATTCTACATAGTCAGAACCAATCGTATCGTAGAATAAGTTATCTTTAATCTGAATTTTTCTTTTGTCACCTTTTGCAAATTCTCCGGTTCCCGGTTCAATTGCTTCATTTACAAGATCCCAAACGTAAATAGTTCCGGGATATTTCTCTTCGAAATACTGGATTGTCTGTGTTAAGAAACTATCCAGACGTTTGAGCATCTCTTCACGTTTTACAAGTGGTTTGGATGGATCATAATCTTCGCAGAAGAAATACTTACAGTTTGAAGCCATAGCGGTATCACATACCAATGTATGACCACGAACGCCGATTCCGTTCTCATATGCCCATTTTACCATTTCCTCTCCGGCACCATCAATACGGATCACCGGTGTACCGTCACCACCATTTGCTACACTGTTTTTCTTTGTAGCAGTTTCATCAAGCATTGCATACATTTTCAGATCATTGTCAATTGTCATGCTCGAAAAATGCTTGCCGATCATGCTCTTATAGTTGGCATCTGCAAATGAAGAACTTCCGATGCAGCCGCCAAGTGAAAATCCATAGTTGGACTCTGTATTTGTATACATAGAATCATAGGAAAGTAATTCTTTCATATCTGCTTTTTTGTCAGACTTGATTTCCATAACCTTTACGTTTTTGATGTAGAAATCATCATGATTTTTTGTTTTTCCATACCAGTTTATAAAGAGAACATAAGAAGCTGCGTCCGTGTTCTTTGAGGTATAGTTTGCACTAAAAGTAGTCCATTGTGTAGAAGATGCGGATGCCTGTACCAAAAGCGGACGGTTATCGCTTTCCTGACCTTTTTCATCCCAATAAGCCATCTGCATATAGAACGCATCTTTAGAACCTGCTGTCTTATGTGCCACTTCCATAGAAATGCGGTAATCTTTTGTCTGATCCTTTACAAAATCTGTTATATCAATCTGAATTCCATGCCAGTTATTGCTGCGTCCGGTTACCTGAATTGCCTTGTCGGTTCCACCAATTGGATCAGCAACTACTTTTAATGTCTGGGTTTCATTTGATGTACTTGTTCTTGATACAAAATCTACAACATTTTTCTCAACACTGCTTTCTTCTTTTGTATCGAAGTTCAACAATCCCGTTGTTACAGAACTTTTTACACTCTTGTCTGTTGTTCCGATTTCATCTTCTACGGCATCCTCACTCTGTGCTGTCATTTCAGCCGCTTTACTGTTTACAGCCTGTATCGTATTTGCCGGATTAAGTAATCCGTAAACGGATTTGAACGCATCTTTTACTTCAAACCATTTTGTAAACAGACCGGAGTAAGGACCATACTGTGTATAATCATATCCAACTTCACTATATGGATTGTCCATCAATCCCCAGATGCTGACGTTTGATACAATTGGATTCTGTATCGTACTGGTTCCTGTAATACGGCTTTTCCCTTTGTTTGGTGCAGCCGTGTAAAGAGGCACATTCGACGGAGCCGCACTTTCAGTTGCTTCCGGAGTTGTGGAAGGAACTACACTTGGGAGTGGAGTCGCACTGCCGGCTGGTGTTGCACTTGAAACCGGAGTACTTGAAGCAGATGCAGCAGGCTGCGCCGATGCTGTAGTTTCCGGTTTTACTTCTTTTTTCGGTGTTACGGTTACTTTTACAGATAATTTCTTGGTTTTCTTTCCAATTTTAATTTTTGCAGTAACTTTCGCAGCTCCTGCTTTGATACCTTTAATGGTAAAAGCGGTTTTACCATTTTTCTTTACAGCAGCAATCCTTTTCTTATTAGTTGATACTGTTAATTTTTTAATCTTTTTTGCTTTTACATTTTTAATTTTAACTTTTTTAGAGCTTCCTTGTGCAATTGTTACTTTTTTTGCACTTAAAGCCACTTTTTTTGCTGCATGCGTATCCTGAACCTGAGTCCCTACAACAGAAGTTACCATTGCGAGCATAAGTATTTTAGAGATCGTTTGTTTTGCATTTCTTCGCATAAAATCCTTCCCCTCCTTGATTGTTTTGTTCAAATTTGTTTAAAAAAGGTGCATATGCATGCATATGCACCTTTAAAAATATACAAATAATAATTGTTTAAAAATTAGTCAGCGTAAACAACGGCAACTGCATAAACAATAAATCCACCTGCTGCACCGACATCTGAGTTACCAGCAATAGAAATATTTTCCATTGATACAGCCTCATTATAAGAGATAACCTGTGTTTTAGGTGTATTAAATCCTGAATAAGGATAGCTGTTATTTGCTGCACCAGAACCATCTGGTTTTGTTACGAGCTGAGCGCCATCTTTAGCAGCCTGCTCTGTAATAATAACAAACTTAGAAACTTTCTTAGAGCTGTCTACAGCAAGGCTTACACCATGATTCCAACCACCGGAAATAGAAACTTCAAGAGCATTTACACCATTTTTCTTGATTGTCTTGAATGTACCATCACCAAATGCGGAAACAACATCCTCACTTGTCAGATCAAGCAAAGTATAAGCAGTATCTTTTCCTAATTCAGCCTGAACAAGACCATCTACATCAAGTGTACTATTATCACCAACGATAATTGTCACAGATGAAGAAAGTGTTGCGCCACTCTTAAGAGTAACTTTGATATCTACTGCAACAGATACATATGCTTTGTCTTCTGGAAGTGTATAACCTTCTTTAACAGAAAGTGTCTCAGAACCAGTTCCGTTCTTTGTTACATCAAGAACCTCTTTGTCATCAACCTTAGCTGGCGTAATGGTATAGGATGTTACTTCATCACCATACTGTGCAGCAGCTTTAGCGATTTCTACATTAACTGTATCGTTTGCAGGATCAAGAATCTGCGGAGTCTCTACAGTAGCTGCAGTAAGAACATCCAGACCTTTGTGATCGATCTTAGCGGATGGTGCTTTAAATGTTTCTGTGTATTTCTCAGTACCAAGAAGTTTTACATTGCTGATTGTATAATCAGTTGGTCCAACATTGATGAAGATAGAGAAACGGATTGAACCATTCAAGTCATCAATTCCATCTGTAAGTTTATCAATCATATCCTGATCGAAATCTACACTAAATGTTCCTTCTGGCTCTTTCAAATCGTTTACATTTCCAAGGTCTTCAACCAGGTAAATATTCGTAAATTTTTCTGACTCCCAGCTGTAATTAATTTCAGCTGGCATAGCGTTTGGAGATTCAGAATCCGGATTAGCTGCCAACAAATAAACATGTTTGTAAGTAGTGTCACCAGACAATGCTTTCAAATCAAATGAAAGAGTTTTCAATGTTGACAAATTGCTGTAGTTAACATCAAAGTATGTATAAACAGCACCATACTGAGCAGATGGATTTGTAGCGATTTCAGCGGCACCTTTATTTACATCAAAGTAGGAAACCAATGAAGACTGTTTTCCACCCAACTGAATGTTAGCAACATCTGTTGTTTCGACAGTTGCCGGAACACTTGTTGATGGAGCCTCACTAGCTGGAGCATTTGTTGCTGGAGCTGCACTTGCGCTTGCTGCTGGTGTAGCACTTGCGCTTGCTGCTGGAGTTGCGCTTGCACTTGCTGCTGGAGTTGCGCTTGCACTTGCTGCCGGTGTTGCACTTGCACTAGCTTTCGGTGTAGGTACAACTGGTTTTTTTGCTTTAGTTACTTTAACTTTCAAAGTAAGTTTTGTTGTCTTCTTGCCAACTTTTACTTTTACAGTTACTTTTGTGGATTTTCCTGCTTTCTTACCTGTTACTTTGATAGCAGTTTTTCCGGCTTTCTTTACAGTTGCGATCTTTTTATTCGCGCTCTTAACTGTAAGTTTCTTTACTTTTTTTGCTTTTACGTTTTTGATAGTTACTTTTTTGGTTGCTCCCTTAGCTACGGAAATGGATTTGCTTGAAAGTTTGATCTTTTTCGCAGCATCTGCATCTGTAGAAGCAACGCCAACCATAGATACTGTCAAGGCAACTGCCATAACTTTTGCTAAAGTTCTTTTGAAATTCTTTTTCAAAACTCTTACCTCCATTTTTTGTTTTTATTTAATAATATCCCCTAAGGTTCCCCCACCCCGTAAGGGTGGTAGAGAGGACTTGACCAGTGCCAGGTATTACACCGGTGCCGCCCTCAAAACCAAGGATAATTATTACAGGATTATTTTTCTGTTACTGTTACATTATCTAACAAGAACTCTCCATCTGCGGTTTTAATACCATCTGCAATGGCAACATTGACTTCTGCTGACGTACCGGCTTTTACGGTAACATTAGCAGTAATCTTCTGCCATTCCTCTGAAAGAGCTTTTGTCGTTGATCTAATTTCTGGATCGGAAACTTTTTCTGCATCTACATAACTTTCATATTTTTTGTCTTTGTAAGTTCCCTCTGACAAAATAGATACATTATAGTCCTTACCGTCTTTTGTTCTAACATAAGCAGAAACTTTAAATTTCTTATCTTCTGTACCTTTACGGTTATCAAGCAGGATACTTGGTCTGTCTTTTTCACCTACAGAAAGGTAATTATTACCATCCGCAGCCGGAATATCAGTTGTTCCTGCCACAATCTTAGAATTACTTACGCACTCTACAGAAGGAGATTCTGTTTCGAAAGAATCTGCAAATGGAAGAGTTGCATAAGGAAGTTCTTTCACTTCCGCATTCTGGTCTGCAACTTTCAACTTAAGGGAATAGATGTAGTAGGTTCCCCCTTCTTTATAACCTTCGCCTGATGCTGTTCCAATTGCAATATAACGAACTGCGCCATAATTTCCTAATGCCGGATCCTCAGCTCCCGTACCGGCAGCTTTCTTAATTTTTGTAAGGAAAGCACTTTCTGTCTCTTTGGCGTTCGGAGCAACAAAAGTACCATCACTCATACGGTTTGCACAAGAACCTCTATGGAATGGATACGTAGCAGCCGGAGCAGAACTCCACCAGTGCGTTTTCACGGTGTCTTTCTGTGCTGTCGGAAGTGTTTCGTCATAGAAATCCAATGACAACTGCTCCGGAACAAATCCAACGAGTTCATATTTCTGATAGGAAGCAAGATCAATGTTTTCCGGTAATTTAAAGAAAATACGCTGGTCCTTACCTGTAAAATTGAATTTATAACACTCTACACCTTCCGCATCTTCTGTCTTTTCAAACGTTAAATCTCCGGAAAGTTCTTTGTCATACATTGTCTCAAAATCCAAAACATAATCTTCAGTTGCCTTTGCCGGCTGATAAACAATAACATTTACTGATTTTGTAAGGCTTGGATTAAACTTACTTGTCGCAGTAACGGTAACTGTTTTTTGTGTATCTGTACCGAAATCAAAGTCATCCGCTACAATTACATTATTATTACCGTCTACACTTACTTTTGCATCAGATGTTGTCCATACAAGTTCTTTCTGTGTAGTTTCCGCAGGAGTGTATGTTACAGCAAGTGATAATTTTCCACCTGATGCCACACGAGGATTGTCTCCGGCAGAAACAGCAAAGTCTGTTATCGGAACTTCTTCTTCAATCAATGAAATGTTATCATAGTATAACGTTACAGTAATGTTGTTAAGT
>ENA-OPFT01001516-OPFT01001516.1-human-gut-metagenome-genome-assembly--contig:-NODE-1516-length-11351-cov-3.962730_pt1 | contig 11351 bp, 10 predicted proteins | sample MGYA00241714_ERZ501560 | MGnify/ENA primary metagenome ERZ501560 (study PRJEB25962, sample SAMEA2042392) | human gut metagenome | biome: human gut; feature: human-associated habitat; material: faeces...
AACAAATGCTTATTATCTCTGTAAAATATTCCACGAAATCTGTTTGTAATATATACCACTATGCATCCTGTAGCAATTGCCATAAAAACAATTACCATTACCGCAATAATGACTCGTTTTCGTAAGCTCATTTCTCTTTTTTCGTTTGAGCTTACCATCGATAGTGGTTTCGCCTTTCTTTGATAGAGATTAAATGCCCTTTTCATTTTTATCCTGTGCTTTATGGAAAACTTAGGAACCGGTTCGACACTTACTCTAGAAAATTCTTGATCGTAGTAACCATTGATAAGTTCTTCAATCGTGTAGGAATTACTCATGATTATCCTCCATAAACTGTTTTATTTTTACTGTTGCTCGTGCAATTCTCTTTTTTACTGCTTCCTCTGATATCTCAAGCTGGCTTGCAATATCAGAGTACTTCATATGGAAATGTATCTTAAGATACAATGCGGTCTTGGTGGTTTCTGAAAGAGTATCAATAAATCTATATATTTCTATGCATGATAATTCACTAGATATTTTTTCGTCTAATGATATACTTTCATCAACAATATTCTCATCCAGTTCAACCTGAGTATCCTCAATTTTAAGTTTTTTGTTCCAGATACTGAACGATATGTTTCTGATCATTACGTTTATGTATGAAACCCTTTTCTCTTGTGGGATAGCAAAAAAGTTGTCTGGATTTCTGGCTATTGCCAAAAATGCCTCTTGAATTGCATCTTCTGAATCGTGAGCGTTGTGTAATTTTGAAAAGGCAATCGAATAAAAGAATTTAATATTTTTCGTATATATTTCCGACAAGGCATTTCTTTCCTCATCGGTTTTAAGAACCGCTAAAGCAGCAGAAATCATTTCTTACCCTCATTTCTTGTAAATATTTGCTTCAAGTATAACACTAATGCTCAAAAAAATCAAGATAAGAATGTATTTTATATTTACTGGAAATACTACATCTGCTATTATAACGCAATATCTTTGTTTTGTCAACGCTTTTATTGCCTTAATTTTTGCGTTGATTTATACTATAATAAATATAGTTTGAAAGGAGTGGGCTTTTTGGATATTTCAAAGAGATTAAAAGAAATAAGAAAGGCAAAAAAAATAAGCGTCTATAAGCTCTCCCAGCTTTCCGGAGTATCTGAAACTCATATCAGAGATCTGGAGCGTGGTGACAGAAACCCGTCTATTGATACATTGTCCAGATTGTCCGTTCCGCTTGGTATAACGCTTCCGGAACTTCTCAACGAATCAGATAACATTTCTTATCTCAGCGTTAAGGAACAGGAACTCATTAAGTGTTTTCGTAATTTGACAGATGATAAAGCCGACGCCTTGCTTGCGTTTTTGAAAACCCTATAGAGGCTGAATACCGAACCGTGTAAATGACAATAATACCCACAGAAAGAGAGGTATTGCACATGAAAAAAACACACGGATTAGACGAACGAGAGATGGAACTGGTGAAGCTGCTGATGGCAGACTGTCAGACCACCGGAGACATTCAGGCAAAGCTGAAAAAGCTGTTTGCCGGAACTATCGAGCAGATGCTCGAAGCGGAAATGGACGAACATCTAGGCTACGAGAAGAACTCCGTAGCCGGGAACAACTCCGGAAACAGTCGGAATGGTTACGGGAAAAAGACGATAATCAGCGATTATGGCGAGTGCGAAATCGCTGTCCCACGCGACAGAAACGGCGATTTTGAGCCTAAAGTCATTGAAAAGCGACAGACAAGAACCGACGAGATCGAACAGAAAATCATGCAGATGTATTCGAAAGGTATGTCCCAACGTGACATTGAAGATACGTTAAAGCAGATCTACGGAACCGAAATTTCACAAGGTCTGGTTTCGCGGATAACCGACAAAATTCTGCCGGAGGTCAACGAGTGGCAGAACCGTCCGCTGGAGGCAGTTTACCCGGTAGTTTTCTTCGATGGGATCGTGTTCAATTCGCGCAAGGATAACAAAATTGTCACGAAATGCGTGTACTCTGTGCTTGGTATAAACATGGAGGGTCATAAGGAAATCCTCGGCACCTGGATATCGGAAAACGAGTCCGCGAGCTTCTATGCAAGCATATGTTCTGACCTCCAAAGCCGCGGCGTTAAGGATATTTTCATTGCCTGTCACGATAACCTCACAGGGCTCTGTAATGCGATAAACTCGGTTTTCCCCAAGACGAAGAATCAGCTCTGCATAGTTCATCAGATCCGCAACAGCTGCAAGTTCGTACCGTACAAGGATCGTAAGGCAGTATGCGCTGATCTGAAGAAAATCTACGGCGCCGTGAACCTCGATGACGCTGAATTTGCGAAAGAGGAATTCCGTGAGAAGTGGAATAAGAAGTACCCGAATATTCTGAAATCCTGGGATAAAAACTGGGCTGAATTAACGGTATTTTTTGAATATCCCCAGGAAATTCGTAAGATAATATACACGACGAATGCCGTCGAGGGATACCATAGAATGGTCAGAAAATTCACTAAATCCAAGTCGATTTTTCCGACCGATGACGCTATCCGCAAGGTCGTTTATATGAGCGTTTCCGAGATTTCAAAGAAGTGGACTATGCCTGTTCGCGACTGGGGGCTGGCTTACGCTCAGTTCATGATTTACTTTGAGGACAGATTCGCAGCCTAGGATCAATTCGGGGCTCTGCCACGAACCCCGGAGTTTATCCGCCGGAAGATACCGGTGAAGTAGAAAAGCAGCAAATTGACTCTGCTGCTCTTCACCGTATATCTTGCAGCCGCATCGGGTCGCTCTCCAGCGTTGCCCTGTTTTGCTGCATTTTTAGCTTTGGTACGTTTTTCGGGTTTATTCGCGTTTACACAGTTGTTTTTTCAGACCCTAAGCTACCGCTGTCTGCGTCAGATTGCGGCTCTTACGCAATTCATAAAGCCTGTTAGCCCTCTCTTTCAAAACATCAGTCGAGTAGACAGTCTCGACACTCCTTTCAAATAAATACAGTGAAAGGCTTGTCTACTGCCCCTCACGGAACCGTACGTGCGGATTTCCCGCATACGGCTCTTCAAACAGTCGTTTGACCCCAGTCCCATATATTGGTCGTCAGATGAGGCTCGGCGACATAGTAATTCCACACTCTCAGATACTTTTCGTATCTGAATCTGCATTTCTGGTCGCGTCTGTTCAACATCCGGTATGTCGAATATTTAAGATACTTCCAAAAATTCTGTATCGCATGGAAATTTCAGTTTACACCGTAGTAATTGCAATGACCTCTCAGTGCCGCCGCTATTATCTTCATTGTTTCAGACAGCGGCTTTGTCAGTCTGGTTTGCAGCCACGCTTTTGCCGCCTGCTTCTTTGCCTTCAGCTTTTTGCTGCTCGTTCTCACTCCCAGCCGATATCTCCCCGTTCTGGTTCTGGTATTGTAAAACGTGAACCCAAGAAAATCAAAATCTTCTTTCGTTCCTCTGAATCTGCCTGTCGGCAGTATCCTTGTTTTCTCCTCCGCGACCTCCAAAGAGAATTTACCGAGCCTTGGCTTCAAAGCCTGCATTACCTGCTTCGCCTCGTTTTCGTATTGGAACAATATCAGGAAATCGTCCGCATATCTTACGTAATACGCCTCGCCTCTGAGTCTGGGTTTTACCCCTTTTCAAACCACAGGTCCAGCACATAATGCAGATACACGTTTGCCAATACAGGCGATATCAGTCCGCCCTGCGGCGTTCCTCTGTCGCTTTCCTTCAGCTCCGTTCCTTCAATTACTCCGCTTTTCAGAAACCTTTTTATGTACCTCAGAAAATTCTTGTCGTCAATATCATGCTCCAGAAATTTCATGAGCCAGTCGTGGTTTACGTTATCAAAGAAACCCTTTATATCAGCTTCCAGAACGTAATTCACTTTCTTTCTCATTATCATCTGATTAATGAATTTGACTACGTCATGCGCACTTCGACGTTCGCGAAATCCGTATGAGCAATCAAGAAACCTCACTTCATATACTTCATTCAGCACTCCCGCCATTACTCCTGCACCAGTTTATCCTCATACGACGGCAGACCCAGCGGTCTTAACTTCCCATTCGTTTTCGGAATATACACTCGTTTAACGGGCTTGGGTTTATACTGGAATTCCCGCATTTTTCGTGTCAGTTTCCTGATATTTGCCGCAGCGTTTTCGTCATACTGTTCTTTGCTTATTCCGTCTGCTCCCACGGCTTTTCTTCGGCTTTACTTCCGATGTTCTGACATCAGCGTTTCTTCATTTACTTTGTGCATAAGGTTCTGCACTCTCGAATACTTCGCTGACTGTTCTCTTATTCCCTCCGCTTGCGTTATCATACAACAATGACCTCCTGTGCCATATATGTTTCCACTTCAGGAACGGCTGTTTGCTGACCCCTTTGCTCCCTCTGCTTTCACAGATTTCCTCGCTACTATGAGTCAGTCCGACTTCTGACAAGTCATCGGGTTCTCTCCATTTACAAGACTTAAATCCCCCTTACCTTTCGGAACCTGTCAGACCTCCCGGGTATGCTGATACTCCCTTGTACGCTCGCCACGCTCTCTGACCCCGACGAAACCCACGGCTTTCTCGCCTGTCGACCGCCGTGTTTCTGCCTGCGACCTAGAGGAAGGTATCGGCTTTCGCTCTGTATAACTTACGGGGCTGTATCGCTTCACGCTTTCGCATTGCGGCTCTCGTACTCCACTGCCTACGCTTAAACTTCACCTCACGGCTTCGGCTCCAAGGCTGTGTACCGACTGCTTGCTTCGCCTTATCGGGTCCGGTCATTCTCCGAACTGTTTTATCAGCACCTTACCGGCGCACCCCCCTATGGTTATATTATAGCAGGGTTTAACAGACTTTTCTCTCGAATTCAGGAAATCGGTTTTCGTTTTTCAGTAATTATATCCGATATAACGATAAATTTAACATATATCATTAGCTTAACCTGTTTTTATATTTCTCAAACGAAATACCGTATTTCTCGAAAATATACTGTGCATTACGAGAGAAATCAGGTTTTCCCGGTGTAATTTTATATGTTGGCTTGCCACTTTCATCACATTCTGCCGTGAGTGTCCCCAAGCGACTTGGGGGATTATCCATATTAATTTTATTTGGAATTTCCGTCATTTCTAAAATGTGCGTTGTATAAAGCAGGCTGCACCCTATGTCAGCAAAAATCTTTAAAAGTTCCTCTGCAATAATCAAGCTGTCATAAGGATTGGTTGAGGATAGGCTTTCGTTTAGCAACACAAGGCTGTATTCATCTGCATTCTCTATTGTCCGTTTTAGTTCCCGGCACTCCTCGGTGAAACGGCTAGTGTCTATTCCGACCTTTTCCTCAAGCGGATAATGTGAGAAGATATAGGAGCAGGGGGAAATCTCCGCCTCACTTGCACAAACGTAAAGTCCTGCCTGTGCCAGTATTCTGTTGACGGCAGCAGAACGAATAAATGTTGTTTTTCCACCATTGTTGGTGCCTGTGATAAGGAAAATCCTTGCATTATCATCAAGGCTGCAATCATTTGTTAGTATAGCTCTTGTTTCGTCACCACGATAAATCATCGCTGCAGTCTTGTTTGACAAAACAGGGTCGTACATATCACGACATATAAATCGGCGTTTTTCCTTTGGAACGATTTTGGGACGGCAGACAGGCAGACCAATCTTGGCAGTGCGTTCGGAAAGTTCTTTTGCACCCACATAAAAATCGATCTGTGGTGACAATCTCACAAGGAAATCCGTACATTCCACATAACATTTATTAATTGCAGAGTTTGCACGGCGAACATAGTCACCGCTTAGCCTGTCAAGCTCGGAAAACAGCTTTTTTTCAACCTCGACAATTTGACCATCTTTGTATTTCCGAATATAAATTTCAGACAGCGGCTCTGCTTTTTTATCCTTTCTGAACAGCCGTTCAAACATAGTTTTCCTGCGTATCGGCTCGTCGGAAACTGACAGCAGCATTACCTCTGCCGGACGCATAAGCTTGTCCATATTTATGCCAATAGTTACGCTTTTTATATCATTGGCAAGCGAAGATTTCAACTCTTTAATTTCACTTGTGATTTTATTGAAATCATCGGAATTGTAATTACTCTCGATCTCTTGCAGAACTTTTTTAACGCCTGCCGATTTAATTCTGTCGCCGTATTCCACTGCAAATTGGTGACACTTTTCCATACATTCCACAAACGCTTCCATTTGTGAAATGTTGTCATTCAATTCAAAAAACGATTGGGTTGAACCTGTCTTTGCAAACACTGACATTGAACCCTCGTAAATCGTATGAATGCTATTGTATAAAAGAGTTTCAAGATGGGGAACATTAATAAAATCCTCAAGAATATCCTGGCGCCATTTGATTACGCTTTCGTCTGTTACAAGCTCCACAAGCACTTTTAATGCAAAGTCGGTGTTATACGGACAAATCAACTTTGCAATATATTTCAGTTCAAGGCTTTCGATGGCTTTCTCGCCGAGTATTTTACCGTTTGGTTCATAATTTTCGGGATATAATAGGTTAATCATAGTATGCTCCTTTTAGAAATGATGGTTTATCTATTTAACCAAAACTCCATCTGAAATTTCAATTGTTCGTTCGCAGCAGGCGGCAATTTCAGGGTTGTGAGTTACTATTACTATGGTGCGCTTTTCAGTTTTGTTTAGTTGCAATAGAAGCTCCATAACATCATCCCCTGTCTTTTGGTCAAGATTTCCTGTCGGCTCGTCGCAAAGTAATACGTCTGGATTATTTATCAGCGCACGGGCAATAGCCGCCCTCTGCTGCTGACCTCCTGAAAGCTGAGAGGGATAATGCTTCATCCTGTCGGTCAGCCCTAGCCGTTCCACTAAAGCCGATATATCAGCGGATTTGTTTTTTGCAAGCTGCGCGGGCAGCATTATATTCTCCTCAGCGGTTAGTTCGGGAAGCAAATCATAAAACTGGAACACAAATCCTATTTTGCGAAGCCTGAAATCCGCAAGCGCCGGCTCACCAAGCTTCGTTATGTCAGCATCGTTATATAACACCCTGCCGCTGGTTACACTGTCAAGACCGCCAAGCAGGTTAAGCAGCGTGGATTTTCCACTTCCGCTTTTTCCGACAATTGCAACAAACTCGCCATCCTCTATTGTCAGATCAACATTACAAAGTGCATTTACAGCACCCTCGCCAGTGCCGTAAGTTTTACACAGATTTTCGGCTACTATCATGTTCTCGTCCTCCCTATATTCAGATCGCCTGCAATATTTTCGTTGAATTTTTTCAGCGCAGCCGCAGTAAGAATAAAAGTAACAACGCAGATTACTGCAAATAATATCAGAGTCGGTATCTCCGCATTCACCTGCCACATGATGTTGTCCAGGAACAGAGTGCTGCGTAGTGTATCCGTAAGCTCGGGTGTACCAATTTCACCCTGATATATTGCGCATAACATATCATACCCTCGTTCCATGAGTAATTGCATTATTTTCACAAGGACATATGCAATCGAGGAGGATATCACGGGAATTTTCACGCTATCGAGGAATATACGCCTGCGAAGCTCCAACAGCGACATTCCGAGCGCTCTGTAAACAGAAAGTTGGTAAGCTTTCTGTCGTATTTTAAGCCCTATTCCGTTAAAGTACGCGGCAAATCCAAGCAGTGACATCACCAGTAAAATTAGTGCGGCACTTGAAAATTTCGCAGCCCTGTCGATAAAAGTGTTCCATTTTTCTTCGGAAAGAGACATGACCCTCATTTCCGCCGACAGAGGGAATATTCCGCCGTCGAGTTTTTCGTAGGAATACACCTCGGTGTAGGCTCCCGGCAGTCCCAGAGCTTCCAAACCAGCTGCGGTGGTAAGAAAATTGCACGGAAAATCGCTTTTTACTGCGTTCTTTCTGAGCGCTCCGAGTGACGGTGTCAGTTTTATGACTGCGCCGATTTTTGCTTTTACCTCTTTTATCTCACCAAGTCCGTAGCCATTTTCGCCAGAGAAAGCGGAGTATATCGTCACCGTACTGCCAGCTTCAAACGGCGGCTCATTCGTCTGGTATATCAGCAGAATTTCTTTCCCACTGTTTAGAGCCTCGGCACTGATATTGCCGCTTGTCACATAATCATTAAGCTCGTTTATTATGTATGGTACGGTAAGCTTTGTCGGAATGCGGTACATATTTTCTTCGCCCAGATTTCCCTCGGAGAAGAAATCCTTATAACTTTCATCCGCAAAGTCAATAAATGTCTTACGTACTATTTCATTCGAAAGATCTATCGGGGAAAGGTCGCTGATTTTATTATTGCCTGCCACAAATGTTCCCTCGTTACTTCCTGTGATGATCGCAGTATTGGGGAGCTTCTTTGCAACATTATCGTCAAATCCTCTTGAAAAATCCTCTGCGATCAGAGGGAAATATTCTGTTATTTCCCGTCCGTCCTCGCCAAAGTTGTTTATCTGCATAGCGTTGGAGTAATAGTATTCTTCAATGCCGTTTTCCTCCATACTAAAACCGTTCGCCTTGTAATCCTCGGAGATGTTGTTATAAGTAAGCCACATCTGCTGTTCCTTGCCGTTGTCTGTGTAATACATATATCCTACAATTACAGAAAAGCAGATAAGCGTCAGCGATATTACCTGTACTGTTGTAATTCCGCTCTGGTGCATTACCTTACGGAATCCTTTTGAAATGGAGCGCAGCTGTTTTCCCTTATGGGGAGCTTTTACGGATATATTCGCAGTCAGTATGTTGATGATATATGCTGCAACAATAACAGCGACTGAAATAAGCCCTGCATATAGGAATGGGTCCAGCGTCCTTCTGTATACTATCCCGATATCAGTAAAGGCGCTGTATGGTTTCTCACCGAGGAGCGATGTCTTTACAAGATATATTCCGCCATAGGCTGCAAGTCCCGCTGCTATTCCGATAACGGTCTGGACAGCAGCAAATACAGTACACTCAAATGCGTACATTGCGGCGATCTGCCGTTTCTTCATTCCTATTCTTTTCAGTACGGAAATTCTGGTGAGGCGCTCTATAAAAATACCTCTTAGCACGGAAAAAACGGACAAAACGGAAACACCTGCTCCGAGCCATACTATTCTCATAAGGAAGTTGACGTAACGCGTTTTGCTTTCGGTGTACCATGCATTCTGTTCGCAGTTCACATTAAACCAATGGTCTTTGTGTCCGACAAGGTCATACAAATAATCGTCATAATCTCCGATGACGCTTTCCGCATATCTGATGTCATCATCGGTATCGTATAATCCCTTTCCTAAATCTGAAAAATCGAAAAAGCCGCCGATAAGGTCGATGCGATAAAGCGGCTCTGCGCTGCTCTCCCCGACAAATATAAGCGGGATATAATATTCTGTTTCATACACTATATCGCCGTTGCCCTCACAAAGTTCAGAACCTTCACGGTAGTTTCCGTAATATTCATCTATAATTCCAACAACAGTATATTCAGTTCCGTTCAGCGTAATAGTGTCGCCGCATTCGCCAATCCAATAATATGCGTCAAGCACGGTTCGTACCGCTGCAATCTCGTTTGCGGTTTCTGGCATTCTGCCCTCCTCAAGCGGTATATGCCAAAGATTATGTTCGTCCGAAATTGTGCCGTATGTATACTGCTTATCCCGATAGCCGAGCTTTCCATACACATTTATAACGCCATAATCACAATCGGTTCTGCCGCCCAAAGCCTGCGCCAAAAGCTCGTCGTCGGAATTTGCAATCAGTATATCGTAATGTCCCAGACTGTCAAATGCACGCTCATAAAACCGGACGCATTCTTCTCTCAGCGACATCAGCGCCGCAAAAATTATTGCAGTAAGCAGCACGCCCGAAAATAGCAGTGACGCTACGCCTTTCAGGTGTTTTGTCCAATATTTCAATGTGATACTGACGATTGTTTTCATAAGTTATCTCCTAATTCTTCCTGCTAACAAGGCTTGTTAATTGTACAGGGAACAAAAGACAATTACAATTAGGGTATGTTATTTAAGCCGTATATTGTAAGGGCTTCACTTGTATCGACACTGATTGTCTGTGAAGCTGTGTAAATAGGCTGTATCCTGGACAAAAGACACAGATCCTGTGTCTTTCACTGATTAACCACAAAAGCTAACTCCGTTTTCATTTCATATTGTAAATATAAAAAAAGCACTTGTCAATAAGCAAAACAGTAACTGGTCAAAATTGGGCGTTTTCTGGTCACAAATTTATTGATCGATCTAATTCGTTGACATTTGTGTTTTATTGTTGTATAATGTTTAAAAAGAACAAATAATGAACTAAGTAAAGGGTGATAAGATTAGCTGTTTGTGACGATGATAAGTCATATATCGAACATACTCTGAAGCCCTTACTGTCCCGCGCCGAAAAAATAGCCGACGCTACTGTTGAAATCAGCTTTTTTACAGACGGCAACCGCCTGCTTGAGGAATATAAAAAACAAAAAAACTACGATATAGTTATTCTTGACATAGATATGCCGTCTATAAATGGCAAGGAGCTTGCGGCAAAACTTCGCGAGCTTGATAACAGTTTGTACATTGCCTTTTTAAGCGCTTATAAAGAAGAAGTTTACGAGGTCATCCCACTGGACGTTAAAGCATTTATTCCTAAGGATTACGACAAAAACAAATGCTTGGACGAGTTTGTCAGGTTGTTAAAGAAATACACAGAAGGAAAACCGGAACAGCAGTTATTCGAGGTTATAGAAAACGGAAAATGCGTCATAAAAAGGATCAGCATTGACAATATTCTATTCATCAAATCGGTTAAAGGTACTATATTGATAAATACTGCTGAGGGCGAGCATATTTCAACTGAAAGGTCTTTAAAAGCATTTGAAAACAGGCTTGCCGACCGTGGATTTTACAAGGCATGCAGCAATATTCTGCTTAATGTGAATAAGGTGTATCAGGTTCTTGAAATGCAGGTAGTCCTTAACGACAACACTCGCCTTCCTATAAGCAGACGTCGGCGCAAGGAACTGCTTGTTCAGCTCTCAAGGATTATATCCTCAAAGGTGGTTACATAATGGGAACAGTTATTTTAGAGATTTCGCTGTGCTTAATTGAAAATATAATAATTTTTGTTTTCCTTAGTTCGTTGCTGAAAGACAGGTTTAATACAGCAATTCCAGTTGTGCTGGCAATAATAGTTACAACAATTTCAAGTTACTTTTGTCTGGCAATGCCGGTAGTATTAAAAATAGTTATAGCCGTGGTTCTAATTCTATTATGTGCGTTCGTGTTATATCAGGATAAGCCTGTTGTAAAAATATCTTATACATTTATGTCAATGTACATCTTGTCAATTACTGATGTCGTTCTCGGAAATATGATATCCTTGATTCTAAGCCAG
>ENA-OPFT01001526-OPFT01001526.1-human-gut-metagenome-genome-assembly--contig:-NODE-1526-length-11302-cov-7.301592_pt1 | contig 11302 bp, 9 predicted proteins | sample MGYA00241714_ERZ501560 | MGnify/ENA primary metagenome ERZ501560 (study PRJEB25962, sample SAMEA2042392) | human gut metagenome | biome: human gut; feature: human-associated habitat; material: faeces...
GGGCTGGCGATGGAATGGCCTGCAACAGCAACGACCGCCGCCAGTGGCGGAAACAGGAAGTTGCTGTTGGGACAGCGGCCAGCAGGATGCGAGTGCTGCTCAAGGCACAAAGCATCCGCTGGGTGCCGCAACTCGAACTCGTGTCCGAAGAGAAAGCTACCGTCACACCCTCTGGCTTCCCGCACCAACACCGCCGCCTCTTCAATCAAGGCGTTGGAGCAGCGCAGGCGCTTGAGGGTGCGGCGGATGCCATCCTCGCCAAGGCTCAGCAGCAGCGCCGCCAGCCGGATGGGCAGGTTTTCCGCACCCGCCGGGCAGGCATCCACCACCGGCTTTGCCGCCGCCAGTGCCTCCGATGAAAGCTCCGGCAAAACAACACCGAGTATTTTTTCGTTAAGATATGCCGCAGGGGCGGGTGCGGCCAGCAGTTTTGCAAGCTCTTCCTCGATGCGCTCCACCGATACGCAGTCCAGATGGGCACACAGCTCCTGTGCCGCCTGCGCCGTGGGCGGGTCGATGGCAAAGCCAAACCGGGCTGCGAAGCGGTACAGCCGCAGGATGCGCAGCGCGTCCTCGGTGAACCGCTGGCGGGGCACACCCACCGCCCGTACGATGCCGCTTTGCAGGTCGGCCTGCCCGCCAAAGGGGTCCACAAGGCCCTCTTTTTCATTGTAGGCCATGGCGTTGATGGTAAGATCCCGCCGGGCCAGATCCTCCCGCACATCCGGCACAAAGTGCACCTCGTCCGGGTGGCGGCCATCTGTGTAGGTGCCTTCTGTACGGAAGGTGGTGATCTCGTAAAGGGCACCGCTCTGCTTCACCGTTACCGTGCCGTGCTGCAGGCCGGTGGGGATGCACCGCTGCGCGCCGAACAGCTTCATCACCTGCTGCGGCAGAGCACTGGTGCACAGGTCCCAGTCGTGCGGTGTAAGGCCCAGCAGACTGTCCCGCACGCAGCCGCCCACCACGTAGGCTGCATAGCCCGCCCTGTGCAGGGTGTCCAGCAGCTCTGCCGCACCCTCGTCCATCCGGATGGTCATGGCTGTGCCTCCTCGTACTGCAGGGTGATGCTTTTGCCGTCAAAGCCGCACTCCGCCGCCGGGAAGATGCTCTGTGCCTGCGCGGCATATTCCTCCGGGTCGGTGATCATGGGGGAATAATGGGTCAGCCAAAGCCGCTTTGCCCTCGCCTGCGCGGCAAGGGATGCGCTCTGCCCAAAGGTGCTGTGCCCCCACTGACGGGCCTGGTCTTCCTGCTCCGGAAGGGCATAGGTGGCATCGCATATCAGCAGGTCTGCGTCATGCGCCGCCTGCAAATAATACGGGCAGGGGGCCGTATCGCCGGAAAATACCACGCTCAACCCCTTGCGCGGGGCGCCCAGCACCTGCGCAGGCCGCACCGTTCTGCCCTCCACGGCAACGCTCTGCCCTTTCTGCAGCAGCTTCCATTGCTGCACCGGCACCCCCAGCGCCCGGGCCTGCTCTGGCGAAAATTTGCCTGCACGGGGCAGCTCCAGCCGGTAGCCAAGGCTTTTTACCCGGTGCTTTGTGGCAAACGGCACCAGCCGCGCACCGGCAGGCCAGCCCTCGCTCAGCGCATCCAGCGCCAGCGGCTGGCCCGGCATAAGCACCTGCGGCTTCACCGGATAGGGGAGCGGGCCGGTCAGTGCCCGCACCGCCGCCCAGATATCCGGCAGGCCCTCCGGACCCAGCAGCGCAAGCGGTCTTGTGCGGCCCTGCGCCCCCAGAGTCTGCAAAAGGCCCGGCAGACCAAAGATGTGGTCGCCATGGTAGTGGGTCAGGCAGATGGCATCTGCCCGCATCAGGTTCACGCCCGCACGGCGCGCTGCCGCCTGAGTGCCCTCGCCGCAGTCCCACAGCAGGCCGTGGCCGCCGCAGGCAGCAAACGCCGCCGAAAGCGCCCGGTCCGGCAGTGGCATGGTAGCCGCAGTGCCCAGCAGTGTAATGGTCAGCATAAAATCGTTCTCCCTGTACAATGTATCTCTTAAGGTTTTATTGTACCACAGCCGGGCCGGTTGCACAATCAGTGCCTGCGGCGCATAGGATGGCCCAGCACAGCAAAAAGGGGGCAGCGGGATGAGACGCAAAAAAGGGGATCCTTTTTCCGGCAGGCCGCACAGCGGCCTTGGATGGGTGCTTCTGCTCGCCGCACTGGCCCTGTTTCTGCTGGCCGGTGCGCCCGGCTGCATGGCCCAGCGGATGGCGTGGTCTGCCCGGGGAACGATGATCTTTCTGCCCAGCGGGTTTTGAAAAAATGGGAGCATCCTGCTGCACAGAACACTCCCATTTTTCTTTTTATTTTCCATCCGAATAGGGCAGCTGGCCGGTCAGGGTCAGCGTTTCGGCAAGCTCGTCCTCCGAGCGGAACCGCCACGCCGCCGCTCCCACGGCCACATAGCAGGCATCGGCACGACCCTCCGGTGTAACGGCAAGGATCATCGTTTCACCGTCGCCCACCGCCGTTACCATGCCATCCGCACTCACAGTTGCCACGCCCGGATTGCTGCTGATCCATGTCATCGTTCCGTTTTTGGCGCCTGCAGCCTGCGCGGTCAGCTTCTGACTGGCTCCCACTGCCTGCAGCAGCATGGCGTTTTTGCTCATCTGCACCCGTCCGATCTCCGATGTGACCGTTACCGTGCAGCGCAGCACCTGCCCGGCTGTGGTCAGTGCGCTGATGACGGCCTTGCCGGACCCCTGCGCCTTTACGGTACCGTTTGTGCTTACCGATGCCACCGCCGGGTTGCTGCTGACCCACTGCCGCACATAGGTAAACCCGCCTTTGTTCTGTTCCAGCTTCAGCTGTTTCGTCGGGGCAGGCTCCTGCTCTGTAATGGTAAGCGTCAGATCGCTGGTGTTCAGCACCAGGCGGCTGGCTGTGCTTTTGCGCACCGTGATGGTACAGGTGGTCTTTTCGCCGCGCTCATTGCGGGCCGTGACGGCCGCAGTGCCCTCGGCATGGCCGGTCACCTTGCCGGTGCCGTCCACCGATGCCACTGCCGGATCACTGGAAGTCCAGATCAGAAAGAAGTAGTCGTTGGGTGCCTGCACATTCAGGTAGGCCACCGGGGCCGGGTCTCCTTCGGTGATATCCAGCGTCAGTTCGGCAGTGTCCAATGTCATGCCGCTGTCCGGCAGCGGCTGCTCCTGCGCAGCATAGGCCGACAACGCCCCGGCTGCAAACAGTTCTGCGCACAGCACCACTGCACAAACACACGCTTTGAACCCCTGCTTCATGGGCTTTGCCCTCCCCGCCTGCTTTGCTGCAAGATCCTTTAAATATTCCTGTCTCCGTATTATTTTACACGCAGTGCAAAACCGGGTCAAGTTTTTTGCCCATTCTGCCGGGCAGCTGAGCCTTATTTTGTGGAGAATAATAAAATCCGCTTTTCAATTTTGTACAAAACGCCGCCGCACCCGGCAAACCGGATGCGGCGGCGCTGTTCTGCTTTTGAATTTTCAGCTTAGTAGTTGATCTTTTTCAGCTCAAAGTAGCTCTGCGGATGTGCGCACACCGGGCACTTGAGCGGTGCGGACTTGCCGATATAGGTGTAGCCGCAGTTCCGGCACTGCCATACCTGCTGCTCCTCGCGGGCAAAGACCTTGTTGTTTTTCAGGTTTTCGGCCAGCGCACGGTAGCGCTCCTCGTGCTCCTTCTCGATCTGTGCCACCATGGTGAACAGTGCTGCGATCTGAGGGAAGCCCTCTTCTTTGGCCTCCTTGGCCATGCGGGGGTACATCTCGGTCCACTCATCGTGCTCACCGCCTGCTGCCATGTCCAGACAAGTCAGGGTATCGGGGATCGCGCCGCCGCACAGCAGCTTGAACCAGATCTTTGCGTGCTCCTTCTCATTGCCGGCGGTCTCCTCAAAGATCGCGGCCAGCTGCTCGTAGCCTTCTTTTTTTGCCATGCTGGCAAAGAAGGTGTACTTGTTGCGTGCCTGGCTCTCGCCTGCAAACGCTTCCATCAGATTTTTCTCGGTTTTGGTACCCTTCAGTTCCATGATGCTCTCCTTTCAAAAACGGATCTTCTGTCAGGATCGACCGATCCCGGCTCTATCATTCAGCCCGGCGGTAATTTTTTCGCCTGCGGCTCAGGTTCTGAACAAAGTATACCATATTTTTTGATGGAAATCAAGAACGATTCCTATTTATTCTGAGAATATTTCTCAGTTATGCTGCTTCAGTGCACACACAGCAATGCTCAGGGCGCTCCACGCTGCCTGGTACATCAGCACCGTTGCCACCGAAAGCTCCCAGATGCTGCCTGCACTGGTGAGCAGCGCTGCAATGATAATGGAGAACAGCACCGAGACCATCTGTACCGTGGTGGCGCTGCTCTCGGCGTTCTGGGCCTGATCCGCAGCCTGCAGACCGCCGGTCAGGCTGGCAAACGCCTTGAGATGGATCATGCAGCAGGTATCCTCCGGGTCTTCCGGTGCGGCCTTGATGGCGTTGCACTGCTCCTGATCCAGCACGGTGATCATGCCTTCCGGCAGGCGGTATGCTTCGGTAATGTGGTGTGCAGTCAGACTGGGGTCCTGGCATGTGACCAGCAGGCGGATGTTCTCCTTTTGCAGCACGGCAAGGCCGCGGGCCACATTGCGCCCGCCCACATATTTCAGCACGAACATAGCGTGCAGATTGCCGGACACAGCCAGATACAAAATTTGCAGCTCGCCGTTCTTCGAGTGCTGCATCTCGTATTCCTCGTCCGGCAGCGGCACGCCCTCCTGCTCCAGATAGCGGCGGGTACCAATGAGGATGCGGTTGTTATCGCACCAGGCGGAAAAGCCCAGCCCATGGTGCTGCTCCAGATCCTTGACCGGGAACAGGATGTCTGTGCGTTCCTCAACGATCTGGCGGAACAGCCCCTTCAGGGTGCCGTGGCTCTCGTTCAACACGCTGGCCGCGTACAGGATGGCGCGGTCAATGCGGCCGCCCTTGAAGATGCGGATATCCTCCAGCTGTGCGCTGTCGGCGGTGAACAGGTCGTCTGCATCGATCTGCAGCGTATCAATGCCGCCCAGCTGCTCAATGGCCTGCCAACCGGGCACGACTGCGCCCACAGCCGCAGCCGCACGCTGCAGCCGTAGCGAGGCAACGCCCGCGATCAGGGTAGAAGAAAGCGGTGCGCCCATGCACAGCACAGCGGCCATGGCAGCCGCAGCTTTGTTCCAGCCGGCACCTGCCAGCAGGAACAGCACGCCGCTGAGCAGGGCAACACCCAGCAGGATGTACGAAACTTTGCGTGCACGGCGCTCGCTTGCGCGTTCGCTCAAGCTCTGCTCCACAAAGCCGTCAGCTTCCTTCATCGGGCGGCTCAGCAGCACCCAGGGGTCCTTCTGTTCCAGATCCCGTGCAAGGGCGCGCAGCAGGTCTTTGTCCTTGGCGCGGTAGGCACCCTCGAACTCCACACCATTGGTCACCAGCTCACAGCCGCCCTTGACAGCAGCCAGCATCACCCGGCTGCCCAGCAGCGCAAGGAACAGCCCCAGCGCGGCCATGCCGCTGAGCAGCGAGATGCCGGTGGTGCCGCGGTAAACATTTGCGTTCAGCATGGCTGTGACCGCCTGCACCAGCGCTGCTACTGCGGCCAGCGCCGGCATCGTCTCGGAAGAAGACCGTCCGCGCAGGCCGTTCAGGCCGTCGCGCAGCACCGGGAAGCCCACGCACAGGCTTGCAGCCAGCAGCAGCAGGTTTGCACCATAGAATGCCGCCGGGGCAGCATCCGGGTCCAGCGCCGCCATGGCGGGCAGCAGCCCATCCGACACCAAACCAAAATGCAGCAGCACCACAGTCAGAATGCCGCCCAGCACGCAACGCAGCGTCAGCTCTGCGCTCATGCGGTGCAGCTTATCCGCTGTGGCCTCCGGCTCGGGCAGCTCCGTTTCGGCATGTTCCTCCGGAAACACCGCGTCCTCCGCCTCAGCTTTCAGTTCCGGCTGTGGCGCAGCGGGTGCCTTCTCCGGTGCCTGCTGCGGCTCTTCACCGTCCAGCGGCAGCAGCGGCAGGCTCATGGTGTCCTCTTTTGCGGCAGGCTCCTCTGCCGGGGCCAAAGGTGCCTGCGGTGCGTCCTCGCTCTGCGCCTTGCCAAAGAAATCGGCCACCGGCTGCTCCGTTTTTTCCGGCTGAGGCACAGGTTCCGGCTGCAGCTCCGGTGCCGTCTCCTTTACCGCTGCAAACACAGCCGCGGGCAGCGGTGCACCGGACGGTTTCTTTTTGCTTTCAGCCGGTTCCGTTTCTGCTGCCGGGGCTGCTTCGGCTCTCGGTGCAGGCTTTTCCGGCTTCTGGTCGCTCAGGCCGTTGATCATCGCCTTGAGCTGTGCCATCTCCTGCTGCTCCTGCTCTTCCTGCGGCAGCAGCACCTCCGGCGCATTCTTGGGGTGCCGGAGAGGCTTTTCCGTGCTGTGCTGCTCTGCGGGTCTAGCCGCCGGGACAGCGCTTTGCCGGGGTGTTTCCGGCTTCACTGCCACCGGGGGTTCCGCCGTTTGCGGTGCAGATTTTTCCTCCGGCTTTTTAGTGGGTGCTTCCGGCTGTGCATCCTCTGCTTCCTTCTCCAGAAAAGGCCACAGGGCCAGTTCCTGTTCCGGGTCTGCCTCCGGCTTCAGCATCAGTTCCAGATCCGCTTCCGGTTCCGGCTGCGCATCCTCACCCAGCCGCACCTCACCGGTGGGCATTTCCTGCGGCTGCTCTGCTGCAGCTTCGTCCGTCTCCTGCTTTTCCTTACCACGGCCAAACAGGCCAAACCGTTTCTGCGGCTTTTCCTCCGGCTGGTTTTCGTCTCTCCGGGTCATCTCCTCCGGGATATCCACCGCCGTGGTGCTGAAAAAGGAGCGGAACTTTTCATCCGGGGTCATTTCCCGGCCATTATTTTTATCTTTCGGCATTCTTGTCCCTCCTGTAATTCAAATTGAGGTTCCGGCCCGAATGCCGGATCATGCCTGCTGTGCTGCGCGTTGGGACTGGATCTCGTACAGAATAATGCCCGCAGCCACCGACACGTTGTAGCTGTCCACACCGGTGCCCGGTGCTGCCATATCCAGCCGCACCACGCCGTCGCACAGCTTTTTCACCAGCTGCGAAACACCGCTGCCCTCGCTGCCCAGCACCAGTGCAATGGGGCCGGTCAGGTTGTTCCTGCGCAGAGACACGCCGTCCATATCGGCGCAGTAGACGAACACACCCTGCTCCTTCAGGCGGCGGATGGTCTCACCGATGTTGGCCACACGAGCCACCGGCAGGCGTTCTGCGGCACCTGCGCTGGACTTGATGACGGTAGGCGTGACCGATGCTCCGCCGCGCTTTGGGATCACGATGCCATGCGCACCGCACAGCAGAGCACTGCGCATCACGGCACCCAGATTGTGCGGGTCTTCAATGCCATCGCTCAGCACCAGAAAAGGTGCCTCGCCCTTGTCCTTGGCTGCTGCCATCAGGTCGTCTACCGTCACGTATTCGATCTCGCTGGCAAATGCCGCCACACCCTGATGGCTCTCGGTGCCGGTCATCAGGCGCAGCTTGTTGGGGTGCACCCTCTTCACCGTGGCACCCGCTTCCTTTGCCAATGCGGTATAGTAAGCCGCCACGGCCGGAGCCATGCCCTCAGCAATGAGCACGGTGTCCACGCCGGAACCGCTTTTCAGCAGTTCGGTCACCGGATTTTTGCCATAAACAAGGCTTTCGTTCTTCTGCAGCGGCTCTTCCGGGCTGCGGCGCGGACGGCGCGGCTGGTTCTTTTCTTCCATGATGATTTTCTCCTTCCGTTGTATCACCGGAAGGTGCTGTGCACACCCTCCAAAAGGCGCGCCGCACTCTGGGCCGCGCACCGGTATAATCTGAAGATGATAACTCATCTTGAAGTATAGCATAAGCCGACCTTGTTTGCCAGCAAATTACCGTTTTTTATCCGCGTCCTGCAAAAGTTTTTCTGTTCGTGGTGCCGGAGACCGTTTCCGCTTTTTTGCAGAAATGTTCTGCCGCCCTGCATCAGCTTTACCCGGCTGCTGGGTAGATATCCCTCTGTTTTGCCGGAGAAAAAAGTTTTCCACAAAAACGCGGTATACAATCCGTAGAAGAGCGATTATTTTTCCACATGTTGAAAACCCTGTGGAGAAAGTTCAAAAGTCCAGCTTTAAAGCCTGTTTTGCCTGTGGAATTCCACACTTTCCACAAGGTTTTCCACTTTTTGGTTCGACCTTTTTTGATTTCCTGCGTACAATTTGTAGAATACAAGTCGGAAATATGACAATTTTTTGAACTGCATCCTGTCCGCTTTTGCCAAATTGCCCAATATCATTTTGACGAATGTGGATCTGTGTTGAAAATCCGTCCTTCATCAAGCTTTCTGTCTTTCGGCCGCTTATTGCACATTATATGGAAATTTGTTGCATTCTATCGAATATACGCGCTTCTGGCAGTAACCCCCTGCACCCTGCCAGAAACAGAATCCCCGCATTGTTACAGGAAAAACACCGGTTTGGATTGATTTTGGCCGCTGTTTGGGGTATACTAATTCTGTAGGTTCGTTAAACCGTGCACAAAGCGGATATGAAACGAGCAAGACCCCAATGATTTTGTGGAGGTAATGAATAATGTTGGTAAATGCAACCGAAATGCTGATCAAAGCACGTGATGGCCACTACGGTGTGCCTCAGTTCAACATCAACAATCTGGAGTGGACCAAGTCCGTTCTGACCGCCTGCGAGGAAATGAAGAGCCCTGTGATTCTGGGTGTTTCCGAGGGTGCCGGCAAGTACATGACCGGTTTCAAGACCGTCGCTGCCATGGTCAGCGCAATGGTCGATTCCATGGGCATCACCGTTCCTGTTGCCCTGCATCTGGATCACGGCACCTATGAGGGCTGCAAGGCCTGCATCGAGGCCGGCTTCTCTTCCATCATGTTCGATGGCAGCCACTACTCCATCGAGGAGAATGTGGAAAAGACCAAGGAGCTGGTTGCTCTGGCACACGCTAAGGGCCTGAGCATCGAGGCCGAGGTCGGTTCCATCGGCGGTGTCGAGGACGGCGTTGTGGGTGCCGGCGAGATCGCAGACCCCGAGGAGTGCGCAAAGATCACCGCTCTGGGCATTGACTTCCTGGCTGCCGGCATCGGCAACATCCATGGTGTCTACCCGGCAAACTGGAAGGGTCTGGACTTCGAGGCTCTGGACCGCATCCACAAGGCCACCAATAATATTCCTCTGGTTCTGCACGGCGGCACCGGCATCCCCGACGAGATGATCGCAAAGGCAATCAGCCTGGGCGTTTCCAAGATCAACATCAACACCGAGTGCCAGCTGGTGTTTGCTGAGGCCACCCGCAAGTACATCGAAGAGGGCAAGGATCAGCAGGGCAAGGGCTTCGACCCCCGCAAGCTGCTGGCTCCCGGTGCAAAGGCCATCGAGGCCAAGTGCAAGGAGAAGATCGAGCTGTTCGGCTGCGCAGGCAAGGGCTAAGCGGAAGCTCGTATCGTAACCGGTACACCACCCAATAAAGTATGCGCCCCCGCTGCACCGTTATGCACAGTGCAGCGGGGGCGCTTTTTACTTTATATGCGAGCACTCAGACGCGGGTCTTTTCCATATCTCCAAAAATGTATTGCATACAGTCCTGCACCCAGAAGCAGGCAAAAAATCGAATAGCTAAGGATCGGAAGCCGCAGCAGTACGATCTTACCCGCGATCTGGGTAAAGAACCAGCCCGTTCCATACAGAGTCACGATATAAAGCACCAGCCATGTAGCATATTTCAGCCAATGCTCTCGTGGCGGAAAGCCTACCTGCTCCATCATCCGGCGGAACAGTGCGCAAAAAACCGTCACTGCAACAACAAGCTGCATCAGATAGCCTACAGAAAGTTCAAAAAACCAATCACCAATTACCGGGTAAAGCAGCAGCCCTTCCACGCCCCACTCAAAGAAGAAATACAGCGGTGCAACAAACCAGAAGTAATCCGCAGCTCTCAGTGTTTTCAAACATGGCTTGACCTCCTCTACAAAGGTTTTTGCATCCGAAATCGAATCGAACAGTTCCTGATTTTCTGCATTGGCTTGGATGGAAATATCAAGCAGATCGCTGCACACAAGTTCAATGCCGCAGAAATCCCAGCTGACCCGGCGAAGATACCAGATCACATCTTTCAGCTGCTCCTGGCTTTTTTCGTTCAGCAGCTTTGTACGCATCCGATTTGCCTTTCGCAACGCAAAATACTTATTCATATGGCTCCTCCTTAAAAATTTTCTCCACCAGCTGGCAGAGCTGATACCAATCCTGCCGAAACTCAAGAAGTGCCTTTCGACCTTCTTCAGTTACAATATAATATTTCCGGCTCGGCCCCTTAGGGGAAGGTCTGCGTTCTACTGTAACCTTTCCTTGCTGCTCCAGCCGCAGCAGCAGCGGATAAAGCGTGCTTTCACTCAAGTCAGAAAACCCGACCTGTTTTAGATGCATCACGATCTCATAGCCATAGGTCGGCTCTCTGCTAATGAATTTCAGAACACAGAATTCCAAAACGCCCTTGAGCAATTGTGTGTTGTTTTCCACTGGATACCTCCTTTTGCCTATTATGTAATACATAGTAGCTTATCTATATTGTATTGCATAGTAGTATTTTTGTCAAGTCCTGTCCTGTTATCATTTCGACCAAAATCCGCTCCATATTTTTGTGCAACAAAAAAGCCCTGAGATTTCTCTCAGAGCTTTCTGTTCAAGTCGGCGACTACCTATTTTCACACGCCGTTTCCAGCGAACTATCTTCGGCACAAGTGAGCTTAACTTCTGTGTTCGGAATGGGAACAGGTGGAACCTCACCGTCATCGACACCGACCGATCTGACTGAACCAGTATAACATGTTTGTTGTACTTTGTCCAGTGTTTCTTAGAAGGACGTGCCTTCAAAACTGAATAATCACTGCTTACATTTTTTCGTTGACTCTCAGAGTCTCAAGCGAATTGTGGTCAAGCCCTCGACCTATTAGTACACGCTTGCTGAATGGATCACTCCACTTACACATCGTGCCTATCAACCTTGTAGTCTTCAAGGGGTCTTACTTGTTTGAAACAATGGGATATCTTATCTTTGGGTCGGCTTCACGCTTAGATGCTTTCAGCGTTTATCCGATCCGTACATAGTTGCCCAGCTATGCTCTTGGCAGAACAACTGGTGCGCCAGAGGTACGTCCGCTCCGGTCCTCTCGTACTAGGAACAGCTCCCATCAAATATCCTGCGCCCACGACAGATAGGGACCGAACTGTCTCACGACGTTCTGAACCCAGCTCGCG
>ENA-OPFT01001527-OPFT01001527.1-human-gut-metagenome-genome-assembly--contig:-NODE-1527-length-11289-cov-5.405555_pt1 | contig 11289 bp, 8 predicted proteins | sample MGYA00241714_ERZ501560 | MGnify/ENA primary metagenome ERZ501560 (study PRJEB25962, sample SAMEA2042392) | human gut metagenome | biome: human gut; feature: human-associated habitat; material: faeces...
AGCGGTTTGTGCTGTGGTTATTCAATTAAAAATTCAAAGCGACAAACTTAAACTTCTTCAACATCAATAACATTATATCCTCTTTGCTTTAATGCCTTCGCAAAAAATCCCATTCCAGAAATTAGTTTTCCAGTAAAGCTACCATCGTATATTTGATTTACACCACAAGTAGGACTTCTGGATTGTAATATAACCAAATCAATATCTTCATTTTGAATTTTTGATAATGCCATTGACACTGCTTTATTATATTCAGAATTAACATCATTTCCATTTTCATCTACTACAATCCCATTCACAATTTCTGCACAAGGTCTAGGAATTTTCATACCTGCTAATACTTCCGGGCAGATAGAAATAACTTCTTTATCTTTCAAGAAATTGATAGCTCTTATATTTACGTTGTTTTTCCCATTGTATTTACAGTTCGATCCCATAATACAGGCACTAACCAATACTTTCATATTTATCCCCACTTTTTTCATCCTGAATTCAGAAACTATCAGTTATTCAACAATGAACAACTTCCTCTTTTTTCCGTTTTTCGTTATATTTATAATTCCTCCACATCATTTTTTGCATAGTCATAAAAAATTCTTTCCGCTTCTTTACAACACCTGAAAAAATATTCGCTGCACTTCACATGAATTATTGCTTCGTCTGGTATAAAATGAGCTTCTTCAAAGCACCTGCTACCATTTATTTCCAATTCCTGTAATTGATGCTCCATAATCCAATAAACATCACCGTATCGGAAAGGTCTGTGCGATATATATGGATAATTAAATTTTTCCTTATCTGCATTTGAATTTAATACCTGATATGCGTATTCTTCATATTCTCCCGGAACTACATTCCAAAGTGGTATTGCAATATCTGTAGTTTCATTTTCTTTTATCACCTTTATAATTTCCTTCATAATAAAGGTAGGCATGATACACATTTCTTTGATCTTATTTCGTGAGATATGGAATTCGCGATTATCTATTGTGTTATTATCAGGCCAGTAAATCGTTTTGTCACAAATTTCATATCCATACGTTGATGGGCTAATCAAAATGATATCCATATATGTTGACATTTCTATAAGCAATTCAGTAGCACATTTCACTTCTGACACCTGCATATTCTGAAATAAATTTTGAAGTAGATATTGTTTTGATTTAAGAGTTATCAATAGTAGTAATTTCTTCTCACCAATTGTCAATTCTTCAATTCGATAATTCTCTTTTGTTTCCAAACCTGCCAGTTCCAACATTGCCTGCATCGAAAATACATCATTTTGAAATATGGGAAGAATAGATAGATAATCTCCTACTGTTCTGCTTCCATTGTAAGTTATCTTATCAAAATCTTTAATTGTACACCCTGTTATTGCTGATAAAAACCTCAGCGTATCGTTTTGTTGAATTGCATCAATAACCAATCCAACAACCTCGTGATTCTTTTTCATAAAGGACACCTACTTTCTATAGTCATATTGTAAAATACAAATGTCACAGAAATGTCCTAATCTCTAAAAAATATTGTATTTTATTACATTCTTTTCTGCTACAAACATAGAAGAAAAAAATGAGGATTATAAAACTCTATATGTCAGATTCCTTTTGAATAAATAGTAGGTTGCAGAAAAATAGCCCACTAAAATGATTGCAAATGAGACATATACCCCACCACAAATCTGTAAAATCTCTGACATTGTAAGGTAAGCAATAATCTCTTTATAAGAATTATAAATGAGAAAAACCAAAGTCCCCACACTTCCGACTACAGCGACAGCAACAGGTAAGCCAAACCAAAACATCATCTGTTGACGAATGTATCGGTTCCGAGTTCTTTGATCCACCCCCATTTTTTCAATTATTTGAAATCTCTGTTTTTGCTCAACTGCATCTGTCATCTGTTGGATAGACAGCATTGTCAATCCCATTACAATTAGAACCATAGCACTATATGAACCTATTAGTGACAATAACAGCATATTGGAAATGCCTTCATTTTCTTGTATCGTCTGTAGACGGATATACAATTGTTCTTCTGAAAATCTATTCAAATTTTTCTGATACATTTCCATATCCTGTTCAAACAATTTTGCCGTTTCATACGGAAGGGTCTTCTCTGTATTTGCAGCAAAAAATGTTACTGCTAAAGGTAGTTTCCGACAATACTTGTCTGGAATAATATATACTCCTTCTGTCTTGCTTGTAAAAAGCCCGATTCCCTTTTTTTCTTTATAATCTGATTTTTTTGCCTTACTAAGAATTTGATTTTCTACTTTTATCTTTTGCTCTGCTTTATCAAAATTCCGAATCGTTTTTTCCTGTGTTTTGTGCTCCCACGCAACTCCATATTCATCTTCCTTTAATTGAATTTCCGGGAGATTAGATAATTTTCGGATTGCGTTATAATCCGATACAGAAACAGCTAAAACAGGAAATTCATTTTTCGATTGTAATTTTTCTTCTCCTAAAGAAAACAGCTCAACTTGTGCTTCTAAAGTAATAGGATATCCTTTTTTCTCTAGATATTTTTTTATATACTCATAATCCAAGGTTCCTGTAGGAAAATTTTTTAAATCTGCTGTATACATCGTTCCCAGCTGCACATCAAAAGCGGACATTACCTGCTGATAAGAATGAATACGCACAGCCATTATCGGGAACCATACAAACAACACAATGGCGGCTAGCATTATTACCGTAATAATTCCCATTGTTTTTGCGCAATTCCCTAATCGGCTTTTCAATTGACCAACAAAAAACAAATTATTATAATGAATACAACGATTTTTCTCTGTTGCTTTTATTATAATCCATGTTAAATTACCAAAAAAACTTATAACAGCAAAGAGAATGAAAAACAATGCTATCAATGGAGGCATAGTAACATAAGCCTGTAATGCAATTCCTTTCTGCACCAATGTTTCAAAAAAAGAATTCAGCAAAAGTAAGAATATTCCATTCAACATGCAAGAAATTGTAAGACAAAGTAATGGAAGACTCCCTGTTTTCTTCTTTCTTCTGTCTATGAAAAACCAACAAACAATCATGCAATTTCCCAAAGCAGTTATGATTGTCCCACCAATTTTCATCCATGGAATAATATTTATTTTCTTTATAGATACAATCGGAAAAATCATTGCTAAAATCACGACTGATAAAGCTACCACACACCAACTAAACTTTCCAAACTGTTGATGAAGATTTAAAATTTGTGTACCTTTCTGGCTATTCTGAAGCATGTCAATAATTTTCATTTTTCGTATGATGCGAACATTTTTTAAACCAGTTATGAAAAAAATAATTCCAAAAAAACATACCGTTCCTAATACAGTATCTGGAAATAGCATAAAATATAGTTTAAATTCTTGTTTAAACGCCTTAAGTACAGCTGCATTAATGAGTTGAGATAGCATGGTACCTGATAAAATTCCTAGTATAAGAGCGATTGCCCCAATCATTACGTTCTCCAAAAAGAAAATCCATGCTACTGTTCTTTGTTCCATACCAATAATTGTCTGAAGTGCAAACTCTTTCTGCTTTCGCTTTAGCATATAACGGTTTACATAGGAAACTAAAAAAAGTATCAATATTCCTACCGCCGGAACAGCAATCCTCATAGCTTTATTTAAAATTTCCATGTGAATACTGATTGGAAGCATATTACTGTAGTAAGGACTCGCAATAGAAAAAAATCCATAAAACATTGCTACCGACAAAACCAAAGTTATCATATAAATGAGATAATCTTTTGTAGATTGTTTCATATTTTTCAATGCCAGTTTTAAATACATACTTCTATGTCACCTCCCTGATCTTACAATTCTGTCATTTATAAAATTCCTTTTTTAAGACAGCATATTGAAAAACGGAGGTTGTAGCCCAATAATACAGCAAATAAATTCCGCCAAATACTGCCAATGTAACGATTCCATATGTCAAGAACAAATTTTCCTGCAAGATTGCTTCTCCAAATACTTGATTTGCTCCTGCAATCAAAAATATCATCATAATCATTGGAAGAATCGCTGGAATGAAAAACAGAATCCCTACTTCTTTTTTTATAAGGCATCTTCTTGTTTTTTGTGCCACTCCCATTTTATCCAAGATCTGATAATTGCGTCGATTGTAGTCTATTTTTGAAAGTTGTTCAAAAGCTAATATCGTAGAAGATAAAATAATAAAAATAATGCTTAAATATAAACCGCAAAAAGAAATTGCCGCAAATCCAGTTAAAGAATTTTCAACGCCCCATGCCTTTACGGTTACGCCCATTGTTACCCGTTCTGGTAAACTTTTTCCATCTTGAAGCTCCGGTGTCCATGCATTCGGGTCATGCAAAAACTTCTTCAATTCGTGTTTTAACTCCGGATATCCTCCATTTTCCAATTTCATAACTAAACGAATTTTTTCACCGGAAAGCTGGTTTGCCACTTGATCAGGTACTACCAGAGCATATCCTCTTGTACCTGCCATTTGATATTGTTCCATGGGTTCTGTATGAATTGCTGTTTCTGCAATTTCAAGAACATTTCCAGCTAATGTAATTTTGCTTTTCTGCTCTAACGCTTTTTGAATCTTCTCTACATAATTCCATGTATCACAGTGAATGAAAAATTCATTTGCAGACAGGCTTACAGGCTTTAATCCAAGCATACAACGTAAATGATTATAATCGGATAAGGCTAGGGCTTCCACCGGATACGTATCTGTTCCATAAAGATAATAAATCAGTTCATCTTCTACCTTGCATTGCTGTCTGGTAAATTCTATCATTGGCTCCATGGATTTTTTCGTCAGCGGGGCATCCAGGGCAACTCCCGCATCATACGGATAATACGCTTCCATATTCGCCTTATATCCTGCTCCCATAGAAAGACCTGCAAACATCGTACTTAAAGATACCGTTAAAAGGATTGCGATAATTGCCATAAGCTTTCCGGCAGAATCTACTTTTCTTCCAATCTGTCCAAAATAAAACAGGTTGATGTCCTTATATTTTCTGCGCTTACTTTTATTCAAAAGTCTTAACAGCAAAATTGGTAAATTACGATACATTTCGTATATTCCTGTTGCTGTCAAAATCACAGCGCCAGTCATCCAAAAATAGAATACATTGGTTTGAACTGATAATCCTTTTGCCAGGAAACAGCCTCCGGTAAAGATACATAAGATGGATAAAATAATCAGCGTAATATGAAATCTTAAGGAATGCTTCTTTCCGTTTTCGTTTTTCTGATGATCATAGAGCATATCTACAATTTTACGTCTGCGGATCACCTTTGCTGCACGTAGTATTCCGATACCGTACATAAACATAAAAAATATAAAAGCTGTTGCAAACGCCTTTATGGAAAAAGAAATACGATAGGCATGTGACATCTCAAAAATATGATTGATGATCTGCACCAGCACTCCGGAAAGTCCAACTCCCAAAAAAGTTCCTATAAAAAATGCAGCCATTCCAATCACACCATTTTCAATAAAAAACAGTTTTTGAATATTTGAAGTTTCCATACCCAGTAACTCATAGGTGGCAAATTCCTTTTTCCGTTCTTCCAGCATAAAGCGTATTGCATAGCTGATTACAAAAGATGCAATCAATGCTACAAGAACGGACATTCCCAATATACCTGATGTCAGCATGGATATATTTTCAGACATAGTGAGAACCTCTTTTGAAAATCCAAGCGCTAGAAAGGAATACATCATAGCAGCAGTCAAAGTAATGGTAACAAAATAAATCACATAATTTCGTATGCTTTTTTTCATATTTTGTATTGCAAGCTTAATATACATCACTTACCCCGCCTCCCATCATGGTAAGAACATTCAGAATCTTATCAAAAAATACCTTCCGGGTGTCCTTTCCTTTTAAGATTTCCGTAAAAATTACGCCATCACGCAGGAACAAAATCCGATTGGCATAGCTTGCCGTAAACGCATCATGTGTTACCATCAGAATGGTGGCTCTCAGATTTTCATTCATACTCTGCATGGTGGATAAAAGCATCTGAGATGAATGGCTGTCTAAGGCCCCTGTGGGTTCATCGGCTAAAATCAGCTTCGGATGATTGATGATCGCTCTGGCACAAGCGCATCTCTGCTTTTGACCGCCGGAAACCTGATAGGGATATTTATCCAAAATATCGGCAATATTCAGACTTTTCGCAATCTCTTCCACTCTCGGCTCGATTTCCCTGACCGGAATGTGGTTAATGGTCAACGCCAGGGCAATATTCTCACTTATGGTCAACGTATCCAGCAGGTTAAAATCTTGAAAAATAAATCCCAGATTTTCTCTCCGAAACTTGGCAATGGCCTTTTCTTTAATTTCGGTTACATCTGTCCCATCCAGATAAATATGCCCTGCGCTTACCGTATCTATAGTGGAAATACAGTTCAGCATCGTTGTTTTTCCGGATCCTGACGCCCCCATAATACCTAAAAACTCACCTTCCTGCACCGAAAAATCAATATCCTGAATTGCTTTTGTTACATTACCTTCATTTCCATAAAATTTTTGAATATGGTCTAACTTTAAAATTTCTTTCATGATACTTCACCTCGTCTTTTGATATTCTGATTGTAACGGATTTCTGCCTGTGTTTGTATCAAGTTTTCTAACAAAATTCTAACAAAAATGTAAGAAATGCAGGGCTTTTCTTAGCCCTGCACCTGATGAATAAAATGATTGATTTGAAAGGATAGGATCATTGTCGTTCCTGTCTCACCTGACTGGGCGGCAATTCCAATTCCCAGCTTATCACAAAGTCTTTTGCAAAGATAAAGCCCTATACCGGTTGCATTTTGCCGGATACGTCCATTTTGCCCGGTAAAACCTTTCTCAAAAATACGGGGCAGATCATTTGCACAGATCCCGATTCCATGATCTTCTACAAAGAGAAAAATCTGATCTCCCTGCACCTTGGTATAAAAGTGCAATACGGGATGCTCCCGGCTGTATTTTACAGCATTGACAATCAACTGATCCAGAATAAATCGGAGCCATTTGTCATCCGAATAAACCGTCAGTTCACTCTCTTCCGTCTCTAAGGCAACCTGATTCTGCAATAAAAGATACTTGTTATCTGCAATCGCCTGATGCACCACATCAAATAACCGGATTTCCTGAACAGAATAATCCTTTTCCGTATATTCACTACGGGCATAATAAAGCGCCTGTTCTGTAAAGCGATTGGTTTTTTCCAGTTCCCTCATCAATTCTCTGGTAAAAGGCTCTTTATGATTTTCACACAATAGTTTCATTGCAGTAATCGGTGTTTTGATTTCATGAATCCACTGCTCAATATATTCCCGGTACTCCTGTCTCTCCCTTGCTACTGTTCCAATCTGTTCCAGCATAGATTTGGACGCCATTTTTAAGAGTTGAAAATAAACCTGTTCTTCGGCATGTTCCGGTTCCGGAAGCATCTCTGACAACAAGTATTTTTCTTCCAGTCCTTCTGCCATCTTTACTAATCTATTTAATCTCCTTTTTCGCTGATGATAGGTAAACGTCAGTACACCAGCCAGTAACATCGTCCAGATGATAAGAATCACTGCAATACTATCTACATTATTTCCTACAAAGAACAGAAAAACCGATAACAATACCATACAGACGATATTGATGATGAAAATAGGGATTTTGTCTTTCCAATACTGTTTTCCATTCATAATGTGTACCCCTGACGGTGTTTCGTTTTAATAAAGTCTTTAACGCCAATCTTTGATAGTTTTTCTCTGATACGTCCAATATTTACACTCAATGCATTATCATCTACATAGAGCTGATTGTCCCATAAATATTCAATCAGATCTGCTCTCGTGCAAATGGTTCCGGCATGTTCAAATAGATAGTACATAATCTTCAGTTCATTTTTTGTGAGTTCTGTTTGTTTTCCTTCCGCTTCGATTGTTCCAGTCTCTAAAGATAAAGAAACTCCTTGATAAGTCAGATGTCTGCTTTGTGTATCAGGATAAGCACGTTTCAGCAAGGAAGCAATTTTTGCAAGTAAAATGGCTGTGTGATAGGGCTTTGTGATAAAAGCATCTCCTCCAAGCATAATACTGTTCAATTCATCCATATCCGTATTGCAGCTGGTAACAAAGATAATCGGAGCCTGTGAAAAACTCCGAATGCCAGAACAAATGGTAAACCCATTTTCTTGCGGTAATTTAATATCCAATAAAATCAGATGTGGATTTATTTTTCGCACTTGTTCTGTTACATCAGAAAAATCTTCAATAACAGAGGTGTGATATTTATTTCCCTCCAGTACTGTTTGCAGTTCTTTACGGATCACTGGATTATCTTCAATAATTAAAATTTCTGTATTCATAACAATCCTCCTAAACTGCATTATAACATAATGCAGCTAAAATTGGAGCAAGTTTCCCTGCTCCAATTCGTTTTATTCCATTGTTTTGATTTGGTCAACAAGAGATTGCTTTTTCAAATTTCCCGTTGTATATGCAATTAATATCAACTGAACAGCCAACAGAACAGCCGAATATATCAATACAACCGGCCATGGGAATGAATAGAAAAAATATGGATTTAATGACCGCATGATCTGAATACATAAAATCCCAAATCCAACTCCTAATATCAATGTTACAAGCACAGCAAAGAGTGAATAAATCATGCCCTCATAGCAAAGCATTCGGATGAGTTGTTTTTTGCTTAAACCAATCGCCTGTAACATTCCAATTTCCCGCTTCCGAGACAAAAAATTTGTAATGGTTGTATTTACGAGATTAATCAGCGAAAAACACACAACAATGATAGCTACTATCAGAAATGCACCGAAAACTAGTTGCTGATTTCTATTATAATAATTTACGCTTTCTTCTATGGTATCCATAACCAAATCACTGTTTTTATCTATCAGCTGATTTAATGAAGTTTCAATTGTATCGAATTTATCTTTGTCTGTAATTACGGAAATAGTACCTGTGCAATCCATCCCGGTTCCCTCATTTATAAGTTGTTCCGGGAGAGTAAAACATTTATCGAATCCCGTATAATTATAATCGCTTACTATGCCTTTCACAGTATAAGTTTTCGTCATAATATCACCGGATACATTTTCGTAATCAACTTCTACTGTATCACCTAAAGCAACATCCATTCCATTGAGAGCTGCACGTTCTTGTAATAGGATAATTCCATTGTCCGCAATCAATTCATCATAATCAGCGGTTCCTTTTATGAGATTTTTTTCTAAATCAGATTGTTCATCTTGACTAAATCCCTGAATCCAATCTTCTGAAATTCCATTTACACGATATTCTGCGTCCGTATAATACCACCGCTTGATTCCGGTAACACCATCGATAGCTTCGATTGTTTTCACAAAATTGTCATTCAGCATATTTTTTTGTTGTAATTTAGTCAACGAAACTTTTGCAGTATCAAAGGATTGATTAGCATTAAGGTGAATATTAAATTCGCCTTTTGAAAAATCCCTCCCACTCGCTTCTGCAACTCCATCATAGGAAACTAATATCGTTGAAATCAATACAACTAACACGCCTCCAAATGCGAGTGAAAATATGGTTAATATAGATTTTGTTTTTTGCCTGGACAGATTCATTTTAGCAAGTGATGTAGGCGTTATTTTTCGGTACAGCGCCGAACTTTCTTTAGGCTTTCCTTTATAATCCGAATATCGAAGAGCCTCCATTGGAGATACTGCGGCAGCTTTTTTTACAGGAGTATGAATAGAGAGCATTACCATTGTAAAAGCAAAGAACCCACATCCAAGCGTCACACATAAAGAAGTCGGCCAGTACCAGCCCTCCGGAATCAGAAAATATCCGATTACATTACCTATAATCAAACCAATGGAAATCCCAACAGCAGCAAGTAACTTCCCTTCTCGGTAAACCATTTTTTTAATCTGCCGTTTCGTTGTTCCAATCGTGCGAAGCTGTCCATAGTTACGAATATTGCTTGCAACGGAAATATAAAAAATGGAATAGATCACAATGCCGGAGCCAATAAGGGTTACAAATCCAATCACGAAATAAAATAACATTTCGCTTCCAGAATTTTCGCTCTTCACATTAAAATAAGTGGAGCGAACAATCACATTATCATCGGGGATGTGTAATTGTTTTGCAAGAGTGTCTGCATATTCCGTAGCATCTTCTTCGCTCATGTTTTGAGCGTCTTTTAATCCAAGGTAATAATCTATAACTGTATTATTTCCATACTGTTGTTTCACTAATTCTTTCGATATAATAGCTGTATATCGTCCAATATCTCCGGTTTCTACATTTAAGATTCCTGTCAACCTGAAATCATGATTCATCCCGTCAGAAAATGGTATTTTAATTGTCTGTCCTAATTCAGTTGAGTATCCCAAGCTGTCCAAAAAAGATTCCTGTACTACAATTTCATCTTCCGCAGTTGGTAACTTTCCCGAATAAGGCATACTTTGAGATTTTAGCATATCTGCATTTGCGTAAGTAAAATTTACGGTTGAATGGTTTATTTCTTCCGAAAATGCATTGAAAAATTCTCCAATCCATGCGATCTCTCTTTCTTTGTATAATTCCGAACCCTCTTTTTCTGAAATTGCATGATATACAATCTGTGCTGTTTTTTTATTTAGATTTTTTGTTTTCTGTGTAATTCCAAATCCATAAAGGGTAATTGCAGATAATAATGTACTCGCAAGTGCAATCGTAATAATAATAAAGATATTTCTTTTTCGATTCGCTGATATATTCCTGCTCGAAATACGCTTTATTATGGTTTTTGTATCATTTTCAAAAGGCAGCGTCATATAAATCATCCCCTTCTAGCTTGTTAAAATATAGATTTTCAATATTATAGAACTGTTCTTAGTTATAATTCCTTCACTTGTTCTACTAATGATTGTTTTTTTATTTGTTTGATTGTCAAACGAGAAAATAATGTCTGAACTACAAACATCAATATAAAATATATAAACATTTCCACGATTGGAAAATGATAGATTACTCTTCCGAAAATACTCATTGAACTAAATACTGTACAAAGAAGATATCCTATAACTGTTCCAAATAATATAGAAAGAATAAGCACACAAATAGTATAGAATACCCCCTCCATCAGTAACATATTTGAGAGTTGTTTGCCACTTAAACCCACTGCTTGCAAAACACCTAACTCCCGTTTTCTTGTTAAAACATTTGTGATAAGAGTATTTAGTAAATTGATAATTCCAAAAACGCCGATAAACATAACAAAAATATATACTGGAATGCGATAATTTAACAGTTTTTCATTGTATGC
>ENA-OPFT01001534-OPFT01001534.1-human-gut-metagenome-genome-assembly--contig:-NODE-1534-length-11274-cov-1.621446_pt1 | contig 11274 bp, 8 predicted proteins | sample MGYA00241714_ERZ501560 | MGnify/ENA primary metagenome ERZ501560 (study PRJEB25962, sample SAMEA2042392) | human gut metagenome | biome: human gut; feature: human-associated habitat; material: faeces...
TTCTGTATGCACCAATTCTTGGCGTCGGAGGAATTATAAAGGTTGTTGGAACAGGAGCCGGCATGGGCTGGGTTATAGTTATGGCTGTTGCTGTTATCATTGCATTTGTAATGCTTCTTATGATAATTGCGATGCCTAAGTTCAAGATTATGCAGACTCTTGTAGACAAGGTAAACCTTGTTTCTCGTGAGATTCTTACAGGTCTTTCCGTTATCAGGGCTTTCGGCCGTGAGAAGGAAGAGGAAAAGCGATTTGATGAGGCTAACCGTGAGCTTACACGCACACAGCTGTTTACAAACCGTGTCATGACCTTTATGATGCCGGGTATGTCCATGATCTTGTACTGCATCACACTTGGCATCGTGTGGGTTGCAGCAGGCAGAATAGACAAGGGCTCTATGCAGGTAGGTACCATGACTGCGTTTATTACATATGCCATGATGATTGTCATGTCATTCCTCATGCTTTCAGCCATGTCCATCATGCTTCCGAGAGCAGGTGTTGCGGCAGAGCGTATTGATGAGGTTATAAGGACAAACAGCACTGTAAATGATCCAAAAGAGCCTGTTACTGAGGCTGATCACAGGGGTGTTATCCGTTTCAACCATGTGGATTTCAGATATCCGGGAGCAAAGGAGGATGTGCTGTCAGACATTGATTTTGTGGCGAAGCCGGGCAAAATCACAGCTATCATCGGAAGTACCGGCTGTGGAAAGTCTACACTTGTAAACCTGATTCCGCGTTTCTATGACGTGACGGGAGGCTCAATAGAGCTTGATGGACACGATATCAGAGACTACACACTAAGCGAGCTTCGCGAGTCAATAGGCTTTGTTCCGCAGAAGGGTATTCTTTTCTCGGGAACCATCGCCTCAAACCTGCGCTTTGGTAAAGCGGATGCGAGTGATGAGCAGATAAAAAAGGCAGCAGATATTGCACAGGCTTCTGAGTTTATCGAGACAAAGAATGACGGATATGAAAGCTCAATCGCACAGGGCGGCTCCAACGTGTCAGGAGGCCAGAAGCAGAGGCTTGCCATAGCAAGAGCTATCGCAAAGGATCCTCATATCTATGTGTTTGATGACAGCTTTTCAGCACTCGATATGAAGACTGACGCGCGTGTGCGTGCAGCCTTAGCTGAGGTTACAGAGAATGCTTCCGTCATTATCGTGGCACAGCGTATCAGCACGATTATTCATGCTGACCAGATTCTCGTGCTCGATGACGGTAAAATCGTAGGAAAAGGCACCCACGAGGAGCTTCTTAAAAATTGCGATGTATATATGCAGATTGCACAGTCACAGCTTTCAGCCAAGGAACTTGGACTTGATGATAAGGCGGCAGAAACTGCAACTGATAAAGCAGCAGATAATGTAACAAAAACAGCAACAGATACTTCGGCTGTATCAGGCTTAGATAATGAAAAGGAGGGCATGTAAGATGAGTGAGAATAATAACGAACAGTTTAAGATGCCTCCTAAGAGACCAAGAGGGCCAATGGGACATGGCCCCGGAATGGTCACAGAAAAGGCCAGGGATTTTAAGGGCTCTACAAAGAAGCTCATAAAGTATCTCGGCAGATACTGGGCTGCAATCATTGCAGTTATGATATTTGCAGCAGTTTCGACTGTCTTCTCCGTTGCAGGACCGAAGGTCATGGGTAAAGCCACCACAGCGCTTGCCGAGGGACTCATGAACAAGATTGCAGGAACAGGCGGCATAGATTTTGATTATATTGCAAAGGTTCTTTTGTTTACGCTGGCTTTATATGTGGTGAGTGCCATCTTTATGTTTGCCCAGGGGCTTATCATGACAGGCATCACGCAGAAGACCTGCTACAGGATGCGTAAGGACATCACGAGCAAAATCAACCGTATGCCGATGAAGTATTTCGAGTCAAGGACATATGGTGAGGTACTTTCGCGTATCACAAACGATGTGGACACACTCGGACAGAGCTTGAACCAGAGTATCACACAGATTATTACATCTGTTGCCACTTTGGTCGGTACACTGGTCATGATGCTGTCTATTTCACCTCTCATGACGCTGATTTCACTCGTTATCCTGCCTGTTTCGATGATACTTATTTCGTTTGTCATAAAGCATTCACAGAAATACTTCAGACAGCAGCAGGAGTATCTGGGACACATAAACGGACAGGTCGAGGAGGTGTACGGAGGTCACCTTGTCATAAAGGCATACAATAAAGAGGCTGAGACTGTAAAGACCTTTAAGGAGGCCAACAATGTGCTCTACAAATCCGCATGGAAATCACAGTTCCTCTCAGGACTTATGATGCCTATCATGCAGTTTGTAGGAAACTTAGGATACGCGGGAGTTGCCATCTCAGGAGGTATACTTGCCATAAAGAATGTCATCACAATCGGTGATATCCAGGCCTTTATCCAGTATGTGAAGAATTTCACACAGCCAATCCAGCAGATAGCGCAGGTGGCAAACCAGCTTCAGTCGATGGCGGCTGCATCTGAGCGTGTATTTGAGTTCCTCGAGGAGGAGGAAGAGGATATAACAGTGGAAAATCCTGTAAAGCCAGACCATATCGAGGGAAGTGTAGAGTTTTCGCATGTACACTTTGGTTATAATCCTGACCAGATCATCATCAATGATTTTTCTGCAAAGGTAAAGCCGGGACAGCAGGTTGCTATCGTTGGACCGACAGGAGCGGGAAAGACTACCATGGTCAAGCTTCTTATGAGATTTTATGATGTAAGCTCAGGCGCCATTCTTGTAGACGGACATGATATCAGGGATTACAACAGAGCCGATCTGCGAGATGCATTCGGCATGGTATTGCAGGACACATGGCTCTTTAAGGGCACCATTATGGAAAATATCCGCTACGGCCGTCTGGATGCCACAGATGAGGAGGTCATTGCAGCAGCAAAGGCTTCCCATGCGGACAGCTTTATCAGAAGGCTGCCGGATGGCTATGATACCGTGATCGGAGAGGATGGCGGCAGCCTGTCAGGAGGGCAGAAACAGCTCCTTTGTATCACCAGAGTGATGCTTTCCCTGCCTCCTATGCTGATATTGGATGAGGCAACCTCCTCTGTCGATACTCGTACAGAAATCCGTATCCAGAAGGCACTCGACAATCTGATGAGGGGCAGAACAAGCTTTGTCATCGCCCACAGGCTGTCTACTATCAAGAATGCAGATATGATTCTTGTCATGAAGGACGGAGACATTATCGAGCAGGGTACACACGATGAGCTTCTTGCAAAGAACGGATTTTATGCAGAGCTGTATAACTCTCAGTTTGAAGAATAGAGAAAGCACGGGTATCGTGCAGTTTTGCGAATATGCGTGGGGCTGAATGGTTACATAAAATTTTAAAAAAAATACACTCTCGACAAAATTCGACAAAATGTGTTATCATAAAAGCATACAATTTGTTTTGACATGACAGTAATTGGCGGCATAGGAGAGTTTGATGAGCACTTTAAATGTCGCAGTAGCAGACGAAAAGAAAAACATGCAGAGTTTATTAAAGGGCATGGAGTTTTTAGGAACAGCAAGAAGTAGTGATGAAGCATACAGCATGATAAACGGTAATGCCGGTTCTGATGTGATACTTGTGTATGTAAAGAGAGCATCCGGTGACACTGAGCCACTTGATGATACGTATATGGAGAAAAAATCCCTTGAGACACAGGTGACGGATATCATTCATGAGATAGGTGTTCCGGCTCATATAAAGGGATATCAGTATCTGAGGACTGCGATAGTGATGTGCGTTGAGGATATGGAGATGCTTAGCTCGATCACAAAGCTTTTGTATCCCACTATTGCAAAGAAGTACAAGACTACCTCAAGCAGGGTGGAGAGAGCCATAAGGCATGCTATCGAGGTGGCATGGAGCAGAGGCAGGATGGATACGATAGATGCCATGTTTGGATACACTGTAAACTATGGTAAGGGCAAGCCTACCAATTCGGAGTTTATTGCCCTGATTACAGACAAAATACGTCTTGGGATGTAAAAATCGTCATTATAGACAAATAAAACCACGTTTTGACAAAATTTACTAGGCAAAATGTACTCCCGCGTGATATAATATAGTATACATTCTATTGGTTTCAGGATGTATACTATATTTTTTATCAGATTAATTGTTGTTTAAATAACTGTAATCTGGGGGAGGTTTCAGCATGGACAAAATTAAAATATTAATGACCGCATCAGAGGCAATACCTTATATGAAGACAGGTGGACTTGCTGACGTAGTGGGATCTTTACCAAAATATTTTGACAAGGACAGATATGACGTGAGAGTTATACTTCCGAAGTACAAATGTATGGATGATAAATTATTGCCACAGCTTAAGTTCGTCTGTCATTTTTATGTCAATCTCAACTGGCGCAGGCAGTATGTGGGGATTTTTACATCGCAGTATGATGGTGTGACATATTATTTTGTGGACAATGAGTTTTACTTTGCAGGAGATAAGCCATACAACAATATATACGAGGATGTGGAGAAGTTTGCTTTCTTTTCAAAGGCGGTGCTTGAGGCTTTGCCGGTTATAGATTTTGCCCCGGATGTGATACATTGTAATGACTGGCAGACAGGACTCTTGCCGGTTTTCCTAAAGACAGTGTACGGCTCAGACAATTTCTATGCAGGTATCAAGACAGTCTTTACCATTCACAATATGAAGTTTCAAGGGCGTTGGAAGATTAAAGAGGTGGCTGATGTTACAGGACTTCCGGAGCATATTTTTAATTCAGGGGAGCTGGAGTTCTATGGCGAGGCTAATTATTTAAAGGGCGGCATAGTATATGCAGATGAGATTACGACTGTCAGTCCGACATATGCAGATGAAATCTGTACACCTGAGGGCGGAGAGGGCCTGGATGGCCTGATGCTTGAGCGGCGCAGGCATTTGAGAGGCATTGTAAACGGTATAGATTATGATGTCTTTAATCCTATGAAGGATACATATCTGGATAAGCATTTTTCTGTAAGGGAATTGAGTGGAAAGGTCGTTAATAAGCGTCAGTTGCAGGAGAAGTATGGTCTGGCTGTGGATAATGATGTCATGCTGATTGGAATAGTTTCGCGTCTGACAAATCAGAAGGGCTTTGATCTGGTGGCATATGTGATGGGGGAGATGCTTTCCACCATGAATGTACAGTTTATAGTGCAGGGTACAGGAGAGCAGCAGTACGAGGAGATGTTTAATTATTTCCATGACAGGTATCCGCAGAAGCTTGGAGTATATATCGGCTACTCAGAGGAAAATGCACATGAGATATATGCAGGCTGTGACGCATTTCTCATGCCGTCTCTTTTTGAGCCGTGCGGCTTGAGCCAGCTCATGTCTATGCGATATGGTACGCTGCCTATAGTCAGGGAGACCGGTGGTCTTAAGGACACTGTAGTGCCGTACAATGAGTACGAGAATACGGGCGATGGCTTTTCCTTTGCTAATTATAATGCGCATGATATGCTGCATGTTATCAAATATGCTCTTGATGTGTTTGAAAACCATAAGGACAGATGGCAGGAGATGATGCAGCGCGCCATGAGGCATGATTTCTCATGGAAGGCATCTGCGAAAGAGTATGAGAAGCTTTACGACATGCTGCTTGGCAACTAGTACATCATTCTGAAAATAACAGGCCAATAATTTTCATGAATTTCCAACTATGTTCTTAGAAAGTAAAATACCGGATACATATCTATGATATGATATCCGGTATTTTGTGTTATCGGGTTATATGATTATCAGTAGACAGTGTCTGTTTTACTATCGTATATGTAGTACCTCTCGCCGAGTACTTCCTCGTCGCGTACCTCTGTAGAGTTTACCTCACAGATGAATTCGCTTAGGTTGCAGACATCTATATCGCTATCCAGCGGCATTACCAGAAATTCATGGATACTGCTTGGTATGAGCAGCATATTGCCGCCGAGCTTTTTTGCCAGCGAGCTTAGCACACCCGGGTAGAGTATGGCGGATGCACCATTTGTCTGCCTGCTGTTTGTAAGGATATACATAGGCAGGCTGTCAAAATCACAGACTGCGCGCATCTGATTGGCATAGCCCGGACATTTTTTGGCAAGAAACTCTGCCATGTTGATTATTGAGCATGGAAGTATCTTTGGGGTATTTTGCATTGAGGCGCGGATTAGTGTTTCTGTATCTATGCCCCAGCGTGACAGAAGGGCATCTGTGACTGTAATGGTGCCAAATTCAGGCAGCTGCGCTCCTACATATACTTCAAATATGATGGCAAAATCCAGATATTTGATATAGGGCATGTCCTTTAGCTGCTTTTGGTTTTTGTCGTAGCTTATGAGCTGGAAAATTATTTTCTCCTTTACCTTGGAAAAATCATCACAGAAGCTTATGTCAAAATCTTCAGTTGGCTTGAAATCATTGTAGGTGGATAAAATTGCATCGAGAATAGAATCAATGGATACACCATCAAGGTACCAATGGTAGTAAGGATTGAGATAAATAGTCGGTGCTATATTGAATTTGGGATTGATAATCACCAATCCGTCGTAGATCATCCCGTTGTTCTTTTTGACAGGATGGATGGTAAGCTTGAAATCATTGTCAAGTCTTGCGGTTATTTCTGTTTCTATAGTATGTAAAAACTCCGTGTATTTCATGAATCTCCTTGCGGAGCATAAAAATATCGGATCTCGTGGAAAAGTAAAACCCACGAAGCAGGGCGCTTCGTGGGTTTTACTCTATCATTGTTTGTTTAAGTTTGCAATATGTATTTTTGTACAATTTTTAGACTTCATTTTTGTGACATCATACAAAATATAGCCCGCTATCCATTTTTAATCCGATTTGAGCCTCTGCCACAGTGTGTTGTACAAGGTGGCATCCTCGTCATTCAATGCTCTGTATACTTCACAGTTTTTGAGCATATCGGAAGGCGGATTAATCGCCTCATTTTCCTTTGTTTCCGCATCCTGGTTGTCGATGACAGACTGGATAGGTGATGCATAGTATACATATTCAAAGTTGAGCTGTGCAGGCTCATCACCGCAGATATAGTTCAAAAATTCCTGCGCGCCCTCTTTATTCTTGCATGTCTTTGGAATGAACCATGAGTCAATCCAGAGGTTTGAGCCCTCTTTTGGTACGATATAGTCCAGGTTGTCATTTTCAGCCATGGCGGCAGCTGCCTCACCGGAATAGCACACTGCGATTGCCGCATTTTCAGCAACCATCTCATCACAGGTTTCATCCACGTAGTAGGCGAGCACATCACTGCTTTGTTTGTTCAGTATATCAAATGCTTCATCGAGCTTTGCTGTGTCTGTCTCGTTTATCGAGTAGCCAAGTGTGCGAAGGGCGGGAGTAAAGGCATCACGGACAGAATTAATCATAATCATGTTGTCCTTGTATTTGCCGTTCCACAGGCAGTCCCAGGTATTTAGGTCTGATGCATCAGCCATCTTTTTATTGTATAGTATGCCGAGTGTGCCGTAGAAATAAGGCACAGTATACTCATGTGTCGGGTCAAAGGATGCGGACATGTCGATTATATCCTGATTTACATTTTGATAGTTTGGCATTGAGCTGTAGTCTATCTTGTTGACCTCACCCTCACTTATGAGCTTCTCGATGATGTAGTCAGAGGTGCAGATGACATCGTAATCGATGGCACCGGACTTGTACTTTGTGTACATCTCCTCAGGCTCCTCGTATTCCTCGTATTTAATGGTGATTCCGGTTTCCTGCTCGAAGCTGTCGATTACGGATTCATCGATGTATTTACCGTAGTTTAGCACTGTTATGGAATTGTCATTGTTCGTGCTTCCGGCGCTTATGGTAAATACCGAAAAGCAGCCGATTACGAGTACTGCAACAATTGCGATGCTCACACTACGCTTTACGATGCGCAGCTTTTTAGCCCTTGCAGGCTTCTTTGAGGCGCTGACAGGTATCCGGTTTGAGTTGATGTTTATCACAACCAAAAGCAGCAGCACTGTGAAGAAAAGTATGGTTGACAGGGCATACAGCTCCGGCTTTACACCCTTTTTCAGCTCTGTGTAGAGCATGGTTGAGAGTGTGTTTACTCCTGCACCCTTCGTAAAGTAGGTGATGGAGAAGTCATCGAGTGACATTGTGACCGCCATCATAAAGCCGGAGAACACTCCGGGGCTTATTTCAGGCCAGGTGACCTTGAAAAATGCATATAGAGGTGATGCGCCCAGGTCAAGTGCGGCCTCATAGGTGTATTTGTTGGTCTGCTTGAGCTTTGGAAGCACATTGAGTATCACATAAGGGATATTGAACGTGATGTGTGCGATAAGCACTGTCACAAAGCCCAGATTCATGAATTTTACAAACAAAAGCATCATTGAGATACCGGTCACGATATCTGCATTGAGCATCGGGATGTTTGTAGCGCCCAGATAGATTGTCTGGTTACGTTTCTTCATGGCGCTTATACCCATGGCTGCGAGAGTTCCTATTATTGTAGAAATCACAGCTGCAAGCAGCGTAATCTGCAGTGTTGTAGAAAATGCCGACATAATCCGCTCACTCTGAAAGCACTTTATGTACCAGTCGAGCGTGAAGCCTCCCCATTTAACCTTGGATTTGGAGTTGTTGAAGGAGAGTACTATTAATACAACGATAGGTAGATACAGAAACAAAAAAATCAGTCCCATATATACCCTTGATGCTATTTTTTTTACCATAATGCGCTCTGGTCTCCTTCCTTATCAAACAGATTGACGAGTGCCATGCTGATTAATACGAATACCATGAGCACGAGTGAGAGACCGCTTCCTGCGCCCCACTGCGAGCCATGGACGAAATCCTGTTCTATGATATTTCCGATGAGCAGAACCTTGCCGCCACCGAGTATCTGTGAGATGGCAAAGGATGTGAGTGATGGCACGAAAACCATTACGATTCCGCTTATGACGCCGGACACTGTAAGTGGCAGTATAATCTTGAAAAGTATTGTGACTTTGTGTGCACCGAGGTCAAGAGCCGCCTCAATCCAGTCGTTTTTGATTCTGGTCATGGAGTTGTATATAGGCAGCAGCATGAATGGCAGAAAGTCATAGACCATGCCAAGCACGACTGCTCCGGAGGTATTCATGATGTTGAAGCCCGGCAGTCCGAGAGTGGTGAGTATCGAGTTGATGACACCGTTTTTGGACAAAAGCTGTTTCCATGCGAGTATTCGAAGCATAAAGTTCATCCACATAGGAAGCATGAAAACAAATACCACAAAGCTTTGGTTTTTAATCTTTAAGCCGTTTAAAATCATCGCAAGCGGATAGGACAGCACCAGGCATATTATGGTGCATATGATTCCAAGCCGTAGGGATAAAAGCAGTGCCTTGATATTGGTGTGCTGTGCTATTGCAGCCACATATTCAAATGTGAAGCCTCCGTCAGAGCCTTTAAATGCATAGTACACAATCATGAAAAGCGGAAGTATGATAAATCCGATAATCCATATGAGGTACGGCCCTGCGAGCAGCTGTTTCTTTATTTTAGACATCTATCTCCACCGCCTTTTCATCTGAGGACTCAGGCTTGTGCATTACCTGGATATTAAATGGAATCACCCTGATACCCACATGACTGCCGACCTCTACATATTTGGTGGTGTGCACCATCCAGTCGTAGCCGTTAGCCTTTACCTCAAGCTCATAGTGTACTCCCTTGAAGATATTTGATACGACATCGCCCTGCATGTAGCCGTCCTCCGCAGGCACCAGCTCCACATCCTCCGGGCGGATAACTATATCGACAGGCGTGTTCTCACCAAAGCCCTCGTCCACACAAGGCATCTTTACACCGAGTATCTCGACAAGCTTATCCTTTATCATAACACCGTCGATGATATTACTGTGCCCGATAAAGTCAGCGACAAAGGCATTTTCAGGCTCATTGTAAATGTCCTCTGGTGTGCCAATCTGCTGGATATAGCCCTGATTCATGACTACGATGGTGTCAGACATGGTAAGCGCCTCCTCCTGGTCGTGTGTGACGTAGACGAAGGTGATACCGAGCTCATTTTTGAAGCGGATAAGCTCATACTGCATGCTCTGGCGCAGCTTTAAGTCGAGAGCGCCAAGGGGCTCGTCTAACAGCAGTACCTTAGGCTCGTTTACAATAGCTCTTGCAATAGCGATACGCTGCTGCTGGCCTCCGCTAAGAGAATCCACAGAGCGGTTTTCAAAGCCGTCGAGATTGACGAGCTTTAATGCATACTTTATTTTGTCATCTATGTAAGCCTTGCTTTTTTTCTTTATTTTAAGACCAAACGCGATGTTTTCAGCTATTGTCATATGAGGGAAAAGAGAGTATTTCTGGAAAACAGTGTTCAGATTTCTCTCGTTTGCAGGCACATTTGTGATGTCCTTTGAATCAAACATGATTTTTCCCTTGTCCGGTGTCTCAAAGCCACCGAGCATGCGAAGTGTGGTGGTCTTTCCGCAGCCTGATGGTCCAAGCAGCGTCAGAAACTCATTCTCCCTGATGTATAGATTTAAATCGTCGAGTACAACATTGCCGTTGTATGACTTTGTGATATCGATAAAATCAATTAATTTCTTTCCCATGGTGTAAACCTTTTGTTGCTGGTCATATTGATGTGTGAACAGTAACAACCTTTCTCATGTAATTTATGGTATTGATATGGCTTTTGCAGGGTATCGTCAGAAGCTCGGAGGATTGCTGACCCATATGAGCACAGCTTCCTTTGAAGACTTATTTTCAATAAAATGCTTCTTACCGGCTTTAAAATAAAATGACTCACCGGCCTTTACGGTGTGCACTTTGCCACCGTAGCAAAGCTTCACAGTGCCCTTTATTACATATCCAAACTCCTCACACTCCTGTGGCAGATATATTTCAGAGCTGCCGCCCGGATGAAGAGTGAGCCTGACAGGCTCCATGGAGCGGGTCTGTGCGTTTGGAATGACCCATTCCACCTTGCTGTTTTTTTCCTCGTCAATTTTTTCAAAATAATCGTTCACCTTGTATACAATCTGCTCAGGCTCCGAATCTGTAAAAAACTCCGCCGGTGTCATACCCAGGCACTGGATGATATCAAGCAGGGTGCCGACTGATGGTGAATTCTGATTTCGCTCGAGCTGTGAGATAAATCCCTTCGTCAGTTCAGCCCTGTCAGCAAGCTCCTGCTGGGTAAGTCCGTACTGGATACGAAGCTCCTTCATACGATGTCCGATATCCATGTTTACTTCCTTTTCTATTATACTTTACGTCATATTTACTGTAGGCTTAATAA
>ENA-OPFT01001546-OPFT01001546.1-human-gut-metagenome-genome-assembly--contig:-NODE-1546-length-11135-cov-1.458032_pt1 | contig 11135 bp, 9 predicted proteins | sample MGYA00241714_ERZ501560 | MGnify/ENA primary metagenome ERZ501560 (study PRJEB25962, sample SAMEA2042392) | human gut metagenome | biome: human gut; feature: human-associated habitat; material: faeces...
ACGTTCTATAGGATAGTGAACAAGCTTGTTTTCTGCCTTGGCGCAGTGCTTGTTATAAAAGGTCACATACTATTCGGCGCACTTTCAGCACTTATTTCCTATACCGAAATGGCGATGGATCCTATCAACTTTTTCACATGGATAGGCGACCGCTGGGCAAAATGTATGGACGCCGCATCAAGAATGTTTGAGATAATGGACGCTCTGCCTACTGTAAAAGAGGACGAACACCCTGTTCATATGGAAAACATGAAGGGGGATATCGAGCTTAAAAATGTATCCTTTGAATATGAAGCAGGACACCCTATCATAAAAAACGTTTCTTTCAAGGTGCAGGCTGGGCATATGTTTGGAATCGTTGGTAAAACAGGCGCAGGAAAATCCACTATCATAAACCTTATGGCAAGGCTTTATGACGTAACAGGTGGTGAGATAACCATTGACGGTGTGCCTATCAGGAAGATAGCTTTTGACGATCTGCGCAGAAATATCGGTATAGTTTCTCAGGAAACTTTCCTTTTCATAGGGGCGATAGCTGACAATATCCGCTATGCAAACCCTGACGCAACCATGGAAGAAGTTATCGAAGCGGCAAAGTCCGCAAACGCACATGAGTTTATAACAAAGCTCCCTGAGGGCTATAACACTAAGGTCGGCGAGGGCGGAATATCCTTGTCAGGCGGTGAAAAGCAGAGAATATCTATCGCAAGGGCTATCATTCAGAAGCCTAACATACTTATCCTTGACGAGGCGACCGCTTCCATGGACACAAGGACAGAGCGAAAGATACAAGCCGCTATCGACAATCTGAAACAGGGCAGGACGATAATCTCTATCGCACACCGCCTTTCAACTCTCCGTGACGCTGATATGCTTTGCGTTATCGAAAATGGTGAGCTTAAAGAAATGGGAACACATGACAAGCTCATAAAAGAAAAAGGCAAATATTTCGAGCTTTACAAGCTGCAATCAGAGGCATTGCAGTTCATAAACGAATAGTAAGGAGATGAACATAATGGCTGAAAATATTACCGCTGAGCAGGAGGTTTATGAGGTCGATAAGCTGACATTGCTTGACTGCAAAAAGATACGCCTTGCAAAGGAAGAAAGCGGTTTTCTTACCCTCGATTATGAGGGCAGGACTTATCACAAGGTAAACCCCACAAGGCTCATACCATTTTACTCAAAGACCACCTACATAAGCCTTTCATACGAAAATTCCGAAAAAGAATTTCGTGAGATAGGCGTTATAAAAGATATGGCGGAGCTTGACGGTGAGCAATACAAGCTTCTTGACAGCTATCTTGAATACAAATACTATATGCCTGAGATAACAAAGGTCTACAGCATAAAGGACAATATGCGTGGTGCGATCTTTGTCAAGGCTGACACAACTTCGGGACAGAAAACTATCTGTATCCGTGACTGGTATCAGAATTTCAGAATGATAGGCTATGATTATCTCTACGTCAACGACGCAGACGGCAACAAATATTTCTGCCCTGACATTCACAAGCTTGACAGAAAGAGCCGTCAGGTGCTTGAAATGTACACCTAAAAGGTGTTAGACCACACTGAGGATTGTAAAAATATGGATCTAAAAACTTCCCTGCCACAGAATGCCCCGGCAGACATTGTTTACTCCCTGCCTGCAAACTTCACCTGTAAGGGCGACAAAATGGACGGACATTTCTGCGTGACAAAAGAAAAGATATACATTTACAACGGCAGTGAGATAACACTTGAATACAGCATAGACGATTTCTCCGAGTTTGAGTGCAAACAGCAGATAGGCACTTCAATGGCTCAGGGAACGCTGAAAAGCGGTGAAACTATCTGCTTCTGCGGTTTTTCACAGGATCAGTTTCTCAGATACGCCGAGCTTATGAAGCTTCTTGACCACTGTTTGCGCACAGGCGAGCTTATGGAGATAACCGACACGGAAGAGCCTGTCTGCCCAAAATGCGGTCTGCCGCTGGAGGGCGCAAAAGAATGTATCTACTGCACAGGCAAGGGCAAGACAATGGTCAAGCTCATAAAACGCATTGCGCCATACAAGAAATATTTTGCGATCGCAGTTATATGCACGATACTTTCCGAGCTTATTTGGGTGCTTGCGCCATATCTTGACAGAGTTATAATCGACAAGTATGTTACCCCGAAAAACACCCATTGGGCAGGCCTTGCAGGAGTTATCATCACTATCGTCACCCTGCTGCTTTTGGCAGGAGTATTCGAGTTTTTCAACATGAAAAACAGCTTCAAGGTCGCACTCAATCTGGGACGTGACCTTAGGCAGGAGATATTTGAAAAGTCACAGCAGCTTTCCATGAACTCCATATCAAAGCGAACAGCAGGCGAGCTTATCAACCGTGTTTCAAGCGACGCCGCAAAGCTTGAGGACTTCATCACTGCAAACGGCAAGGACGCCATAGTAAAAATACTTTCCCTTGTGATAATAGGCATACTGCTTTTTATTATGGACTGGCGGCTCGCGCTTATGACAGTTTTGCCTGTGCCGATAGTTTTCATAATTGTGCAAAAGCTTTTTGATGCCATGGCGATACGCTACACAAAGGTATGGAAAAATGGCGTTTCTCATGGAGAAACTTTGCATGATATCTTAAACGGCATAAGAGTTGTAAAGTCCTACGGCAACGAGGTAAGGGAGATACAGCGCTACACAGAATGTTCCGAACGCTGGGCGAAAAGCTGTGTTCGTGCGGAAATGATGTGGTATCTCACCATTCCTGCCTCAGAATTTATCCTCACCATTGGTAACTTCTTCGTACTGTATTTCGGTGGAAACATGATTCTCGACCACACCATGACATTAGGTCAGCTTATACAGTTCACCACCTACGTTGCAATGCTTTACGAGCCTATACGCTGGCTCATACAGATACCGAGAAATCTTGCGGACACCTCAGTTTCCGCAGGCAAGGTCTTTGAGATACTTGACGAGGACACTGACGTTCGTGATTGTGATGACCCCATTGACCTTGACATTCAAGGCGATATCGAATTTGACGGCGTTTATTTTGGCTACAAGGTATACAATCCTGTACTGAAAGACATAACCTGCAAGATAAACAAGGGCGAAATGATAGGCATTGTGGGACACTCAGGTGTGGGAAAATCCACAATGATAAATCTTATTCTCAGACTTTATGACTGCACGCAGGGAGAGATACGCATTGATGGTGTTAACATAAAGGATATTGCACAGCACAGTCTGCGTTCACAGGTGGGCGTGGTGTTGCAGGAAACTTTCCTTTTTGACGGAAACGTACTTGAAAATATAGCATATGCAAAGCCTGACGCTACCTTTGAGGAAGTAATAAGGGCAGCGAAAATTGCGAATGCTCATGACTTTATCACAAAGCTCCCTGACGGCTACAACACCCGAGTGGGCAACAAGGGCTATCAGCTTTCGGGTGGCGAACGTCAGAGAATTGCCATTGCAAGGGCGATACTCCATGACCCTAAAATAATAATACTTGACGAGGCGACGGCTTCTCTTGACACTCAGACGGAAAAGCAGATACAAGACGCTTTGGGCAAGCTCACAAAGGGCAGGACGACAATTGCCATTGCTCACAGACTTTCCACCCTCAGCAACGCCGACAGGCTTATCGTCCTTGACAAGGGCAGACTTGCAGAGTTCGGCACTCACGCTGAACTTATGCAGAAAAAAGGCGTATACTACAAGCTTGTTATGGCTCAGCGCCAGACCACAAAAATGAAAAAAGCCCAACCACAGACCTGTTAAGCACTTGACATTATCACGGCAATGTGGTAAAATACAATAGTAAAATCTCATATCGGGGAATGATGTTCTCCCCTGGGAAACCTAAACCGCTTATTAAGCTGATGACTTCTGTTTTTTACGCAGGAGTTGTCAGCTTTTTTTGATTTTTGGGAGGTATAATTATGTTATTTTCACTGGCTGTGATCTTTCTTGTGGGGCTGTCAGCCGCCGCCATTTTTCAGACTATCGGTCTGCCGAGGATAATCGGTATGCTTGCAACGGGCATTCTCACAGGCACTTACGTTCTCGATCTGCTGGATCCTAAGATACTTGGCATATCCTCAGAGCTTCGGCAGATAGCCCTTATCATTATCCTTATCAAAGCAGGGCTGTCACTCAATTTGTCCGACCTGAAAAAGGTGGGCAGACCTGCGGTCATGATGTCATTTCTGCCTGCAAGCTTTGAGATACTGGGATACTTTATCCTTGCTCCGCTGCTTCTTGGGATAAACCACACGGAAGCCGCTGTTATGGGTGCGGTATCCCCTGCGGTGGTAGTGCCGAGAATGGGGAAGCTTATGGAAGAAAAATACGGCACTGAAAAAAGCATACCGCAAATGATACTTGCGGGAGCTTCATGCGATGATATTTTCGTTATCGTGCTGTTCTCCACATTCGTAACAATGGCGCAGGGCGGCTCTGCAAAGGCGACGGATTTTCTCAATATCCCTGTGTCAATAATCCTCGGAGTGCTTCTCGGCTCGCTGTCAGGGTTTGTGCTTTTCTATATTTTTGAGATATCCTACCGCAAAGGTAACAAAATAAGAAACAGCACAAAGGTCATCGCTATCTTGGGCTTGGCGTTCCTGCTCATGTCAGTGGAAACATTTTTGAAGCCTTATGTGGCTGTATCGGGACTTCTTGCAGTTGTGGCAATGGCTTGCGTGATAAAAATAAAGGCTGACAAAAGCGTGTCTGCAAGGCTTTCAGAAAAGTTCGGCAAGCTTTGGATAGCCGCTGAGGCTGTGCTTTTTGTCCTTGTTGGTGCGGCAGTGGACATACGCTACACCCTTACGGCAGGTGTGGCGGCTGTGCTTCTTATTTTCGGAGCCGTGGGCGTATGGATATGTCTTCTCGGCACGAAGCTGACCCTTAAAGAAAAGCTTTTCTGTGTAACGGCTTATATGCCAAAGGCAACAGTTCAGGCGGCTATCGGCTCAGTGCCGATGTCCCTTGGTCTGCCCTGCGGAAAGATAGTGCTTTCTGTGACTGTGCTTGCGATCCTTATCACCGCACCCCTTGGTGCAATAGGCATTGACCGCAGCTATAAAAGGCTTCTTGCACATGAGGAGTAAAAGGGCGTAAAACAGGCGATTGCGGCACTCTCTGCACATTTTATGAGTGAATAATTTTTGATTTCACACATTTTATGAGTGAATAATTTGAGCATTTGCACATTTCACGAAAAATTCTGATTACATTGCATAAAAAAATCGGCACGACCAAATCAAGGTCATGCCGATTTTCATATCCCTACCCTATCTACAGTTGATGCAAGGTGGTAATAAAAATTTGTTACGATACGCATGTTACGTTGCTGGCAATGCGTTGTCAAATGAGGACTTGAACCTCTGAAACCTGCCCGAAGTTTCTGTCCATAATCAGCACATTCTCTGCTGATAGAGATACATCCACCCTGTAGATATCCCACCCATTTTATTACACCAGCTCTGTTGTCCAGTTCAGCTCCTGTATCTTCTCGTCCACAGTTCTCAGTTCTTTTGCAAGACCGTCAACCGTTTTCTGTATCTCTGTCACAGGCACAGTGCTGACTATTTTTATCTCTGTTCTTGTCATTCTTGTGACACGGTCGCTTGCGGTATTCAGAAAATCCCGCAATACCCTTACCTTCTTTTTCAGGCAATCCCTGTGTGCAAGAAGCTCTGTGATAGTCTTGCCCTCGTATACTGTTCCGCTGTTGGTAAGATTTATCCGTGCCACCAGATCTTCAAGACGGACTATCAGCCTGTCAAGCTCCTCCATAAGAGCCTTTGGGTCTTCCGCAGGAACATCGCCCTCCTGCACCTTTGCGTTATTGTCAAGTCTGACTGAAATCGTGTTTATTCTGTTCTGGATATCAGAACGTTCAGCCAATGCAGTTGCAAGTTTCATATAAATTACCTCCTATCCTTTGACAACGCCCACTGTGAAAAGTTTCTTTATAGGGGTGGTCAGGTCACTTTGATTTTTCATAACAACATCTATATCCTTGTAAGCAAAGCGGCACTCCTCAGCCACGTCTTTCTTACTGGTCTTTCCAAGCACCACGTTTCTTTGCCTCAGGTCTACCATAACAGACTCAACGGAGAATTTCTCCTTTGCGCCTGTGCGTGAATAGTTTCTGCCTGCACCATGAGAAGAAGTCAAAAAGCTTTCAGCCTTGCCCATGCCCCTGACTATATAGCTGTTTGAGCCCATAGATCCTGGGATTATAGCGACTTCGCCCTCTGCCGCATGGATAGCGCCTTTGCGGTGTACCCACACGTTCTCACCGTAGTGATTTTCCAGTGCGGCATAGTTATGGTGACAGTTTATCTCGTCACTATAGTTCGGTGTGATACCCGTATACTTCTCAACCTGCTCTGTGAAAATATGCTTTACCTTTTCAAGCATTACCTCTCTGTTTTCAAAAGCAAAGTCCATTGCAAGCTTCATCCAGTTGAGATATCTCTGACCCTCGTCTGTATCCACAGGGAGAAACGGCAAATTATACTCTGAGGGAACAGTTGAAAAATACTTGTCATTCATCTCATGGGCTATCTTGTTGAAATACTGCCCTATCATGTTGCCGAACATTCGGCTTCCCGAATGGAGCATTATACAAGCCATGCCGTTTTCGTCTTCCTGTATCTCAATAAAATGGTTTCCTCCGCCCAGTGAGCCAACGGAATAATATCCCTGCTCGATAAATTTCAGCAATTCGCTGTCAGCATTGTATCTTTCTATCTCGCTTTGCGCCTTATCAAGCACGGCAGAAGTCTGTGGCTTACCATAATGACTAAAACCCACAGGGATAGTACGGAGTATATTTCCTACTATCACCTTTATAAGCTCGCCGCTCCCTGTTACAGTGTCACGAAGAATGTTCACAGGGATATCTGTCTGCACGAATGCCATTCCACAGCCTATGTCAACGCCCACTGCATTTGGGATAACAGTATTTTTGCAGGCTATCACACCGCCTATAGGCATTCCCTTTCCTGTATGAGTATCAGGCATCAATGCGATATGGTCATGGGCAAATGGAAGATTTGCAAGGTTTATCGCCTGCTCAAGACAGCTTTCCTCGATATCGTCTATAGACTCTGTCCATATCTTGATCGGTACTAGCATTTTATCTTTATCATAATATTCAAGCATTTTGTGCACCTCCTGCTTTTGCTGTTGTATGTATTATAGCAGATAAATACAAAATAATCATATAAAAAAAGGTGCGAGGTTTTGTTATGTATTGCAATGGGAGTATAGATTTGATATAATGTTATCAAAGGAGGTGTTCTGAATGGCGGTATATTCTGAACTTATAAAAAATTTTGAGAAGATAAGAGAATATGTGCGTGATTTCTATATCTTTGGATTTCACACAAGAGAAAGCTTTGACGCAAAAAGCAAGCGCACCTATGATAACGAAAAGCGCAGGATAGAAAGCTGGCTTTCAGACCACGTTCACACCTCTTTGGAGGGTCACAAAAAGAAAGTATCTGTGCAGGTGGATTCGGGGAACATTTTTCAAAACCCACTGTATCAGTGCTATCGTTCAAAGACCTTTACGGACAATGATATCCGTCTGCACTTTATTTTAATGGACGCTCTTGAAGATAACGCCATGTCGGTATCGGAGATAGCAGACTATATTTCTGAAAACTACGGCATGATAATAGACGTGCAGATAATCCGTATCAAGCTAAAGGAATATGTAAAAGAGGGCTTGGTGTCGGAGGTCAAAAGCGGAAGAAATATCCTATACACCAAAACCGGTTGTTATGCAGATGATATTGTAAGCAGGTATAAGGGATTGGGGGATATGATAAAATTCTTCTCTGAGGAAAATCCTTTCGGCGTGGTGGGCAGCTTTATCATGGATAAGCTGGGTGCGAAAAATAATATTTTTGTGCGTAAGCACGCTTACATGGTGCATACTCTTGATGATGAGATACTCATTGATATCATGGGGGCAATGGAGCAGAAAAAGGCTGTTCTGCTATCCTGCGTAAGCCGAAAGAACGACAAAAAGCACGAGATAACAGCCGTTGTGCTGAAGATACATTGCTCGGTGCAGACAGGAAGAAATTATCTTATTATGTATTTCACAAAGCAGAAACGTTTGATGTCTGTAAGGGTGGATTCCATTGTGAAAGTGACTCCCCTTGATGTGGTAGCTGACTATGATACATATTACAGATATTATGAGGACAACCGCAGATTTTTATGGGGAACGAGCTTTGGAAAATCACGCAGATACGGACAAAAAGAGCATATTCACATGGAGATAGCGGTAGACGAAGCAAAAGAAATGTATGTTGTGAAGCGTTTGGAACGTGAAAAAAGAAGCGGTACTGTAACAAAGAAATCCGACGGGCTTTATGCCTTTGACATTGACCTTTTTGACGCTAACGAAGCCTTCCCATGGATAAAAACGTTCATCGGCAGGATAGTGGCATTTGAAACAACAAATGAGGAATTGCAGGATAAATTTGATTCGGATATTGCAAGGCTTTATGAAATATACGGAGGTGCTTACGAATGAAACTGTTTTCGGAAATTTACAGCACCTATTACAGCATAACGGAGAAAATTCTGAAAAAGCGCACTGTCACAAAGGCTGAGATAGCAGATATCATCAGGCAGAACGGCTTTTCTGAAAGTGTTCTTTTCCTCGAACCTAAGCTCACAGGCGAGGACGGATATGGTCTGCTGAAAAAAGAAGACAGCGTATACAAGTCTATCCTGAAAAAAGAGCCTCATATTCCGCTGACGGCACTTGAAAAAGCGTGGCTTTGTGCGGTGCTAAGCGACCCGAGAAGCGGTCTGTTTCTTGACACTGAGCAAAAGTCACAGTTAGCGGAACTGCTTGGTGCGAAAAAACTATATCAGAGAAACTTTTTGACTTGCTTTGACCAATATTCTGACGGCGATGATTTTCATGACCAACAATACATACAGCATTTTCGGGATATACTCTCGGCTATCCATGGCAAAAAGCTTATCAAAATAAGCTTTCAGACAAGAAAAGACAACCGCATCACACACTATTTTCTGCCCACAAAGATAGAATACTCTGCCAAAAACAACAAGTTCAGGGTATATGTGAACCGATACCAAAAACGCAGAATAGTTGACAGCGGAATTATAAACCTGTCGCAGGTAACACTCACTAAGCTGACAGATATAACGCCTGATAGCTTTTTAGCTGTCACAAACAAGAAAAAGCAGGCAAAAATAAAGATACTTAACGAGCGAAATGCGGTAAATCGTTTTATGCTTGAATTTGCAGAGCTTGAAAAAGAGTCGGTCTTTGATGAGGACAGCGGTGAATGTATGGTATCTATTAAATATGATGAGCAGAATGAAAATGAGATAATAATACGTTTGTTGTCTTTCGGACCTGTGGTGGAGGTGCTTTCGCCATATGATTTTCGCATGAAAATCAAGGAGAGGGTGGATAGGCAGTTGGCTTTGATGAAAGAATAAAACAAAGGCTCTCTGCCGTTTATATGGCAGAGAGCCTTGCTTTTTATCGTTTAAAAGATTTGCCCGTCAAGCAGCATCACAAAGTCAAGCTTCGGCACAAAATCAGCGTCATTTCTAAGCTGACTAAGCACATAATGTTCAAGACAACCGGGACGGTAAACGTTCCAAAAACTCTCCCTTACAAGGTTTTCGACTTCATAGTATTCTTCTTTTTTCTCTAAACGAATCACAATATTTTTATTCATTGTTTTACCTCCTGAATGTTGTAAATGTCAACTGCTTCTCAGCGGGAGGTTTTAAAGATCGCCGTAAACCTCCCGTTTACGCTGCAATCTCCATTGTGTTGTACTTATTCAAAAAGCACTCTCCTATTTTTATTATTTATAACAAAGCCATACGGTTCAGTCACCATTTATATATGCTGTTGTTCTTTGTTATTATGCCTTTGCTAGAAATTCCTTTCCTGCCTTATCGGTATCAAGTATCGCCTTAATAAACTTTTCTTCCGAAGGCTCGCCAGGAACATAAGTCCACTCAACAACGCTTGCCGCCTTATGTACAATAGCTGGGACATCTTCTTCTGTCAGGGCTATCTCGTCCAAAGTGCATGGCAGATCTATACTGTGGTTGAACTCAAAAATGCGCTGACGTTCTTCAAACTGCTCGTCATATGTAAGCAGGCAAAGCACGCCGAATGAAACTATCTCTCCGTGGAGGTGGTCATGCTCGCACTTTGGAAACAGCGAAGCGCCATAGTAAACGCAGTGGGCAAGAGATGAATTATAATAGTAATCGTCCTTTGGGTCGGGGTTGTTCTGATGAACAGTAAAATTTGAAACAAGACCTGTTGTAATGATGATATCAAGAGCTATCTGCTCGATATTCTTTGAAGAAACGTTATTTCTGCAATCCTCAAGTGCTTTTTTTCCGTAGGATACAAGCGGTTCTGTGCATGCCTCTGCAAGAACTCTACCAAGCAAAGGCGTATGGGTCATATCCTTATCACGGCAGGCAAAGACCACCTCGTACTCTTTGCTGAGAGCGTCACCGATACCAGCCCAGAAAAGCTTTTCCGGTGATTCTGCGATTATTTTTGTGTTGATGAAAGTATGAAGTGCAGGGGCTTTGAGGTAAGCATATTCCTTGAAAGTGCCGTCAGCATTGTAGATAACAGATATTGCCGTGCAGGAAGCGCAGTTAGAAGCAAGGGTCGGGAAAGTGAAAAACGGCTTGTCTATTCTGTCGCAAAGGGTCTTTACAGTATCAACGGCACGTCCGCCGCCAACGCCAAAGACCATATCTGCATTTTGCACTTCCGGCATAGCTTTAAGCATTTCAATGTTCTCATAATTTGAGTCGCCGCCATACCATATGAAGTCGGTTATCTCAAGGTCAGAGCCTTTGAGAGCCGCAAGCAGTTCAGGCTTAGCCTTTTCCATAGCGGTCTTTCCACCGATAACAACAGCGGTTTTTCCATAACGTCGGGTAACATAGGGTATTTCTTTGTAGCAATCGTCGCCAATAGAGTAGCTTGGTAAAAATTCGTTGTAAGACATATTCTTTCCTCCGTTATTTTTAACGGCATTTTCTACCGTCATAATTATATGATTTAATAATACAACTATTTATAGAG
>ENA-OPFT01001569-OPFT01001569.1-human-gut-metagenome-genome-assembly--contig:-NODE-1569-length-10999-cov-2.640442_pt1 | contig 10999 bp, 8 predicted proteins | sample MGYA00241714_ERZ501560 | MGnify/ENA primary metagenome ERZ501560 (study PRJEB25962, sample SAMEA2042392) | human gut metagenome | biome: human gut; feature: human-associated habitat; material: faeces...
GGGTTTCCGCCTATGGCAAACGAAAGGGTTTTATTTATGAAAACTCCAACGCCGTTATGTGCCCATCCGCCGGGCATTGCAAAACGGGAGACTATTATTCTCATTTTACTCTCATCCTTTCTCCGGATCAAGCGTAAAATCTGTTTTTCCCGACAATTCCAGATCCAGCATCTGCGCCAGTGGAACACAGGAATTCATACACTCCTCATAGGTGTTGGTCTGCGCCCCCATTTCAATCAGCAGATACCTCTGCTTTAAGTGCATATTGTAACGGTAGCCTTTCAAGTAAATCCTGCGGGTCAGCCCCGGGTAATACTCGTTGCACAGCACCTGCATCTGGAACGAAAATGCGAGATTATCCGCAATATTTTTATTCGGAAGCGAATCAATGTCCCCGAGCCGTCTCGTTCTGGACAGTCCGTTGAAAAACATGAAGCGCGCCATTTTTTTGCCGCCGATCTCCGTAACGAGCCGCGTTCCTTCTGCCACTTCGTCCCGGTGCAGGTCGATCACCACCTCAATCGACGGGTTTTCCTTCAAAATCGCTTCCAACGCCGGAAGGGAATTGGAATAGGCATAATCCCTTTTTTCCACGTCATACTGTCCCATATGATGCATCACGTTATAGCCATACTGTTTGCGAAGAATTTCCGCCAGCACCTCCCCGACGCCCATAATTCCGGTCTGCGCGTTTCCCGGAATCGAATCGGCAAAGGCTTCCTGCGAATGGGTATGATAGATCAGAATCTGCGGGCCTTCGGCATTTTCCGGCAGGGTCAGGTCTTTTCCGAGCAGGGTGCTGCCGTCGATCTCGCCCGACAGGACCGAAGTGTTGGGATCGACAACGAAGAAGCGGTTCAGGAGCGCCTGCTGGTCAGCAAGAAGGTCAGGGGAAATTGTCTCCTGAATCGTGTCGGCCTCCGGGTAGAGAATCTCACGCGGTGCGCCGCCGGTTTCGATGGTCTCCTCCGGGACAGACTGCGGCGCTTCGGGTTCTGCCGTTGATGCCGACTCTCCGGCTGCCGGTTCTGTGATTCCTGTTTCCGTCTGCTCCGGCTCCGTGATTTCCATTCCATCTTTTTGAGTTTCATCTTTTTGAGTTCCATCCTTTTGATCTTCCTCAGTTCCCTGCTCCTTCGATTCTGTCTGCCCTCTTTCTGCTCCCGGTCCCGGATTCGAATCCTGCTTCGCCGTATCCGTTTCCGCTGCTTCTGTCCCGGCAGACAGCGTATTCTCTGCCGTGCTTCCCTCCCGAAGCGCCGGTATCTGATCCCGCACTGCCGCGAGGAGATTTTCCATCCATCCCCTTCCGTCCTCTTTTCCGTCATAAAAAAGAAGCGGCATCATCACATCCACGGATAACTGCTCCGCCTGTGCTGCCGCCCGCTGCAGCAGAACTTTCCCCTCTGAGAAATGATTTTTCCGGAGAACCGCTGCACTGCGGAACAGCAGTATACTGCAGGACAGGAAAAGACATCCCCATCCGAACCATCGTCCATTTCGCCTGGCATTCCACATATTATCACCATATTCATGATATGTTACATTTCCCCGGAAAATGCCTGATTCATACCTGCTGCAAGAACCCCGGCTAGGCGGCGGACCATCTCGTCGATCTCTTTTGTCGTCACGTAAAGGCTTTCGAGCGCCGGTGAAATGACTTCTCCCAGAAATTCATCCATCTCGGACTCCTCCAGCGATTCCAGAACGCCTGCGACGGCATCGTGGACGATCGTTCCTGCCCCTACAACGGTCGGCACACCGATTCCGATGACCGGCACGCCGAGCGTCTCCTGATTTAAGGCATTGCGGTGGTTTCCGACGCCCGAGCCCGGCCAGATTCCGGTGTCGGCAAGCTGGATCGTACAGTTCAGCCGGTGAATACTGCATGCGGCAAGGGCATCCACGGCGAGAATCACATCTGGATGGGTCTGTTCTGCCGTTCCGCGCAGGATTTCCACTGCCTCCATGCCCGTCTGTGCCATAACGCCGGGAGCAAGGGCACTCACTTCCCGGCCCTTCTTTCCGTAGGTGCGCACCAGATGGCGCGTAACGTTAAGCTGCTCCACCGTCTCCGGCCCGAGCGCATCCGGCGTGATGCCGCGGTTGCCGAGGCCGGCCACAAGAACGGATCCGCACGCTTCCGGCACCATTTCCATCAGACAGTGGGAAAACTCCTCCGCCGCTTTCCGGCTCTCCTCCTCGTCTGCCGTCAAAAGCAGCGGCGCTTCGATCGTCACATACGTCCCTTTCGGCTTTCCCATCATTTTTGCACCCTGCTCCGATGTGATTTTCACAATGGTTGTCTGAATTTCCGCCTTTCTTTTCTTCTTCTCAATCTCGACCCCGGAGATCTCCACATGGTCCCTCTCAAATTTTTCCTGATTCTCCATCGCCAGGTCTGTCCGCATCCTATACTTTCCTATCATACTTTTCTCCTTCTCCTGTATTTTTGTTGTAGTTTCTGCAATTTTTTCAAAAATATGTATTGACAAACCATGCGAAATATTATAGGATAATAAAGCATGTTTCAGTGGAGCGCCCGTGTCTGTTCCATTGAATAACATCCCTTAAATCACATTAATTTTAAAAATATTGGAGGTGTACAGTTTGGCTAACATTAAATCCGCAAAGAAAAGAATCCTGGTAAATCAGACAAAGGCAGACCGCAACAAAGCAATCCGTTCTGCAGTTAAGACTTCTATGAAAAAAGTAGATGCTGCTGTTGCTGCAAACGATAAAGAGGCTGCTGCTGCTGCATTAGTAAATGCGATCTCTACCATCGACAAGGCTGCTTCTAAAGGCGTTTATCATAAAAACAACGCTGCCAGAAAAGTATCCAATCTGAGCAAAGCTGTAAACTCAATCGCATAATAAAGATATAAAACAAAGAGAACTTAGTCATACCGTCATGTGGCTGGGTTCTTTTTTTATGCTTACCAAAAGAGTGCGCCGTGACAGATCTTTTGATAAACACAGAACAAGGCGTATCGGCCAGTTTTCCTGTACCGGTACGCCTTGTTCTTTTTATAGCAATCCCCGAAAATAATGCAAAAAATTCAGCACCGCAGAGCGTGAATTACTGCGTCACAGATTTTCGTCGTACCCCGGTACGCCTTCAAATCTGTTCCTTGCAATTCGCGCTCAGCAGCACTGCCTTTTTTGCATTATTTTCGGGTCTTGCTATAGAAAACTCTGCTCTTACGCCGCCCTGCTGTATTTCGTAATCAGCAGCTCCACGCTCAGCAGATCGGAAATTTTTCCCGTCTTCACGTCCTCTTCCATCTGCACGCAGTCATTGACCGCCGCTTTTAATTCCTCCGCCGCATACTGGCGCGACATGGGAATATAGTTCCGCACAACGAAGCTCTGCAGTCCCGTCCGTTTTGCGATCGTCGCCTGATCGCAGTGCTCTGCCAGCAGCTCTTTGACCTGCAGCAGCAGATTGAACTGGCGTGCCAGCAGAAAGAGAATCCGCATCGGCGGCTCCTTTAAAGCCAGCAGATCCTGATACAGATCGAGCGCTTTCCGCTGCTTCTTCTCCGTTACCGCGCGGATCATCTCGAAAATCCGGTTCGTAATCTGCGTTGTGCAGACTGCCTCGATATCCGCCCGTGTGATCACATCTCTTCCCATCGTATAGCTGAGCAGTTTTTCCAGCTCCTGCGAGATATTTCCCATATCCGTGCCCGTCTTTTCCAGAAAATCTTCCATATCCTGGCGTGTGATCTTTTTTCCCTCTTTTTTCATCATGCCGAGTACCCAGGTCATCAGCGTCTTTTCGTCCTGACGAGCAAATTCCACTGCTCTTCCCTGCTTCTGCACCGCCTTGTACATACGGTTCCGCTTATCGACTTCCTCCTCCACGAAGATCAGCACCAGATAATCCGGCAGGGATCCCATGTAGTCTGCCAGCGCGTCGGCTTTGTTTTTGAAAAATCCTGTATTTTCCAGCAGAATCACACGGCGGTCCGCAAAAAACGGCATCGTCTCCGCAAGGTCAATCACTTTGGGAATCTCGGTTCCTTTTCCCTCAAAGCGGGAGAAATTCATCGTGTCGTCCTCCGGCAGCAGTGCGTTTTTCAGCTTGTTTTTATACTGATGCTTCAGATAGGCTTCTTCTCCGTAGAGCAGGTAGGCCTGCTTAAAATTCTGCGTTTTGATATCTTCTAAAATGCTTTTCATTCCATCCTCTTTCTTTCGTTCCGGCAGAAGCACGTTTGCGCAGTGCCGCAGCAGCCGGAGCTTTTGACCATTCAGGAGACGGGAAATTCCACATCCGACCGGTATCCGTGAACCGCCAGGCGGTCACGCTTCAACTGTACTGTCACGGCTCCATCCACCGGTGTTCCGTAGATATGGCTTTTGCAGGCACGAAGCCGCTCCAGCAGCTCCCGGTGCGGATGGCCGTACCGTCCCGGCCACGCGCAGGAAATCAGGCTGATCTGCGGCTGTATACGGTTCAGAAATGCCTCGCTCGTTGAATTTCTCGAGCCGTGGTGCGCCACCTTTAAAATCTGGCACCGCTCTGCCGCCCCCAGGACCTCTTCTTCTCCGCTTCCCTCCAGATCTCCCGTCAGAAGTGCGCGGCAGGCACCGCAGGAAAGCTGTAATACAACACTTCCGGCGTTTTCCTCTCCCGTATAGTCTTCGCCCGCTCCCGGATGAAGCACCGATACGGTGAGTTCTCCTGCACAGATCTCGTCTCCCTTTTTTAGATATTCTACCATAATTCCCGCTTTTTGTGCGGCTAAAATAAAAGGATTTTCTTTTTCGCTTCCTTTCATCCACACAGGCAGGAACAGATGGCGGATGCGAAGCGCCGTTTTCTGCTCCCCGATCAGCTCCAGCAGTTCGAGGATTCCGTTCGTGTGATCTGCGTCCGGGTGCGTGACAACAACGGCATCAAGAGCGGCAATGCCGCGCTGTTTCAGATACGGGAGAATCCTTTTTTCCCCGATCGCAGACGCACTGCTGCTCCCGCCATCATTCAGCATCAGAAAACGGCCGCTCTCCACCACCAGCGCATCGCCCTGGCCGACGTCCAGCGCTGTAATGGAAAACGTTTCCCGGGGACGGTAAAAAAGCAGAACACAGGCAAAAAACATGGTAATACCAAAGAGCATCCGCTCCCGCCTTCGTGCCTGCGCACCTTTTCGTTTTGCCCCATCCGGATTCATCTCCCGTTTTCGTTTTCGCACATACAGTATCACCAGCAGACCGGTCAGAATGATTCCATATCCTGCCATCTGCCATTTTTCCGGCTGACCGCAGATCCACACATTTCCCGGAATCTGTGCGACCGCCGCTGTCATCTGCCGCAGAAGTGTGAGCAGGAACCCCGCCGGAAGCAGAACAACACTTCCCGCTTTCACGCTTGCCAGTCCCGCCAGAAGCCCCGCAGCACCCGGCAGCAGCACCGCCGTCATGACAGCTCCTGCAAACAGATTCGGCAGAAACGCAAAGAGCGGAATCTCATAAAAATACCACGCCTGCAGCGGGATCATGACAAGCTGCAGGGAAAGGTACACCATCGCAGCCTCTTTTCCTTTCGCCGCAAGCTTTTCCAGCCCCGTTTTTTCCCCGCGTCTCTTCCGTTCCGCCTTCTCCCCCGCCAGAACCGGATAAACCCCGGAAATGGCTGTTACTGCTCCAAACGAAAGCCAGAACCCGCTCTGCTCCAGATACGAGGGGTTTTCTGCCAGCATCAGAATTGCCGCAAGAGAGAGCGCACTTAAGGAATCATACGTCCTTCCCACTGCGACAGCTCCCATCCGCACTGCAAACATCACCACTGCACGCACGGTCGCCGTTCCGCTGCCGGTAAACATGCCATACAGCACCATACCGGCGGCCGCTGCCAGAGACGCGGGAGTTTTCGGCAGATGCAGCGCCATCAGCAGCCGTCGGAATGCCATGCCGAGCAGCATCAGATGCATGCCAGAAACGGAAATCAGGTGCAGCAGACCGCTCTGCTGATACGCCAGATACGTCTCCTCCGTGAGTTCCGACCGTTCCCCGAGCAGCATCGCAGAAAGCACACCTGCCTCCTCCTCCGGCATCATTTCTTTTAAAACGGCACAGCACCGCTCCCGCTCCAGCCGGAGCGCTTCGCCGAGATTCCACCGCCCGGCATCCACAACTTCCTCCCGCTCCGAAATCATGTAGAACGCACAGCCTTTTCCCTCATAATATGTTTTCTCATCAAACATCCCCGGATTGCGCGGGCTTTCCGGCTTTTTTACAGTTCCGTACACCCGCACAGCGGCTCCGACCGGCAGATCTCCCCGCTTTGCGAGCAGATAAATTTTCCCTTTGCTTCCCTCCCCGCGCAGCACATACCCGTTGTTGCTGCTCTTTTTCTCATACGTTTCAATTGTCCCTGCAATCCACACCTTCCTGCCCTGCTGCGCTTTGTTTTCGTATTTGGGGTCAGAAAAAGGCGTGCCAAGAGGCACGCCTGCAATCCGCAGCAGCACAAGCACCAGCATGAATCCAAGACACGCCAGGCACATGGGCCGTTTTCTCATGTATCTTTTTCCTCCAGATAAGACAGGTCTTCCTCGTAGAACTGATTGAGTTTCATCGTTTCACGGAAGGTTACATCGCTCTCTCCGTTGATGGAAAACTGCACCTTATCCACCTTACAGTTCGCCGTGATGGAATCCACCACCGCATAAATCGGAATCTGCTCCGCCACACTCGAAAGCGCAGAATCCTTAAAAGATTTGTCAAAATTCACATAGGCAATCCGATCGGATGTCGTGACACTTAAGACATTCATCGTATCCGGCAGCACTGCATAGTGGCCGTCTTCTTTCGGTCCCTTCATCAGCTGCTCCACCACGACACGCTCCAGCGGAATGTTCGTGCTGTACGGCACCCGCCGCGTCTCCTTCACAAGATGATCGCCTGCTTCATTTGCAAAATACAGTGTCAGCGTCGCATACTGATACTGATAAATTTCCCTTCCGGAATTTTCCAGAAAGCTGTCCGCCGTCATCGTTCCGATCTCGCGTCCTTTGGAATCCTTTAACGGATCCCCGTCGATCAGAAGCGTCACGCGCTCTACCTCCGGAACCTGCACAAAGGTACGCACCAGTCCTGCACGCACCAGAACCTCCTGCGGCCGCGCAAGCTCTCCGTACTCTCCACTTAAGTTCAGCGTAAGGAGCCCGTTCTCCAGCGTATACGTCTTGATGGAAATCCCATTGGAAAGAAGTGCCTGGTTTCCGTCCTGGGCAGGTTTCTCCTGCAGCGCGTCAACCAGCTCCTTGATCAGTTTCTGATCCGTTCCTTCTTTTGATTCATACGGCTCCTGCACCAGTGTTGTGCCGGTTTTGTCCAGGCAGTACAGGTGATACGCCGACTCCTTCTGGCTCTTCTGCCACTGCCCGCAGCCGCTAAGAAGCAGCACGCCGGCCAGCAGTACGCCAAGTATCCGTTTCATGTGCGCCACCTCCTACATCACGTAATTCAGAGGAATCCGCACGGAAAATGTCGTTCCCTCGTTTTCTTTGCTGTATACACGGATCGCTCCCCGGTGCATGACAATCGCGCTCCGCGCAATCGCAAGGCCAAGGCCGGTTCCGCCGATTTCCCGCGAGTGGGACTTGTCCACGCGGTAGAAACGCTCGAAGATATGCGCAATCGACTCCTCCGGGATGCCGATGCCGGAGTCTGCCACCGTCACATAGAAATATTTGTGATCCGCATTTAAGGATACACGCACCCATCCATTCTCGTTGTTGTACTTGATGCCGTTTTCGATCAGGTTCGAGAACGCCAGCGAGAGCTTCGTCGCATCCACCTCCGCATTGACCGGGCGGAAGCTGTCGAGAATGAGCTCCACATTTTTCTGTGCGGCAATCGGACGAAGCCGCTTCAGCAGCTGCTCTAACAGCTCGTTGATATTGACCTGGGTGATATTGAGGTCTGCCACCTTTTTATCCATCTTGACCAGCGACAAAAGGTCGGTAATAATCTGGTTTTCGCGGTCGATCTCCGAGGTAATATCCTGCATGAACTCCTGATAAAGTTCCACCGGAACGCCCTCCTGCCCGTTCAGCGAATCCGCCAGAACCTTCATGGACGCAAGCGGCGTCTTTAACTCATGCGAGACGTTCGAAACAAATTCCTGGCGGGAATCGTCGAGCGTGCGGACGCGGTTCAGCATCTTGTTGAATGCGTCCGTGATCAGCTCTGTCTCGAGATAATCCGGAACAGAAATGCTTTCGTCGAGATAGCCGTCGGTGATGTCCTCGATGGAACGGGTGACCTTCTGGAACGGCTTCATCAGAATGCCCGCGAGCAGATAGCCAAAAACCAGCACGAGAAGCGCAATGATCGAAAGAATCGTCATTCCCTTCGTCTCCAGAATTTTCATATTCGCACGGATCTCATCCGTCGAAATGCTGACGAGCATAACGCCGAGCGTCTCCTTCGTCTCGGTATTCTGAATCCGCACCGTCATTTCCAGATAGTTGTTTTTCCGGTCGTACTGGCTCGTCTCCTTGCCCTGAAAGCTCTGGATGACCTCCTGCGAGATAATCGTCTTTCCGCGGTCCATATCGTACGTATCTTTGATGACGCGGAAATCCTGGTCAATAATCAGGATTCTGCCGCCGTAGATATTCGTCAGCATACTGAGCTGTCCGTTGATGACATCCGATCCAGGATCTTCCATGTAATTCTGCTGGATGAGCTGGTTGCAGATAATATCGCACTGATTTTTTACGGTAATGCTGCGCACCGATACCGCACGGTCCTCATAGCTGTTTACGATGCTCTTCTCAAGGATCACACACGGTACAATGCCGATGATCACAAGAATCACCGTGATGCGGAAGCGCAGACTCCGCAGAAACTTCCATTTTTCTTTGATTTTAAGCCTGGAAATAGTAACCAACTCCCCACTTTGTGTGAACGTACTTCGGTTCACTTGGATTTTTCTCGATCTTTTCGCGCAGACGGCGGATATGTACATCTACGGTGCGCACGTCGCCCGGGTACTCATAGCCCCAGACAATGTTCAGCAGGTTCTCTCTGCTGTACACCTTGTTCGGATTGAAGACGAGAAGCTCGAGCACATCGAACTCCTTCGCAGTCAGATTGATCTCGCGGTCTCCGATGAAGACTCTTCTGCCCTCGCAGTCGATCCGCAGGTCTTTCACCTGTACGACTTTTGCTTTCTCTTCTTTTGGCTCCTGGCGGGCCGCACGGCGCATGATGGCCTTGATGCGTGCTTTTACTTCCAGAATGTTGAACGGCTTTGTGATGTAATCATCTGCGCCGTATTCCAGTCCCAGGATTTTGTCCATGTCCTCGCCCTTTGCGGTCAGCATGACGATCGGAACGTTGGAAAATTCACGGATCTGCTGGCAGACGGACAATCCGTCCAGCTTTGGCAGCATCAGATCCAGAAGGATCATATCGTATTCTTTTTCTTTTGCCATGGAGAGTGCTTCCTCTCCGTCGTATGCGCAGTCAACCTCCATGCCGTCCTGCTCCAGGCTGAAGCGGATTCCTTTTACGATCAGTTTTTCATCATCAACTACAAGAACTTTCTTTGCCATTTCTTCTCCTTCTTGTTCTAAACCTCGATAGAACCCCTTATCTTTTCAAACATCTTTTCCTTGATGCCCTCAATGTTCATAATCTCCTCAACCGAACCAAACGGGCCGTTTGCTTCGCGGTAGGCGATGATGGCATCCGCACGGCTCTCTCCGATGCCGGAGAGTGTCATCAGTTCTTCTTTTCCGGCCGTGTTCAGGTTGACTTTGCCGGAACTGGAAGCCTGCTCCGTGCCGCCCGTATTCTGCTGCGGCGTTTCCGTGCTTTCCATGTTTTCTGCCTCCTCGCGCGTCCAGACGATGATCTGCTCTCCGTCTTCGATTTTCCGTGCAAGATTGAGGATTTTTTCTTCAGCATCCGGCAGAAATCCGCCTGCCGCTTCCACAGCCTGCACTACGCGGCTTCCGCCCGGCAGCGTGTAGACACCGGGGGAAGCGACCGCACCGCAGATATAAACCTGCACCGTTTCTTCCGGTGCTGCCTCCTGTGCCTCACGTTTTTCCGGAATGCCTGTGGTTTCTCCGGCGCTTTTTTCGGAAACCGTCTGCTCCTCATCCACTTCCTTCTGATTCCCGAAAACGGTTTCCGCCGTGCTCCCGCCTGTGCTATCTGACAGTTTGTATTCTGTATCCCTGTGGTTGCATCCGCAGAGCAAAAAAACCAGCATCGCCGCCAGTATTTTTGCATGTTTTCTGCCTCTGTCCTGCTGTTTTTTCAATTTCATGCTGTGTACTCCCTTCCGCTTCGCATCTGACGCGCAAGGGTCCCTTGTGTACGCATAACTACGTTTCTATTGTATCGAAGAAACCATAAAAATACAAGTAGAAATCTTAATCGTTATTCCCACTGAAACACTACAATTCCCACAACTGCCACTGCCATGCCGAGCAGCTTGCGCACGGTGAAATCCGTTTTTTCCATACCGAAAAGGCCGAACAGTTCAATCAGCCACGCCGCTGCGAGCTGGGAAATGACGATCAGCATCGCCGCCTTCGCCGGGCCGAGCCCTGCCATACTCCAGATAACCGTGATCGTGATAAACGCGCCAATTGCCCCGCCGAGCAGCAGATACCACGGCTTTACGCGGAACAAATCCCCGATCGGCTCCCTCCCGGTGATGCACCATGCCGCAAGACAGACGGCAAACGCACTAATCTGCACCCAGCCGGCCGCCAGCCATGTACTCGTCTGTTTCGTCACCTCTGTGTTGAAAACGCCCTGAATACTCATCAGTGCGCCGGAAAGCAGCGCTGTTAAAATTCCCGCCATTGATTCTTCCTCCTGCTGTTTTTTTATGTACTCTCGGAGTCTTTCTGCGCTTGATTTTACGAGAAGATTTTTTGTCAGTTGTGCCCAAATTTTTGAGGCGTACGCGGTGCGTACGTTGATAAAATTCGGGTGCGACTGGCGGAAAATCGGCCGCAAA
>ENA-OPFT01001580-OPFT01001580.1-human-gut-metagenome-genome-assembly--contig:-NODE-1580-length-10970-cov-4.327348_pt1 | contig 10970 bp, 10 predicted proteins | sample MGYA00241714_ERZ501560 | MGnify/ENA primary metagenome ERZ501560 (study PRJEB25962, sample SAMEA2042392) | human gut metagenome | biome: human gut; feature: human-associated habitat; material: faeces...
GGAGAACCGTCTGGTGGGCATGAAGAGCCGCGGTGTGTACGAGACGCCCGGCGGTACCATCCTCTATAAGGCTCATGAGGTGCTGGAAACTCTGACGCTGGATAAGCTCACTGCCCACAAAAAGCGCGAGCTGGCCATCACATTTGGTGAGCTGGTCTATGACGGCCAGTGGTTCAGCCCCCTGCGCAAAGCTCTGAGTGCCTTCGTCACCTCCACGCAGGAAAACGTTACCGGTAAGGTGCGTCTGGAGTTGTACAAGGGCAACATGATCAACGCCGGGGTCTGGTCTCCGTATTCCCTCTACCGTGAGGACATTGCAACTTTTGCCGCCGGCGGCGACTACAAGCAGAGTGATGCTACCGGTTTTATCAGCATCTATGGTCTGCCCACCAAGGTACAGGCTATTGTAAATAACGAAAAAGAAGGTAAATAAGAAGTTATGCTTACCGCAGTTACTGGTATCAATTGGGGCGATGAGGGCAAGGGCCGCGTCATCGATCTGTTAGCCGAACATGCCGATGTTGTTGCCCGCTATCAGGGCGGCAACAATGCCGGCCACACCGTTGTAACGGAGCAGGGCAAGTTCATCCTGAACCTGCTGCCCTCCGGCATCCTGCACCCGGATGTTGTCTGTGTGCTGGGTGCGGGCATGGTGATCGACCTCGACCATCTGGCCGGAGAAATGGATGCCATTGAGGAGCGCGGCGTAAAGGTAGGCTCAGAAAACCTGAAACTTTCAGATAAGGCCACCATCTCCATGCCGTGGCACAAGGTGCAGGACGGCTTGGAAGAGGACCGCCTTGCCCAGAAGGGTGCGGCCTTTGGTTCTACCCGCCGCGGCATTGCCTACGCCTACAGCGACAAATACCGCAAAAAGACCCTGCGTCTGGGCGATCTGCTGCATCTGGACGAAAAGCGCGTGCAGGACCGCCTGCACATGATCCTGGAATCCAAGAATCTGGAGCTGGGTGGCTGCTATCATCAGGAACCCATGAGCTACGATGCTCTGCTGGAATGGTGCCGGATGCAGGCCGGACAGTTTGCACCGTATATCTGTGATGTGGGTGCATTTTTGCAGCAGGCTCACGACAGCGGCAAGCGCATCGTGCTGGAAGCCCAGCTGGGTGCCATGCGCGATATCGATTACGGTATCTTCCCGTTCACTTCCAGCTCCAACACGCTGGCAGCCTATGCGCCGCTGGGCGCAGGCATTCCGAACTGCCGTCTTGACCATGTGGTGGGCGTGCTGAAAGCCTACTCCACCTGCGTGGGTGCAGGCCCCTTTGCCGCCGAGAACGCCATGAGCGAGGACTGGAATGAACAGCTGCGCAAGGCAGGCGGCGAGTATGGTGCGGCCACCGGCCGTCCGCGCCGTGTCGGCCCCTTCGACTGTGTGGCCAGCCGCTACGGCCTCACCTGTCAGGGCGCAGACAAGATCGCCCTGACGAAGCTGGATGTGCTCAGCAGCATGAAAGAGATCCCGGTGATCACCGGTTACACATTGGATGGCGTGCAAGTCCCCAGCTTCGACCCGCTGTCCGACCTTGACCGTGTAGAGCCTGTGGTCACTATGCTGCCAGGCTGGAACAAGGATATCTCCGGCTGCAAGAGCTGGGATGAGCTGCCCAAAGAGGCCAAGGCTTACGTGGAATTTCTGGAAAAGCAGCTGGGCCATGAGATCCAGTTCGTCTCTACCGGAGCCGAGCGCGAGAAGTTCGTGCTGAAAGGAGAATGGCTGTGAGACACTTTATTGAGCCCAACAGCTTTTCTCTGGAAGAGCAGCTGGCCCTTCTGGATCTTGCCGACCGGATGGAGGCCGACCCGGCACCCTATGCCCACCTGTGCGATGGGCGCATTCTGGCAACGCTGTTCTACGAGCCTTCCACCCGCACCCGTCTTTCGTTTGAATCGGCCATGCTGCGGCTGGGCGGCAAGACACTGGGCTTTGCAGGGGCACAGCTTTCTTCCGCCAGCAAGGGCGAGACGGTGGAGGACACCGCCCGCGTGGTGAGCAACTACGCCGATGTGATCGCCATGCGCCATCCCAAAGAGGGCGCACCGCTGCGGGCATCCCTTTCTGCACGTGTGCCGGTGATCAATGCAGGCGACGGTGGGCACGCGCATCCCAGCCAGACCATGATCGACCTCATGACGATCCGCCAGCGCAAGGGGCGGCTGGATCATTTGACTATCGGCTTCTGCGGCGACCTCAAGTTTGGCCGCACGGTCCACTCCCTGACCGCTGCGCTGAGCCAGTTTGAGGGCAACCGGTTCGTGTTCATCTCGCCGGAAGATCTGCGCCTGCCGCAGTATGTGAAGAATGAATCGCTGGAGCCGACCCATCAGATCTATAAGGAAACGGCTGACCTTGAAGCCGAGCTGCCGCATCTGGATGTGCTGTACATGACTCGTATCCAGCAGGAGCGCTTTTTCAACGAGGAAGAATACCTGCGCCTGAAAGGCTGCTACCAGCTGGACGAAGCGCTGCTGCAGAAGGCACCGCAGGATATGCCGGTGCTGCATCCGCTGCCCCGCATCGACGAGATCAAAAAGGATGTGGATGACGACCCGCGTGCCGCCTACTTTGATCAAGTGCACAATGGTGTGTATATCCGCATGGCCATCATTCTGGCATTGCTTGATATCCCTGATCCAGTTACCGGCAAAAAGGTGCTGGAAGCATGATATAAACCTCTTCCCCGAATCCTAAAAAGAAAGCCGGGCAGACCGCAGTCTGCCCGGCTTTCTGATATTACTTTAATCCACCACCGGAATGTTCAGCCCGAATTCCAGCGGGCGGAAGCGGGGGCAGACGTTCTCGGTGATGCAGATGACCGAGGCGGCCAGTCGGCTGCCGATCTCGCAGGACTCGGCCAGCGTTTTGCCGTAGGTCAGGCCGATGGTGGTGCCGGCAAAGAAGGCATCGCCTGCGCCGGTGGTGTCGATCACATCCACCTTCTTGGCAGGCACCACGCCGCACTCGCCGTTGGCGCGGGCATATACGGCACCCTGACCGCCCATGGTGATCACCATACTGGGAATGTTGGCGCTGTGCACATTGGCGGCCAGAACCCTGCACATCTCGTCCGGGGCCAGATGGCCGTAATCATCGGAGAACAGCAGCCCGGCTTCCTGCTGGTTGCACACAAAGCAATCGATCTGCTGCAGGAAATCCCGGCGCTCCATGGCAATACTCATGTTGGAAATGGCCGCAAAAACCTTTTTGTTGTACTTTTTGGCGTAGTGCAGCACCTGTTTTACAGTATCTTTTTCCAGATCCAGCTCCAGCGCAATGGCATCGCAGTCGGCAAAGATCTCGTCGCCCTTTTCCTTTAAAAGGCCGGTGAGGGGAGTGGTGTCCGGCCGCTTGGAAATGGCTGCATGCACATCGCCGTCGTTGTCAAAGATGGCCAGCCAGGTGCCCATGCCGTCCGGCACGCGCTGGATGTACTTGGTGTTCACCTTGTGGTTCTCCAGCTTGTTGATCACATCCTGTCCCATGCCGGTGTCGTCCACCAAACTGACAAAGGTAGGGCGCAGCTCTACATTGGCGATATCCTCCACCACGTTGCGGCTCACCCCGCCGTGTACCTGCTCAATGCGGCCGGCATTGCGCCCGCCCGGAATATAGGCGGAAAGGGGATAGCCTTTGATATCCACAAAAACAGCACCGAGCACAACGATTCCCATAGCAAAAAACCTTTCTGAACAAGAAATATTTACGTTTATTATACCGTATTCTGACACAATGCGCCATCCCTTTTGCGCAAAAACTCCGCAAAGGTCAGGCAAGGGCTGTCTGCGCTGTGCGCACCAGATATTCCATGGCCTGCATCGGGTACTGTCCGGCAGCAGTCTCACCGGTCAGCATCACGCTGGCCGCGCCGTCCAGCACGGCGTTGTAAATGTCGCTCACCTCGGCACGGGTGGGCACGGCGCGGGTGCACATGCTGTCCAGCATCTGGGTCACTACCATAAAGGGCACGCCTGCAGCCCGGCAGGCGGCGGAAAGCTGCTTCTGGCAGCGGGGCAGCTCCCACAGCGGCATGGCATTGCCAAGGTCTCCGCGGGCGATCACCACCTCATCCACAAGGTGGATGAATTCCGGCAGGGCACGCACACCGGTCATGTTTTCAATTTTGGCAAAGATACGGATATCCGCAGCCCCGGCTTCTTCCAGCGCATGGCGCAGGGCCAGAATATCTGCTTTGCCGCGCACAAAAGGCAGCATCACACCGGTAACACCGCACTGCTTTGCAATTTTCAGGTTCTGCAGGTCTTCCTCCGTCAGGGTAGGCGAGGGCACCGCAAGGCCCGGTGCAGCAATGCTTTTGCGGCTCTGCAGGGTGCCGCCGCGCACCACGGTGCACACAAGGGCTTCCGGCAATGCCTGTGTGACCTGCACCAGAAGCTTGCCGTCGTCCAGCAGAAGCTGCTGCCCGGGCGCAGCCGCCTGTACCAGAGCTGCCGGGCAAGGTACGCCGTCTGCGCCAAGGCGTACAGAGCTGCCCTCAACCAGAGCAACAGGCTCTGCCAGCGTGCCGATGCGCAGTTCCGGCCCCTGCAGGTCGATCAGCAGCTGGCGGATGCCGGCTGCGCGGATCATGGCCAGCCAGTCGGTGTGCGCCGCCAGCGGCCCGTGGGAAAGGTTCATGCGAATGCCGGTCATGCCGGCTTCCACCATGTGCTGCAAGATCGCCGGCTGTGCGCAGGCCGGGCCGATGGTACCATAAAAATCCAAGGTTCATTCCCTCGATTCATTTTTTATTTCTAATGTATATTGTAACATGAACTGTCCGGGTTGAAAAGAGCCGGACGCGGGCAGAATAAGGGGATTGAAAAAATGCGGTAGCAGCCTGCGCGGGGAAATTGCGAAAAATCAAAGACCCGGAACCTTTTTAGAGCTGTTTAGCCCTGAAAAAGTTCCGGGTTTCGTACAATGTTTTTGGAGAGCTGTCTTGCAACAGCTTTTTCGCATGTTCGGATGCTTTTATCGGCAAAGGCCGAGACGCTTTTTGAAGCCCTCCCACAGGCGCACCACCCGCTCCCGCGGCAGGAAATACCCGCAAGGACGGCGATTGCCGGGTGCACTGTGTGGCGCGGGTACCGGTACACCTGCCCGAATAACAAAAGAGGCTGCCGCACATCGTTTTAGCCGAAAGTGCAACAGCCACTTTTTATTGTGGGCAATCAGCCCTCCGATGCAAAAAATTCTTTGGTCAGCCTGACCACCGTGCCGGAAAGCAGCAGCAGCGCGAGCAGGTTCGGAATGCTCATCAGGCCGTTGAAGGTATCGGCGATGCTCCACAGCAGGCCCAGATCCATCGTTGCGCCCAGAATGGACACAAAGGAGTAGACCAGAAAGAAGGGCTTTGCCACCTTATCGCTGCGGCACAGGAACACCAGGAACCGGGAACCATACAGGCCCCAGCCGATGATGGTGGAAAAAGCAAAGCAGCACAGGGCCACGGCGGTAAAGATGGAAGCCCAGCCGCCGTAGGTGGTGGTAAAGCCGCTGATGGTCAGCTCTGCACCGGCAGCGGTGCCGTAGTTCACGGTGGTGCCGCTGCACAGAATGACCATGGCAGTCAGGGTGCAGATGACGATGGTATCGGCAAACACTTCAAAGATGCCGAACATGCCCTGCTTGACCGGCTTTTTGGTGTCGGCGCAGGCGTGGGCAATGGAGCCGGTGCCAAGGCCGGCCTCGTTGGAGAAAATGCCGCGGGACACACCCTTCTGCATACTGACGAACAGGCTGCCGATGGTGCCGCCGGTGAACGCTGCCGGGTTGAACGCGCCCGCAATGATGGACTCGAACACATAGGGCAGGCGCTCAAAGTTCAGCACCATAACGCCCACGGACAGCACGATGTAGAACAGAGCCATAAAGGGCACCAGCTTTTCGCTCACGCTGCCAATGCGCTTGATGCCGCCCAGCAGCACCATGGCCACCAGCATGGCCACTGCGATGCCAACCACGAGGTTCAGGGTAGAAAGCGCACCGCCGCCCACCACGCCGTACTCCAGCAGAGCGGTATCGATAGCGGCAACGATGGTATTTACCTGTGTGGCATTGCCGGTGCCAAACACGGTCAGCACGCCAAACAGGGAATACAGCACAGCAAGAAACTGCCAATGCTTGCTCAGGCCGTTTTTAATGTAGTACATGGGGCCGCCTACCCATTCGCCCGCCTCGCTGCGCTCACGGTAGTGCACCGCCAGCGTGACCTCGGCAAACTTGGTGCACATGCCAAGCAGGGCAGAACACCACATCCAGAACACGGCACCCGGCCCGCCGATGGCGATGGCACCCGCCACACCGGCAATGTTGCCGGTGCCCACGGTGCCGGCCAGCGCGGTGCACACTGCCTGAAAGGGAGTCATGGCGCCATCGGAAGCGTCTTTTTTGCGGAACATGCGTCCAATGGTGATCTTGATGGCGTAGGGAAATTTGCGGATCTGCAAAAAGCCCGTGCGAACGCTCAGGAGCAGGCCTACGCCGATGATGCACACCATGGCGGGCACGCCCCAGATGAATTGGTTGACCGCCTGATTGACGGCCGTGATCGTCTCGATCATATTTTTCCCACATCCTCTGTTAAATTGCGCTTTTCCAGCCGAAATGCCGGAAAACAAACACCTTATTTTACCGCAGTTTTTGCGTACTGTCAAATAAAATGCACAAAAAAGAGGGAGGATTTTTGGCAAACTCTCCCTCAACTGCTTGAAACTATTTTATTTTACTTGTCCTTCGCCGTCCAGCGCTTTCAAGAAGGCTCAGCACTTTCCAACTGCCTTGCGGTACACCGGGTAAGCCACGATGGCGGACAGCACTTCGGTGATCCAGAATGCATGCCACACGCCGTTGGCACCAAGGAAATGGCACAGCACAGCGGCCAGCGGCATGATGAATACGATGTAGCGGCACAGCGAGATGACCAGCGATTCTGCGCCCTTGCCAAGGCCTTCCAGTGCACCGGAAGAGGTGGTGGATACGGCAGAAACCACAAAGCCCAGACAGATGATGCGCAGGGCAGTCTGGCCGATGGCGACGGTTTCGGGGTTGGAAGTGAACAGCTGCATCAGCGGGCGGGAAGCGAACAGGCAGATGACCGTGCCCGCAGCCATGATGGCAGCACTCATGATGAGGGTGAGTTCGTAGAGCTTTTTCACGCGGGCGTGCTGTTTGGCACCGTAATTGTAGCCAATGAGCGGGCGCATACCCTGCACGATGCCATTGGCGGGCAGATACAGGAAGGTCTGCAGCTTGTAGTAAATGCCCAGCACCACCACGTAGCTCTGGGAAAAGCCCGCCAGCAGGCCGTTCAGGAAGGTAACCAGCAGAGAGGGCAGGGCCAGATTGAGGATGGCCGGCACGCCGATGGCATACAGTTTGCCGTCCAGTGCAGCATCCGGGCGCAGGCAGCTGCGGCGCAGTCGGATAGGCAGCTCAGTACGGACGTAAACGAAAAGGTAAACGCACAGGCTCAGCAGCTGGCCGATGCCGGTGGCAAGGGCCGCACCCGCAATGCCCATGGCAGGCACCGGGCCAAGGCCGAAGATCAGGATGGGGTCCAGAAGGATATTGCACACACAGCCAAAGATCAGCGCCGCCATAGTCACCTTCATGCGGCCCACGGCCTGAAACATCTTTTCAAAGGCCAGTGCCGCCATGTTGATGGTGGCAAACAGGAATACGATGGTGGAGTAGGTGATGCCGGATGCGATCAGGCCTGCGTCGCTGGTGAACCGGCGCAAAAAGCCCGGCATGATGACAATGCTGACAATGGTGATGAGAATGCCGTGCATCAGGCTCAGCGCCATACCGTGGGTGGCGGCAGTCTCGGCCTTTTTGTGGTCGCCCGCGCCAAGGTACAGTGCGATCATGGCATTGATGCCGATACCGAAGCCGATGGCGATGGCGTTGGCAAAATTCTGGATCGGGAACACCAGCGACAACGCAGTCATGGCGTCTTCGCTGATGCGGGCCACAAACAGGCTGTCTACAATGTTGTACAGACTGTTCACCAGCATGGAAATAACATTGGGCAGCGCCATGGATACCAACAGCGGCAGCACCGGTTTTTCTTTCATAAAGGTCTCGTTCATAGTGTTTGCATTGCTCCTGTAGAGAAAAGGAATGAATTACTGCAGCCGCGGAATCGTCAGGGCGAGACTGCTCGAAAACAAACGCAGACGCAAAAAAGCCACACAATGGCTTTTTTGAAGTCATTGTGTGGCGAAAAGTAGCATACTGCTGTAAAAATCCACACGAATTTTATTAACTGTAGGATAACACGGCTTCCGGCAGATGTCAAGAGGTCAAACGGATAAAGTATGACTTTTATAGACTTGACCATTTTTCACCGGGAGGCTAAAATAAAAATAGATACTTTATAAAATAAGGAGAATCCTGCCATGAAATGGATGATCGCATCCGACCTGCACGGGTCGGCGTTTTATTGCAAAAAAATGATCAAAGCGTTTGAGCGGGAGAGAGCAGACCGGCTGCTTTTGCTGGGGGATCTTTTGTATCACGGCCCCCGCAACGACCTGCCGGAGGGTTATGCCCCGAAGGAGGTCATCCCGCTCCTGAACGGGCTGAAGCCGGCGCTTTTGTGCGTGCGGGGCAACTGTGACGCTGAGGTGGATCAGATGGTGCTGGATTTTCCCATTCTGGCCGACTATGCGGTGCTGCCGGTGGGCAGGCGGCTCGTTTACGCTACCCACGGTCATGTGCACAACCTGAAAAACCTGCCGCCGCTGGCTCCGGGGGATGTCCTGCTGCATGGCCACACCCACATTCCGGCGTGGACAGAGTTCGGCGAAGGCAATCTCTACCTGAACCCCGGTTCTGTGAGCATCCCGAAGGAGGGGAGTGCACATAGCTATATGACACTGGAAGGGGAGACTTTCCTTTGGAAAACGCTGGAAGGCGAAGTGTACCGGGAGCTGGAGCTGTGATGGGGGCAATGGAGCTGGAAGAGAAAACGGTTCAGATCCGGGATGATTTCGACCCGGACAAAATTCTGGAAAGCGGCCAGTGCTTTCGCCCCCGGAAGCAGGCGGAGGGCTGGTATCGGTTTGTTTCCGGGAGACAGCTGCTTTACCTCAGACCACTGCGCAGCGGAACCTACACGGTGCGGTGTGAGCCGGGCACATGGGAAACCTTCTGGCACGGTTACTTCGACCTTGGCCGCAGCTATGCCGCCCTGCGCGGAAAGCTGGACAGCCGGGACGACTTTCTGCAGCGTGCCATGGAATATGGCCGGGGCATCCGGGTGCTGCGTCAGGATGAGTGGGAGATGCTGGTCAGCTTCATCATCTCGCAGCGAAAGAGCATCCCGGCCATCCGCAGGGCGGTAGAGCTGCTTTCGGAGCGGTTTGGCGAGCGGCTGGGCAGCGATAGCGAAGGGCCGGTGTATGCGTTCCCGACAGCAGAAGCGCTCTGCTGTGCCGGGGAGCAGGCGCTGCAGGAGTGCAGTCTTGGCTACCGCACCCGCTACGTGCTGCATGCGGCGCAGCAGGCGGCAGAGGGCACACTGGACCTGAAGAAGCTGGCTTCCCTGCCCGATGAAGCACTTTTTGCCCGTTTGATGGAACTGGACGGTGTGGGCAAAAAGGTGGCAAACTGCGTGTGTCTGTTCGGCTATGGCCGTGTGGGCCGTGTTCCGGTGGATGTCTGGATCGAACGGCTCATCCGGGACGAGTTTGCCGGGCAGGACCCGTTCCCGCAGTTCGGGCTGGAAGCAGGCATCGTGCAGCAGTACCTGTTCTTTTATAAAAGAAGCGTGGGATAAGAACCGCGGAGCCGCAGGCAGGAGCGTAGGATCATCCGCTAAGCAAAAAAGGCAACGGCTTCCTCTGTTTGAGGAAAACCGCTGCCTTTTGATCATTTTACCGCCTGCTTTAACCGTTCCAGATCTTCTGCATCCGGGTGAGAAAGGGCGTTGTCAAAATTCTCGATCAGTGCATCCAGATTGGGCAGATGGATCGGCTGCTTTTTCATGCCCTCATACCGCTGGCGTACCGAAAGCGGCATCTTGCCCTGACACATATAACGGCCGAAGACCGTGTTGCTCCTGTCCAGCGAACGCTCCACCTTTTTCAGAATCTTGTTGAAATACTCCTCACTGCCGCCAAAGCCGGCGGTGCCAAAAAGGAAGATATTTTTGCCGTGCAGTTGCTTCAAAAAGTCCAAAGTGCTTTCGTCAGCGTTTCCCTTGTCTGTCCAGAAGCCCACATAGAGGTCGTCCGCTTCCATGGCAGCAGGGTCCGGGGTGCCAAAATAGCAGCAGTTTTCCTGTGGCAGACAGGCGTGCAGCGTGTCTGCCAATAATTTTGTGTTGCCTGTTTTACTGCTGAATACGATCGCGTAGCTCATAGTTTCTCCTTTGGTCGGTAACAACAAAAAACACCACACGTTTCCGTGCGGTGCTTTTCCTTCTGGTGGAGAATACCGGGATCGAACCGGTGACCTCTTGCATGCCATGCAAGCGCTCTCCCGAACCACGCACTCACGCACCCCCACGCAAAGGTGCGAGAATGAACGATATTTAGCGTTAGAACGTTTTATTTCGAGAAAGGCACATTCTCACCCAAAAGCAACTCTGTTGCTTAAAGAGTTTTATTGACGATGTATAGTTTACAACCTGTCTCTAGGTGTTGTCAAGATGTTTTATCCCCCTTTCGGCACCAAACAGGTTGAAATCTTCTTATTTATCAAGCGGAAAAGCGCAATTTTGATCAACATATTTACGAATGGTATGTATCTTTGGGGATTGCCCCGCATAAATGATATTCAGTCTGTAAATATCACGTATCCGAGTGTCACGGATGATGTTAAAGAAATTTCGAGCAGTGAGGACATTGAGTTAGCCTTAAAGCTAACGGGATTTCTGAAATATGATTTATGGTTCGCCAGATTTTCTCCCGCTTGAGAGGTATCCCAAAAGAGCAGCTTATCA
>ENA-OPFT01001588-OPFT01001588.1-human-gut-metagenome-genome-assembly--contig:-NODE-1588-length-10923-cov-2.273831_pt1 | contig 10923 bp, 8 predicted proteins | sample MGYA00241714_ERZ501560 | MGnify/ENA primary metagenome ERZ501560 (study PRJEB25962, sample SAMEA2042392) | human gut metagenome | biome: human gut; feature: human-associated habitat; material: faeces...
GAGGATTGCGAAATTGCGTAGCAATGAAGCAATCCGGGTACATCAGAGAGTGGCAAAATTTACTTTTGACACTCTCATCTTATTTTTCACATTGTTTCTTTGAACTTTTGGCTTTTATTTTGAACTTTTCATTGAACTTTTCTTACTTTTGTGCTATATTAAACAAAATCATTTGAACTTTGAATTTTATTTTGAACTTTTATCGGAGGGTATTATGAATCAGACATTTACCTTTGCAGATCGTTTGAAGTCTGCAATGGAACAAAAACATATGAAACAGGTTGATCTTATTCATGCAGCAGAGACTGCCGGAGTAAAGGTCGGGAAAAGTCATATCAGCCAGTATGTCAGCGGCAAGACGGTTCCTCGTGCAGAGATTCTTCATTTCTTATCTGAAACTCTTGATGTTGATGCTGACTGGCTTTCTGGAAATGGAGGGAATGCTGTGAATCTGGAAACTTCTCCAAGGAGAACATTTAGCAAATCTACCAAATTAGATAATGTGCTTTACGATGTACGTGGCCCTGTCGTAGATGAAGCGAACCGCATGGAACGTAATGGAACTCATATCCTGAAATTAAATATCGGGAATCCTGCTCCATTTGGTTTCAGAACCCCGGATGAAGTCATCTATGATATGAGACATCAGTTAGCTGACTGCCAGGGATATTCTGCTTCTCAGGGATTATTTGCTGCAAGAAAGGCGATCATGCAGTATGCGCAGCTTAAGAAGATCCCAAATGTTGATATCGATGACATTTATACTGGAAATGGTGTCAGTGAGCTGATCAATCTCTGTATGCAGGCACTTCTGGATAATGGAGATGAGATTTTGATCCCGGCACCGGATTACCCGTTGTGGACAGCGGCAGCCAAACTTGCCGGCGGAAATCCAGTTCATTACATCTGTGACGAGAGTTCGGGCTGGTATCCGGATATTGAGGATATGGAGAAAAAGATCACGGACAAGACAAAAGGAATCGTCGTGATCAATCCGAACAATCCGACCGGAGCCTTATATCCAAAAGAAATACTGGAAAAAATTGTCAATTTAGCGAGAGAGCATGAATTGATGATCTTTGCGGATGAAATTTATGACCGCCTTGTGCTGGATGGCAAAACGCATACGTCGATCGCCTCTCTTGCACCGGATCTTTTTGTGGTGACGTTTAACGGACTTTCAAAATCCCATCGTATCGCGGGATTCCGAAGCGGCTGGATGGTTCTCAGCGGAGATCTGTCCAAAGCAAAGGGCTACATCGAAGGAGTGAATATGCTTTCTTCCATGCGCCTTTGCGCCAATGTTCCGGCGCAGCACGTCATCGCACCGGCACTCCGTAATCGTCCGGAAGTGGACGACTTGCTTCTGCCGGGAGGACGTATTTACGAGCAGCGCAAAGTGATCTGTGATGCGATTGCAGAAATCGACGGTTTGTCCGCCGTGACACCGGAGGCAGCCTTTTATATTTTCCCGAAGATTGATGCCAAACGTTTCCATATCTTGGATGATGAAAAATTTGCCCTTGATTTTCTTCGTGAAAAACATGTTCTTCTGGTTCATGGACGCGGCTTTAACTGGGACGCGCCGGATCATTTCCGTATCGTATACCTGCCGGAAGTGGTGGTTTTGGATGAATGCATGACAAAGATGAAAGAATTTTTGGCAGATTATCAGCAAAAATAACGAGCATTCAATCGTTACTTGCAAAAATAGAAAATATCTAGTATACTGAGAACGTCAGGAGGTGATGACGTGGCATTGCGCGTAAGCGATATCGCTACAGAAAATTATACACAGCAGATGAGAAAACAAAATACAACGACGGGGACAACCATAACTCCGTTTTCCAAAATGATGGAAGAAGAGACAAAGAAAGTAAATGAGGAAAACGCGGCGTCATCAACGCAGACGGCATCGCAGACAGCGTCTGCCGCAAATGTGGCAAAGACCACGGGCACGACAGGAACGGTAAAAAGCGATGGTACATTGACAACGACGTTAGATGACATTTTTAAGAGAGCGTCGGAAAAATATGGGGTATCGTATGATTTTTTGGTGGCAGTAGCCAAGGCAGAGTCGGATTTTAATCCCAAATGCGTCTCTTCGGCAGGAGCCAAAGGAATTATGCAGATTATGCCATATGAAGCGAAAGAACTTGGCGTAGAAGATGTGTATGATGCGGAGCAGAATATTATGGCATCTGCCAAACTGCTGGCGGCACATCTGAAGAAATTTAATGGAGATACCACTCTGGCAGCAGCGGCATACAATGCCGGCAGCGGAAGAGTGAAGCAATATGGCGGCGTTCCTCCGTTTACGGAGACACAGAATTACGTCAAAAAAATTGCAAAATATATGGAAGAAGGTGTCAAGGTACCGGATAAGACAGTGACCGTGATACCAAATAAACTGAGTGGCGATGTGACGAAAAGCCAGAGTACGGCAGCGTCAGCGAGCCCGCAGACGGAGGCACAGACAACTCAGACGACATCTGTAGTACAAGATGCGGCAGCCGCAACGGACGAAGAGCTGAATCAGACGATGGTGGCGGTCGGAAGTGGTGCTTCGGCGGTGACAATGACCTATGGGGCTTACCAGAGATATCTGGAACTGGGCAGCCTTGGGGTCGGATGACAGCAGCCCGGGAAAATTCCCGGTGTCAATGATTTTAAAAGAAGGAGAATTTAGAAAATGAGCAAGAAACCAACGGTATTGATGATCTTAGATGGTTATGGAATGAGTGACAAAGTAGAAGGAAATGCAATCGCACAGGCAAAGACACCGGTGATGGACAAGCTTATGGCAGAATGTCCATTTGTACTCGGACAGGCAAGTGGTATGGCAGTCGGTCTTCCGGAAGGACAGATGGGAAACTCTGAAGTAGGACATACCAATATGGGTGCCGGACGTATCGTATACCAGATGTTGGTTAAAATCAGTAAATCCATTCAAGATGGCGACTTTTTTGAGAATGATGCTTTGAAAAAAGCAGTTGAAAATTGTAAAAAGAAGGATTCCACACTTCATTTGATGGGACTTCTTTCCCCGGGTGGTGTACACAGCCACATGGAGCATCTGTATGGATTGCTTGAACTGGCAAAGAAAAATGGAATTGACAAAGTATATGTTCATGCTTATCTTGATGGACGTGATGTGCCACCATCATCGGCAGCGGAATATATGGAAGAAGCGGTAGCGAAGATGAAAGAAATCGGTGTTGGAACCGTAGCGACAATCTCCGGCCGTTTTTATGCAATGGATCGTGACAATGCGTGGGACCGTGAGGAAAAAGCCTATGCTGCACTCGTGTATGGAGAAGGTGTAGAGGCATCGGATCCGGTACAGGCAATCAAAGATTCTTATGCAAATGACGTGACCGATGAGTTTATGCTTCCAACCGTTGTTGATAAAAACGGAATGATCAAAGAAAATGACAGTGTGATCTTCTTTAACTTCCGTCCGGACCGTGCAAGACAGCTTACCAGAGCATTTGTAGATCCTGATTTCACGGGATTTGAACGCAGAAACGGATATTTCCCGCTTACGTTTGTATGTATGGCACAGTACGACGCACAGATGCCAAATGTACTCGTTGCTTTTCCACCGGAAGAATTGAAAATGACATTTGGTGAATATTTGTCAAAACATGGAAAAACACAGCTCCGCCTGGCAGAGACACAGAAATATGCACATGTTACTTTCTTCTTTAATGGAGGAAGAGAGACACAGTTTGAAGGAGAAGATCGTATCCTTGTAAACTCTCCAAAAGTAGCGACATTTGACTTGAAGCCGGAAATGAGTGCCTATGAAGTCTGCGATAATCTCGTAGATTCGATCAAATCCGACAAGTACGATGTTATCATCATCAACTTTGCAAATCCGGATATGGTAGGCCACACCGGAATCATTGAGGCAGCGATCAAAGCAATCGAAGCGGTAGATGAGTGTGTAGGACGCGCAGTAAAAGCCATTGATGAAGTGGATGGACAGCTCTTTATCTGTGCAGACCACGGAAACTGCGAGCAGTTAATTGACTATGAAACAGGTGAACCATACACAGCTCATACAACAAACCCAGTTCCATTTATCCTTGTAAATTACGACCCGGCTTACACATTAAGAGAAGGCGGATGTTTAGCAGACATCGCTCCGACTCTGATTGAAATGATGGGAATGGAGCAGCCGGCAGAAATGACCGGAAAATCCTTATTGGTTCGTAAATAAGTGAAAATATGAGGTCCCCGGTTTCGGAGGATGGGATGGCACCATGCTGCCACCAGCCGAAACCGGGGATTTTTGCAGTATAAGCCCGGTAAGCGCTGTGAGCGCCGGCTTGATTTAGAATGACACAGGGAGGCAACAATGGCAAAAAAAGTAGTAGTTGGAATGTCCGGTGGTGTGGATTCTTCCGTGGCGGCATATCTTTTGCAGCAACAGGGATATGAGGTCATCGGTGTTACGATGCAGATCTGGCAGGAAGATGATGTCTGTACCTTGGAAGAAAATGGTGGATGCTGCGGACTGTCTGCGGTGGAGGATGCAAGACGTGTGGCGGAACGCCTCGGAATACGATACTATGTGATGAACTTTCGTCAGGAATTTCAGAAAAATGTAATCGATTATTTTGTAGATGAATATCTGCATGGACGCACACCCAATCCGTGTATCGCCTGCAACCGCTATGTGAAGTGGGAATCGCTGTTACAGAGAAGCCTGGAGATCGGAGCGGATTACATCGCGACAGGACATTATGCCAGAATCGATAAACTTTCAAATGGAAGATATGCGTTGAAAAAATCGGTGACAGCAGCAAAGGATCAGACATACGCCTTGTATAATCTGACGCAGGATCAGTTGTCGCATACGTTAATGCCGGTTGGCGAATATGAAAAAGAAAATGTGAGAAAAATGGCAGAAGAGGCAGGACTTCCGGTAGCACACAAACCGGACAGCCAGGAAATCTGCTTTGTCTCGGACAACGATTATGCTTCCTTTATCGAGAAGGAAACCGGCGTTGATATCCCAACAGGAAATTTTGTGGACATACACGGAAATGTGCTGGGAACGCATAAGGGCATCACGCATTATACGATCGGACAGCGGAAAGGACTTGGTCTGGCGATGGGACATCCGGTGTTTGTCTGTGAGATCCGGCCGGAGACCAACGAAGTGGTGATTGGCGAAAATGAGGATATTTTTACAACAACGATCCGGGCAAACCATCTGAATTTTATGTCGGTAGAGGACATCGACGGCGAGGTGCGTGCGCTGGCAAAAATTCGTTACAACCACCGCGGAGATATGTGTACCCTCCGGAAAATCGACGAAGATACGGTCGAGGCGGTCTTTGACAAACCGCAGCGCGCAGCCACTCCGGGACAGGCACTTGTCTTTTACGACGGCGAATACGTGATGGGCGGCGGCACCATCCTTTAAGTTTTATGCTTTTTTTCATGTTTGTCGCAGCTTTGCATCATTTTTTATCTTGTAATTCACCGCAAATATTTTCGGTGAATTATAGAATAGAAAAAAATTGTCGATACAGGCTGCAACAAACATGAAAAAATCACTTGAATAAATTGTTTTCTTATGATAGTATATATTAGATAACTTGTTTCCAAGGGGCTTTTGCGCCTGGAAAAGATGTGAAAGGGGAAGCGTCATGAAGTATTTTGGTACCGATGGCTTCCGTGGCGAGGCAAATGTCACGCTGACGGCAGAACATGCTTTTAAGATTGGACGTTTTTTGGGACACTATTATCAGAATGAAGATCATAGAGTACGGGTTCTTGTAGGAAAAGATACAAGATTGTCCGGATATATGTATGAGACGGCACTGGCAGCGGGCTTGACAGCAAGCGGAGCCGATGTCTATGAGATACATGTTACGACGACACCGAGTATTTCGTATCTGATCCGTCAGCAGAAATTTGATCTGGGTATTATGATCACTGCGAGCCACAATCCATATACCGATAATGGGATTAAGGTCATCAATGGCACGGGTCATAAACTGGAAGAAGAAGTCGAAATCGAGATGGAAAAATACATCGATGGAGAGATTCCCGAGATCCCGTATGCGACCGGTGAGAAACTGGGACGATGCTTTGATTATCAGGAAGGAAAAAAGATTTACAAAATGTATCTGGAGAATCTGGCAAAGCACAGTTACAATGGTAAGACGGTAGCGCTTGACATGTCCAATGGATCGGCTTCCGGTATTGCAGCAGAGATATTCCGAAGACTGGGTGCAATCGTGCATACGACGGGAGATAAACCCGATGGTATGAATATTAATAAAGAATGCGGTTCCACACATATTGAGAAATTACAAAAACTGGTAAAGGATACGGGCGCAGATGTGGGCTTTGCTTACGATGGCGATGCGGACCGGTGCCTTGCCGTAGATGAGAACGGAGAGGTTGTGACCGGAGACCACATTATGTATCTGTGTGGAATGGATTTAAAGGAAAAAGGCAAGCTGAAAGACAATATGGTTGTTACGACCGTGATGTCCAATATGGGACTGTATAAAGCCTTTGACCGAGCCGGTATTTCCTATCAGCAGACGGCGGTAGGGGATAAATATGTATGCGCCAATATGATGGAACATGGATACGTTCTCGGTGGAGAACAGTCTGGGCATATTATATTTATGGAACATGCCGTGACCGGAGACGGTATTTTGACTTCCTTGATGATCATGGAAGCAATGCTTTCGAAAGACAGTTCTTTGTCAGCACTGACAAAGGATTTAAAGATATATCCGCAGCTGCTTGTCAATATGCGTGTCAAAGATAAACTGGCGGCAAGAGAAGATGAAGATGTGAAAGCGGCGGAAAAAGAAGTAGCAGAAGCACTCGGAGACGAGGGAAGACTGCTCCTGCGTGAAAGTGGTACAGAGCCGCTGATTCGTGTTATGGTAGAAGCCGCGACGGATGAAATATGCAGGGAAAATGTGGATAAGATAATTCAAGTTTTACGTGCCAAAGGGCATGAGGATAAAAACTGAAAGAGATAGAAAGGAATCAAAAGAATGAAAGGTGCTTATTACACAAAACAGTATCGTAATGTATTTGCGGAGTGCGGTCATTCTCAGGAAGAGATCGACAAAAAATTAAAAGACGCATTCCACACGGTGTTTTACGGACCGGTTGGCGAGAAATTTTATTTTGAAGCCGGAGATGATATGGGATATTTCGAGGATACGGGGAATTTTGATGCCCGTACAGAAGGAATGTCATATGCCATGATGATGTGCGTTCAGATGAATATGAAAGAAGAATTTGACCGCGTATGGAAATGGGCGAGAACATATATGTACATGGAAGATGGCTATAACAAAGGATATTTCGCCTGGTCCTGTAAGACAACGGGAGAGAAAAATGACTACGGTCCGGCACCGGACGGCGAGGAATTTTTCGCAATGTCATTGTTCTTTGCTTCCCACCGCTGGGGAGACGGCGAAGGGATTTTCAATTATTCCCAGGAAGCAAAAAATATCCTGAGTGCCTGTATACATAACGGAGAGAAAGAACCGGGAGATCCGATCATGGAGCCGGAAAATTATCTGATCCGTTTTATCCCAAGCAGAAAATTCAGCGATCCGTCTTATCATTGTGCACATTTTTATGAACTGTTCGGAGAATGGGCCAATGAAGAAGACAGAGAGTTCTGGAAAAAGGCAGCAAAAGCAAGCCGTGAATATCTGAAAAAAGCATGTCATCCGGAAACCGGACTGGCAGCAGAATATGCTTATTATGATGGTACTCCATATGAAAAAGAGCAGGATGTCTTTGGCGGACGCCATGACTGGTACTACAGTGATTCTTACCGTGTTATCGCAAACATTGGTCTGGATTATGAGTGGTTTGCCGCAGATGAATGGAATGTGGAAAACAATAACAAAGTACAGAAATTCTTTATGGAGACACATCGTGGAGAAGACTTTAAGGTGTATGAGATTGACGGAACCGTCATCGACCAGCCTGCTCTTCATCCGGTAGCTATCATCGCAACCAATGCACAGGCATCTCTTGCCGCAGACGGCCCTTATGCCAAAGAGTGTGTAGAAAGATTCTGGAACACACCGCTTCGTACCGGCGAGAGAAGATACTATGACAATTGTCTGTATCTGTTTGCTCTTTTAGCATTGAGTGGAAATTACCGTATCTGGTAGTCCGAGGCGTTTAGAAATAGAAAAATCAGGGAATACTACCAAAAGTTCCCGCAGTAATTAAAAAATTTGGAGGATTAAGAAAAATGAGTTACAAAGTAGAGAATCTTGAAAACAGTATGGCAAAAATTACAATAGAGGTAAGCCCGGAAGCATTTGAAGAGGCTATGGTAAAATCTTACAATAAGAACAAAGCAAAGATCGCGCTTCCTGGATTCCGTAAAGGAAAAGCTCCACGTAAAATGATCGAAAAGATGTATGGCCCGGAAGTATTTTATGAGGATGCAGCAAACTTTGCAATTCCGGATGCTTATGAAGAAGCAGCAAAAGAGAGCGGACTTGAGATCGTATCCCGCCCGGATATCGATGTGGAAAAAATTGGAAATGGCGAACCTTTCGTATTTACCGCTACCGTTGCTGTAAAACCGGATGTTGAACTTGGCGATTACAAAGGAATCGAAGTAGAGAAACAGGAAGTTAAGATCATGGCAGCAGATGTCAATGCGGAACTTGCTAAGGTTCAGGAGCAGAATGCACGTACAGTAAACGTAGAAGACCGTGCAATCAAAAAAGATGATATTGCAGTGATCGACTTTGAGGGATTTGTAGATGACGAGCCATTTGATGGTGGAAAAGGTACCGATTATTCTCTTACAATCGGAAGCCATTCCTTCATCGATACTTTTGAAGATCAGCTGATCGGCAAAAACAAAGGCGATAAAGTGGATGTCAATGTAACATTTCCGGAGACGTATCATGTAGAAGAACTCAAAGGAAAACCGGCACTTTTCAAAGTAGAGATCAAAGACATCAAGATGAAAGAACTTCCAAAGCTGGATGATGAATTCGCAAGTGAAGTTTCTGAATTCGAGACATTGAAGGAATACAAAGCAAGCGTGAAGAAGACATTGACAGAGCGCAGAAAAAATCAGGTAAAAGCAGAAAAAGAAGATAAGATCATCAGCCAGGTAGTAGAGAACTCCAAGATTGAACTTCCAAAACCAATGGTTGACGAGCAGATCAATCAGATGATCAATGATTTTGCTTCCCGTCTTCAGCAGCAGGGACTCAGCATTGACCAGTACATCCAGATGACAGGTATGCAGCCACAGATGATGATGGAGCAGATGCGTCCGGAAGCAGAGACACGTATCCGTACACGTCTTGTACTGGAAGCCGTTGCAGCAGCAGAAGGCATCAAAGCGACAGCAAAAGACATTGACAAAGAGATTGAAAAAATGGCTGAAATGTACAACATGGAAGCAGATAAGATCAAAGAAATGTTTGGCGATGCTGAGAACAAACAGATTTCTGAGGATATCGCTGTACAGAAAGCAGTTGACTTCCTCGTAAAAGAGTCTGTAGAAGTAGAGCCAAAAGAAGAGAAAGAAGAAAAAGCAGAATAAGACATTTTGCATTTTCAGATAGGAGGGAAATGGTATGGCATTAGTACCTTACGTCATTGAGCAGACCAGTCGTGGCGGAGAACGCTCTTACGATATTTATTCCCGTCTTCTCCGTGAAAGAATCATCTTTTTGGGAGATGAAGTGAATGATACGACAGCAAGTCTTGTAGTAGCACAGATGTTATTTTTGGAGTCAGAAGACCCAAATAAAGATATCAACTTATACATCAACAGTCCGGGAGGATCCGTGACTGCCGGTATGGCAATTTACGATACCATGAATTATGTAAAATGTGATGTATCGACCATCTGCATGGGACTGGCAGCCAGCATGGGAGCATTTTTGCTTTCCAGTGGTGCTAAAGGAAAGCGTCTGGCACTTCCAAATTCGGAAATTATGATTCACCAGCCATCCGGCGGTGCCAAAGGTCAGGCGACGGAAATTCAGATTGTTGCAGAAAATATCCTGAAAACGAAGAAAAAGTTAAATGAGATATTGGCAGCAAACACCGGTCAGCCGGTAGAAAAAATCACAGAAGATACAGAGCGTGATAACTTTATGTCAGCACAGGAAGCGCAGGCATATGGTTTGATTGACCGTGTTATCACAAATCATGAATCGAAATAATAGCAAATGGATATGGTGCCACTGCCAATGGTAAAGCGGCACCATATGCTTTTCGCATGTTTTGAATGGAGGAAAGCATGGCAGGCAAAAGTAATGATAATACAACAAAACTTCGTTGTTCCTTTTGCGGAAAAACGGAAAAGCAGGTTCGTAAACTGATCGCAGGACCGAATGATGTATTTATCTGCGATGAGTGCATCAGTCTTTGTGATGAGATTCTGGAAGATGAATTGCAAGATCTGTACGATGACCGCGACACGGAGGAAGTTGAGATCAATCTTTTAAAACCAAAAGAAATCAAAGAATTTTTGGACGAATATGTAATCGGTCAGGAAGAAGCTAAAAAAGCCTTGTCTGTAGCCGTTTACAATCATTATAAACGAGTAATGTCGCAGGCAGATATGGATGTGGAGTTGCAGAAGAGCAACATTCTCATGATTGGACCAACCGGATCCGGAAAGACCTATCTTGCCCAGACACTGGCAAAGATCCTGAATGTACCATTTGCGATCGCAGATGCGACCACTTTGACAGAAGCCGGTTATGTCGGCGAGGATGTGGAAAATATTCTGCTGAAGATCATTCAGGCAGCAGATTACGATATTGCACGTGCGGAACATGGGATTATTTATATCGATGAAATCGATAAAATCACGAAGAAATCAGAAAATACGTCGATTACCCGTGACGTTTCCGGAGAGGGTGTTCAGCA
>ENA-OPFT01001590-OPFT01001590.1-human-gut-metagenome-genome-assembly--contig:-NODE-1590-length-10913-cov-2.552956_pt1 | contig 10913 bp, 10 predicted proteins | sample MGYA00241714_ERZ501560 | MGnify/ENA primary metagenome ERZ501560 (study PRJEB25962, sample SAMEA2042392) | human gut metagenome | biome: human gut; feature: human-associated habitat; material: faeces...
ACAGACTGTAAGTTAAAAACATAAGGAGTTGACCGGCGGAACAGCCCTTTTTCTTTTTTATTACGAAACTCTTTATACAGTTATTTCCGTCTTTGTATAAACGCTTTCCCCCTATAGAGGTGAGTGACATATTGGAACATTAACAATTTATTAGCAGATAACTTTCTTGAAATCCGCTTTTTTTTCGTTCCTTTGTATTGAACTGCTTTCAACAGAGTTAAAACAACTTTAAATATCAAACGCTTATGTGTAGTGAAGGATTGCGTGAAAGATATGTAAATCCCTATACGGACTTTGCATTCAAATTATTGTTTGGAACCGACTTGAACAAAGAAATTCTTATTGGCTTCCTGAATGCCTTGTTCGACGGCAAGCAGGTCATTGAGGATGTCACCTACTTGAACACAGAGCATCTGGGCAGCAAAGAGACTGACCGCCGGGCTGTCTTTGATGTCTATTGTGAAAATGAAAAAGGAGAAAAGATTCTGATAGAAATGCAGAGAGGGGAGCAACAGTTTTTCAAGGACCGGAGTATTTACTATGCTACCTATCCTATCAGGGAACAGGCTATTAAAGGGGAAATCTGGGACTATGAACTGAAAGCGGTGTATGTGATCGGTATTTTGAATTTTGCCTTGGATGATGTTTCGTCTTCCAGCTTCCGCCATGAAGTGAAGCTGATGGATACAACTACTCATGAAGTGTTTTTTGACAAACTGACTTTTGTGTATCTGGAAATGCCCAAATTCCATAAAACCGAGCAGGAGTTGGATACGTTGTTTGATAAATGGATGTTTGTGCTCAAGAATCTGGCCCGTTTGATGGAACGCCCCACTGCCCTTCAGGAACGTGTGTTCAACCGGCTGTTTGAGGCTGCCGAAATTGCTCAGTTCTCAAAAGAGAACCTTTATGCCTATGAGGAGAGTTTGAAAGTATATAGAGATTGGAACAATGTGATTGATACAGCTATTCAGAAAGGCATTGCGAAAGGGATGGAGGAAGGACTTGTGAAAGGGATGGAGGAAGGCATTGCGAAAGGGATGGAGAAAGGCATTGCAGAAGGTGAATGGATGAAAGCCCAAACTATTGCAGGAAATTTAAAGAATGCCGGGCTTTCCATAGCTGAAATCGCAAAAGTTACCGGACTTTCGGAAGATGAGATAAACTCCCTTTGATTCTTCGGATAAGAGCATAAAAAAACTCCTCTGATATAATCAGAGGAGCTGTTCTTTTTGAAGTAAAATGAGTTATGCTTCAGCAGGAGCTTCAGTAGTTTCAGCAGCAGGTGCTTCTTCAGCAGGAGCGTTAGCGGCTTCTGCTTCAGCCTTGGCAGCAGCTTCAGCAGCTTTCTTTTCAGCTACTTTCTTGGCAATTTCTTCATTTACTTTCTTTTCAGCTTCCAAACGAGCTTTTTCTTCAGCTTTCTTTGCTTCGTCCAGTTTAGCCTTCAAAGTAGCCAGACCGGATTGTTTGTTGTTTTTCCAAGCTTCGAATTTAGCTTCAGCTTCTGCTTCTGTGAATGCGCCTTTGGCAACACCCCCCAGCAAGTGCTTTTTCATGTAAACACCTTCTTTTGACAGGATGTTACGTACTGTATCAGTAGGCTGTGCACCGCACATTACCCAATGAAGTGCGCGTTCAAAATTCAAATCTACTGTGGCAGGATTGGTATTAGGGTTATAAGTACCAATTTTTTCAGTAAATTTACCATCACGTGGAGCTCTTACGTCTGCGATAACGATTGAATAAAACGCATAGCTTTTGCGTCCGTTTCTTTGCAATCTGATTTTAGTTGCCATTTCTAAATAATGTTTTTATAATTAATGATTTGAATTAATGCTAATAACCCGTATTAGCGGGTGCAAAGGTAAGACTTTTCTTTTGAACCGCAAAGATTTGGATGAGATAAAATATAATTTTTATAAAAAGGTGGACAGACATAGTGTTAATCGCTAGAAAAATTATATATTTGCAACAGTTACAATTTAACTAAAAATAAAAAAATTATGATTTCACAAAAATTACAAGACGCAATTAATGCTCAGATTGTAGCCGAAATGTGGTCGGCCAATCTTTATCTTTCCATGTCTTATTTTTTCGCTGCGAAAGGCTATGAAGGTTTTGCTTCATGGATGAAAGCGCAGGCTCATGAGGAGAATGATCACGCTGATATGTTGGCGCAATATGTGATGAAACGTGGCGGACAAGCCAAGGTGGGGGCTGTGGATGCTGTTCCTCAGGAATGGGCCTCTCCGCTGGATGTGTTCGAGCATGTATACAAGCATGAATGCCATGTTTCCGAATTGATTGACAAACTGGTAGATGTTGCTTCTGCTGAAAAGGACAAGGCTTCTCAGGATTTCTTGTGGGGATTTGTACGCGAGCAGGTGGAAGAGGAAGCTACCGTTCAAGGTATTTTGGACAAGATCAAGCTGGGTGGTGATGTGGCTTTGTATCACTTGGATATTCAGCTTGGCGCAAGAAAATAAGCGATAAGAGAAACGAATGCCTGTTTTTTGTCTTTTGCAGATAAAGATGCAGGTGTTTATTGGAAATAGAAAGTGGGTGTGTCCCAATTCAGTTTTTGGAAATATGAACTTATAATCTGAAAATTGAGCATCCTAAAAGACTAAAGAAAGGGTCGTATCATTACTCCATACAGAGCTTGATACGACCCTTTTAAGTGTTATAATTACTATCTGTAACTTTTAGGAGCAGTCATTTTTGTTTTGACACCGCTTCCTTGTATTATAAGGTTGATGAACTATTATTTTTTTACAGAAGAGGGAGTATAACGTGCATTCAGTCCATCAATGATTTCTTGTGTGATGTTGTATGCCGGATTAGCGTATAGCAAATTGTCAAATCCTGTATTGCTGATAATTAGATCATATCCTTTGTTTTGATTATAAATTTTCAAGAATGAATTGATAGAATCACGTAACTGCAAGCTGTTCTTTTGATTTTCAGAAGCTAGTTCGTCGCTTAGTTTCTGTTGCAGTGCCTGCAGTTCTTGTTGTTGCTTCATCAGTCTCATCTGTTCTTGTTCAGCACGTTCACGTGTAGCGAAGCCATTATTTTCCAGTTTGCGTTGGAATTCTTTAGCATCAGCATCCAGCTTCTTTGCTTTTTCATTTAAAGTAGTGCGGATATTTTCTTCTTTCTGTATCATCACTTCATTTAAGTCATTCCAGAAATTGTACTTAGTCAACAGTGAATCGATTTCCACATAAGCTATTTTCATGTTTGAAGAACCAGCAACGCCGACAGCCGGAGCAGTGGAAGAAGTTGCAGCGTTGTTGTTGTCGCTACATTGTGCAAACACTAACACGATGGCTAGTGCTAGAAATCCATTCAGGATGAAATTTGTTCTTTTCATAATCTTTTTCACGTATTGTTTATTAATTATTATCCGTTTTGTTTTGCTTTTCAATTTCGGCTATGGCATTTTTATTAGGCTTGCGTGCTTCACGATCTTGTGATTGTACACATCCTACTCCTTTTTTACGGAGTGCCTTATTACCGCTTACATGTGTGTTTGGAAACTTTCCTTTTAGAAAGATTCCGATAGACAATAATGCTATACAGATAGCAACTATTAACACAGTTATAAGGATAGTATCAAGCATTTCTATTATTTTTGTGGTGCAAAGTTAGTGTAAGGCAAGGGAAATGCCAAATTTATTGAAGCATTTCGTATCTGCGGACTAAATTTGCGGAACAAATATAGAATTTTGCAATGATTTAGCTTTCTCTTTTCTCATTAAAAAAGAGGAAGTGTCCTATTTAAGAGAATTATTTAACTATTTTTTGCAAATTTGGAAACTGAATTTGCCTAAACAACATGATTATGAATAAAAAGGATTTAAAGCCGGCATCTGTCTTTTATTATTTTGAAGAGATATGTCAGGTACCCCGTCCCTCGAAAAGAGAGGAGAAAATAATTGCTTATTTGAAAGCCTTCGGTAGAAAACATGGTTTAGAAACTAAGACAGACGAAGTTGGCAATGTATTAATTAAAAAACCTGCCACTCCGGGTAAGGAGAATTTGAAAACTGTGATTTTGCAGTCTCATATAGATATGGTTTGTGAAAAAAACAGTGATGTGGAGCATGATTTTCTAATTGATCCCATTGACACAGTAGTGGACGGTGAATGGTTGAAAGCCAAAGGTACTACATTGGGGGCAGATAATGGTATCGGTGTGGCGACAGAATTAGCTATATTGGCTGCTACTGATATAGAGCATGGTCCGTTAGAGTGTCTTTTCACAGTGGATGAAGAAACTGGATTGACGGGTGCTTTTGCATTGAAACCAGGGTTTATGACTGGTGATATTTTGATTAATTTGGACTCGGAAGATGAAGGAGAATTATTCATCGGCTGTGCCGGTGGTGCAAATACTACAGCGGAATTTACTTATCAGCCTGTTTCTGCTCCACAGGATTATTTCTATTTCCGTGTAACGGTCAAGGGATTGACAGGTGGACACTCCGGTGATGATATTAATAAAGGTAGAGCGAATGCTAATAAGCTGCTGAATCGTTTTCTGACTCAGTTGGCTTCTAAATATATTTTATATTTATGTGAGATTGATGGTGGAAACCTGCATAATGCCATACCTCGTGAGGCACAGGCATTATGTGCGGTACCTATGAAGGATAAGGAATCGGTTCGTGTAGATTTGAATATCTATACTGCAGAACTGGAGAATGAATATGCTGCGACGGAACCGAACTTGAGAACCGAACTCTCTTCTGAATCCCCTTGTAAGGAAGCGATAGATATGACTACTGCCGGACATCTTCTGAGAGCTGTTTACGCTGTGCACAATGGGGTGTATGCCATGAGTCAGGATATTCCAGGATTAGTAGAAACTTCGTCTAATCTTGCTTCCATCAAACAGGTAGAGGGAAACAAGATTAAAATAGTGACTAGCCAGCGCAGCTCCATTCTTTCATCACGCAAGAATATGTCCGAGATGATCCGTTCTGCTTTTCTTTTGGGAGGTGCTGAAGTAATAACTGGTGACGGATATCCAGGATGGAAACCGAATACGGATTCTCCTGTTTTGAAAATTGCGATAGATAGCTATAAAAAACTTTTTGGTGTGGAACCTAAAGTAAAGGCAATTCATGCCGGATTGGAGTGTGGGTTGTTCCTTGAGAAATATCCGTCACTGGATATGGTTTCCTTTGGACCTACTTTGCGTGGTGTTCATTCACCTGATGAACGTATGCTGATACCTACTGTAGATAAATTCTGGCGTCATTTGCTGGATGTATTGGTTAATATACCGACAAAATAATTTATATGAAGAAAACAATTCTATTCCTTTGTTTGTGCTACCTGGTAGGGGTGACGTATGCACAGGAACCGTTCCGGGTAATGTTCTATAATGTAGAGAATTTGTTCGATTGTCAGCACGACACGTTGAAAAATGATTATGAATTTTTGCCGGATGCTCCGAAAGGATGGACGCAAGCGCGCTATCATGATAAATTGGCTAGGATAGCTAAAGTTATTATTGCCACGGGTGAGGAAAATGTCCCCGATTTGGTGGGACTTTGTGAAGTGGAAAATGATCATTGCTTGAAAGATCTGACAGAAAACTCGCCATTACGCGAGGCGGGTTATCGCTATGTCATGACTGATTCTCCTGATGAGCGTGGTATTGACGTGGCGTTGCTTTATCAACGTGGTACCTTTAAATTAGTAGGGAAAAACTGTATTTCTGTTCCTTATAAGGAAATAGAGCGTCGGCCTACACGTGATATACTTCATGTGACAGGGCAGGTAGCTTCCGGAGATACATTGGATGTGTTTGTGTGTCACATGCCTTCTCGTGCAGGCGGTGAGGAGAAGAGTGAACCCTACCGCCTTTTTACGGCGCAGATATTGAAGATAGCGGCAGATTCTGTTATGAATATCCGTCAGCATCCTAATGTAATGATTATGGGTGATTTTAATGATTATCCCACTAATAATTCTATTGCAAAAGTATTGGGGGCTGTGGCTCCGAAAAGTGGAGTGCAGGCCAAGAAATTATATAATTTGATGGACGGGCGTAAGGAGGGAACCTATCGTTATCGAGGTGAGTGGGGAGTACTTGATCAGCTGATTGTTTCCGGTTTTTTGTTACAAGGGCATGATAGTATGCGCACTTCATATGATAAGGCACAGATTTTAAAATATCCGTTCCTGCTGGAAGAGGATGAAAAATATGGTGGTAATATTCCATCACGTACCTATTGGGGAAAGAAATATCATGGTGGTTATAGCGACCATTTGCCAGTGTGTGTGGACTTTGAAATTGGAAAATAGGGAGAGATTGGTGGTTAGTGATGAATGGACTGCGCTATTATGCCGCAGGTGTTAATCACTAACCGCTATATATTTCTATTCATGATGATAAGGACCGTTGTTCAATATAGTCATCGCCCGGTATAGCTGTTCTACGAAAATAAGGCGTATCATTTGATGTGAGAAGGTCATCTTGGATAATGAGATCTTTTCTTGGGTTACATCATATATTTTGGGTGCAAATCCGTATGGTCCCCCAATGATGAATACTAACCGTTTGTTTACAGTGTGCATTTTGCGTTCTATCCAGTTGGCAAATTCTACGGAACGGAATTCTTTTCCATGTTCATCCAATAAAACCACTACATCGCCCGGCAACAAAGCTTTCAGAATTAATTCTCCTTCCTTCTCTTTTTGTTGCTCCATACTCAGGTTTTTGGTATTCTTGAGCTCGGGGATGACTTCCATATCGAAAGAAATGAAGTGCTTGGTACGTTCCACATAATCATTGATAGCGGTGATATAATGTTTTTCGACAGTGCGTCCTACTACTAATAATGTAAATTTCATACGTTCTTTTCTGGTTTACTTTGCAAAAATACGGAAAATCTCTACCTTTGCCTATCAATTCATAAAAAAACGATAACATTATGGACGAATTAGTAGTAAAAGACTTAATAGACAGACTGATAGACCTGTCTTTTGCTGAAGATATAGGTGATGGGGACCATACTACCTTGTCATGTATTCCCGCAGATGCAATGGGAAAATCAAAGTTGTTGATTAAGGAAGAAGGTATCTTAGCTGGCATTGAAGTGGCTAAAGAAGTATTTCGCCGTTTTGATCCCACAATGAAGGTGGAGGTGTTCATTCAAGATGGAACTCACGTGAAACCGGGTGATGTGGCTATGATGGTGGAAGGTAAAGTTCAGTCACTTCTTCAGACAGAACGCTTGATGCTGAATATCATGCAACGCATGAGTGGCATTGCTACTATGACCAATAAATATGTGAAGAAACTGGAAGGTACGAAAACTCGTGTACTGGATACCCGTAAGACAACTCCGGGTATGCGTATCATGGAGAAGATGGCTGTAAAGATAGGAGGAGGATGCAATCACCGTATCGGTTTGTTTGATATGATTCTGCTGAAAGACAACCATGTGGATTTTGCAGGCGGCATACACAATGCGGTGTCCCGTGCTAAAGAATATTGTAAGGCAAAGGGTAAGAGCTTGAAGATTGAATTGGAAGTGCGTAATTTTGACGAATTGAATCAGGCGTTGGCAGAAGGTGTGGATCGTATTATGTTTGATAACTTTACACCTGAAGATACTCGTAAAGCTGTAGAGATAGTAGGAGGACGTTGCGAAACCGAGTCTTCTGGTGGTATTACTTATGATACTATGTTACCCTATGCGCAGGCAGGAGTGGATTTCATTTCTTTTGGTGCGTTGACCCATTCTGTAAAAGGATTGGATATGAGCTTCAAGGCTTGTTAAGGAAATGTTTTATGATAAGAGAGAACTTCAAATTTTGGATCTTTTTTTGAAATATGAATGACGTAAGTGGTACGAATAAAATTAAAATAAATTCGTACATTTGCGTCATTGATATTAGTTTCTTTTATTTTCTTCTTTAAATCGGGTAGGTGTCATTCCTTTTACTTGTTTAAAGGAGGTACTGAAATACCTCGGATAGGAAAAGCCTACCTCGTAAGATATTTCGTTGATATTCATGTTGGTATTTGTAAGCAAGTAAACAGATTTTTCTATGCGTAGTTTATTGATATAGTCATTAACGCCCAACCCGGTTAGAAGTTTTACCTTATTATATAAGGATGCTCTGCTCATAGCCATTTTATCTGTGAGAAACTTAATGGAAAGTTCCTCTCCAGCCATATTTTCATTAATAAGTATATTGAGTTTGGCGATGAATTCCTCATCTTCTTTACTGTTTTTCTTTTGAGACTGTTCTGTTTCTATCCTTTTTTCGTTTTTTTCTTTTACTTGCCTATTAGATGATAATTCCGTTGCAGGAATGTTTTCTTCGACTGGTATTTTTTCTTCTTTGTTTTTTAAGATGTCGTTCAATATAGCTTGTAGGAAGTGGTTCATATTGCCTTTCATATATTTCTCTTTCCGTCGGAAATAAATGTAGCCTATACCGGCTGTGGTAATAATAAACAAGATGGCGGCTATGCCGATGAACCAGCTGGTCTTATACCAAGGAGGAGTAACGATTATGTTTATCAATTTTTGGGGTGTGGTATGATTCCCGTCTTTAGTATTGCAAGAAACCCGTATTGTGTAGTTGCCTGCGGATAGAGAGGATAAATTTAAAGTTGGATCGTAAGTTTCAATCAATTGTTTGCTTCTACTTTCAATTATGTATCGGAGCAGGTATTTTTGGAATATGTCTCTGTTCTTTATTCGAAGGTGGATGGAAAGAGAATTGTAGTTCCAAGGTATGTTTATTGTATTCTCTTTGATTTTTTTTAAATAAGGACTACCGTTAAGGAGAATGTCGGACAGGTATATTTCTGGTATCTGAGTTTCAGTTTCGGGAATGTTTGTGTTGATTTTTACCAATCCTTCGGATCCACCTAGATAGATGTAATTCTTATTAGATTGTTTTTGGTATGCGAATAAAATTTCGTTAGATGGGAAACCATCAGAACTATTCCAGATAGTAAATTTATTTTCTTTGATAATATAAGAATATAGTTGATTTTGAGCACATATCCATAGACGTCCTTTTCTATCGGCAATGAGGAAGGATATGTTATTAAATAGTTTGGTGTGTATGCGATGGTATTTTCGACTTTTCAAGTCGAAGAATCCAAGTCCTTTGTCGGTTCCGGTCCATATTATATCGTTGTTGTCATAAGACATGGAAGTGATGGTTTCATTTTTTTCCAACTCGAATAGTAATCGGATACTGTCATTTTGTTGATCTACCCAAAAAGCTTGGTGAGCGTATTTTAAAAGAGAGAATTTATCGTTGGAGTATGATAGACAAAGTGCATTATTAGAGAAGTCGTAGTGACGATCTGTTTGCATCTTTGAGAATGTGTGGTTATGTGTATTATATGCATATGCATTACGACTGATTATATATATTTTGTTGTTTGCCACTTGATTGGCCAAAGGAAGGTAACCATAAAAACATTCTTTATAGTTGGTCTCTTTATCTATAATGGTGAAAGGACGATATTGCTGCGTCTTTTTATTGAACAGGAAAATGCCTTTGGTATACAAAGAAACCATTAATTCAGATTCAGATATTTCAGCAATGGAAATAACTTTATCTCCGTAGGTTGAGGGGAAATGGGTAAATTTGTCAGTAGAAGGGTCGTATAGGTTGATACCTCCTCCATCAGTTCCAATCCAAACTTTTCCATTCTTTTCTTCGTAAAGGCTGATGATTGATTTTTCACTGAGTCCGTTGGGATTGTTTAAAACGGCATCTTTATATGTCTTAATGTACGTTTCTTTAATACAGAATATGCCTCCGCGTACGCTTCCTGCCCATAAGTTTTTTTCTTGGTCTTTATAGAGCAAGGTGATGGAGTTTACTGGTAGGGAAGAATAGTCTCCTACTATATGTTGAAGTTGTGAGAATTGTTGAGTATGGGGAGCAAATTGGTTGATGCCACTTCCGTCTGTAGCCAACCATAGTTTGCCATTGTGTTCTGTTATGTCTAAAATATAATTGTTGTTTAATCCGGAATTTGTTTGAGTATAGTGTTCTTGGATTTTTCCTGTTTGGTCATAGCAATATAGTCCAGATCCATAAAAGGATGTGTAAATATGCTGGTCAAGAGTTATGTATAACGATGTCAGCAGGTTAGGACTGCTTGGAATAAAAAGACTAAATTGTTGAGTTTGACAGTTGTACGAGTAGATTCCTTTTCTTCGGGTACCTACTAAAATTTTGTTTTTATCGAGATAAACCATTTTTTGGATTCTATAATCTACCATGTTGATATTTTTTTTCTTTTCTTGTTTTTTAATGTGAATGATCTTTGTTTTTTTACTATGATAGTCGTAGCAATATATGGTATTCTCGCTGCCAAACCATATTCCACCTTTTACTTTGATAGAAGAATAGATCGCTTGGGAAATGGTAGTATTAAATCGGTCCTGTTCGGCATCATAAAGGGCTAACCCTTTGGGAGTTGCTATCCAAAGATTTCCTAATGAGTCTTCTGTCAGATGATTGATATAATTACTAGGTAGAGAGTGGGGATCGTCTGAATGGTGCAGATAGGTTTTGATTCCCTCTTGAGTATAACTGTTCAATCCATTTTGGGTACCTATCCATAAAGTACCTTTATGGTCTAGCAGGATGGATTGGACAGTAGCTTGGGAAAGTCCTTGCTCTATAGAGAGCTGGGTGAACGAATAATTGACACTGTGTTCGGAAGAGAACAATTTTGTGTCTGCCCATAAGAATAAAATGATAATTAAGGTCCGATACATTGTATTTTTTATTTTTTGCAAAAATACATTTTTTTTCTTTTGATAAGAATTTAAGGATTATTTTTCAGTATGAAGTAATAAGAATACTAAGATATTTTAGAAATAAAAATTGAGAAATATCCCCTT
>ENA-OPFT01001591-OPFT01001591.1-human-gut-metagenome-genome-assembly--contig:-NODE-1591-length-10910-cov-2.595486_pt1 | contig 10910 bp, 8 predicted proteins | sample MGYA00241714_ERZ501560 | MGnify/ENA primary metagenome ERZ501560 (study PRJEB25962, sample SAMEA2042392) | human gut metagenome | biome: human gut; feature: human-associated habitat; material: faeces...
CCCGCAGGGGAAGCCAAAGCAGTATAAAAGGAGTACCCAATGGCACAGCAGGTTTTTCCCACAAAATCAAACCTGATGGCGACAAAGCGCAGTCTGGCGCTGGCGACCCAGGGCTATGACCTGATGGACCGCAAGCGCAACATCCTTGTGCGCGAGATGATGCAGCTGATTGACCGCGCCGCAGGCATTCAGGACCGCATCAGCGCGGCCTACGCCGAGGCGTATGAGGCGCTGAAAAAGGCCAACATCATGCTGGGTTCTGTCGGCGGCTATGCTGCCGGTGTGCCGGTGGAGCGCGGCGTGCAGATGTCCACCCGCAGCGTCATGGGCGTTGAGCTGCCAAAGGTCACCCTTAAAGAACGCCCTCTGAAAGTCACATACGGCTTTTCTCAGACCGATTCTCAGCTTGACAGAGCCTATCTTGCCTTTGAAAAGGTAAAACAGACCACAGCAGTCCTCGCAGAGGTGGAAAACAGTATCTACAGACTGTCCGTAGCCATAAAAAAGACACAGCGCAGAGCAAACGCCCTGCAAAATATAATCATTCCGAGAAACGAACGCATAGTGAAATTCATTACTGACTCTCTTGAAGAAAAGGACAGAGAGGAGTTCTCACGAATGAAAGTAATAAAGGCGGCAAAGCTAAAGTCGGCAAAATGATATTTGTAATGGCGCGGCGTAATTTCTGCAATGTTATTGTGGGGGCGGTCACTCGCCGTGACGGGCATTTCACGCTGTGCATTTATTAATGCAACACCTTTGTACTGCACAAATAAATTGTAGGGGCGACCTGAGGTCGCACGTCTAGTCGCCAGCTTGCAGCATTATAAAAACATGAAAGGAAAGATAAAAATGGAATATATCAAAAAAGAACAGCAGGCCGGTAAGCTGGTGGCTATGATGGGTGACGGTACAAACGACGCTCCCGCCCTTGCACAAGCTAATGTGGGGGTGGCAATGAACAGCGGTACGCAGGCAGCCAAAGAAGCTGGTAACATGGTGGACCTTGACAACGATCCGACGAAGCTGATTGAAATTGTGGAGATTGGCAAACAGTTGTTAATGACACGCGGTACGTTGACTACCTTCTCCATTGCGAACGACGTTGCCAAGTACTTTGCTATTATCCCTGCTTTGTTTATGGTAGCCATCCCTCAGTTGGCTCCTCTGAACATTATGGGACTGCATAGCCCTGAAACGGCCATTCTCTCGGCTGTCATATTCAACGCTATCATTATTCCTATCTTGATTCCGTTGACTTTGAAAGGTGTTCAGTATAAGCCGATCGGTGCCAGTGCGCTACTTCGTCGCAATCTGTTGATTTATGGTGTGGGTGGCGTCATTGCTCCGTTTGTCGGCATCAAACTGATAGATATGATAGTTAGTCTGTTTTTTTAAAACTTGGATAAAATGAAAACTCTTTGGAAATCATTTAAAATAACAATTGCATTTTGCATATTTTTCTCTCTGTTCTATATCCTTGTCTTGTGGATATTTGCACAGTTCGCCGGTCCCAACAAGGGAAATGCAGAGGTGGCAACACTCAATGGTAAAGTGGTAGGTGCAGCCAATGTAGGCCAGATGTTTACGCAAGATATTTATTTCTGGGGACGCCCATCTGCGGGTAATTATACAGCCGATGCTTCGGGTGGTAGTAACAAGGGACCTACGAACGATGAATACCTGGCAGAAGTGGAAGCCCGTATCGATACTTTTCTGGTACATCATCCTTATCTGAGCCGCAAGGATGTGCCTGCTGAAATGGTAACCGCCAGTGGTTCCGGTCTAGACCCACATATCACACCTGCTTGTGCTTATGTACAAGTGAAGCGTGTGGCTCAGGCACGTGGCATGAACGAGGCTGAAGTGAAAGCCATTGTAGACAAGAACATCAGCAAACCCTTTTTGGGGGTGTTTGGTACGGAAACTGTCAATGTGCTGGAACTGAACATTGCATTAGAAGAAGCCGATCAGAATAAATAATTTTTTAGTTGTGTTTGTCATGTGTTATGGGCAGGAGCGGAAGTATTTCTGTTCAGGCAGCGAAAGACTGTCATTTTACAGGGGGAGCCGAAACTTCCTTCCTGCCTTTCAACGATTGATTAGTAATGGTAAATAAATAGTTGGATATGAAAAGTTTAAAAATATCAATTCTAGTTTTTGCGAGTATGGTAGCTGCTTGTTTTATGGGAACCGGCAAAGTGCAAGCTCAGGAATTTACAATACAAGGTGATTTAGTCAGTTCTTATGTTTGGCGCGGCTTTTACCAGACGGGAGTCAGTTTTCAGCCCACTTTGGGTTTTGGGGTCGGTGATTTTTCTTTGACGGCATGGGGCTCTACCGATTTTGACGGAGTTTCTTCAGGAGAAGGGGCTGCGGCTAAGGAGATTGATTTGACGGCTGCCTATGCTTTGGGAGAATCAGGTCTAACTTTTTCTGTTGCCAGCTTGTGGTGGGGCGGACAAGGAGCAAGAAAGTATTTTAATTTTAAGAGTCACGAAACAGCTCATCACTTTGAAGCGGGATTAGCCTATACATTGCCGGTTGAAAAGTTTCCTTTGTCAATCGCTTGGTACACTATGTTTGCCGGAGCTGACAAAGATGATAAAGGCAGGCAGAATTATTCTTCGTATGTTGAATTCAACTATCCGTTCAGTGTTAAGTCTGTAGATTTGAACCTGACTTGCGGATTTCTGCCTTATGAAGCTGGGGTAGGAGTATATGGTGTTCCTAACAGTGGATTTGCCGTAACCAATGTGGCACTGAAAGGTATTACGGAAATCAAGATTACTGACAGTTTCTCAATACCTGTATTTGCACAAGCCATTTGGAACCCTCGTATGGAAGATGCACATCTGGTATTCGGCTTTACTTTAAGGCCATGATTTATTTAGATATAACTTTAGAACTCATGAATTAGTGTTGGATGCCCGTGGCGGTCGTGATGATCGTTACGGGTTATATGGCATATATAAGACAAGTAAAAAAACAGAAGAAATGAGTAGGGAAGAAAGCGTACAGCATTTTCTTGATTTGATTAAAAAGTCGCGGCGTGGCAAGTTCAAAGTCTACATCGGCATGATTGCTGGTGTAGGTAAATCTTATCGTATGCTTCAGGAAGCACACGAGTTACTTGACAACGGAGTAGATGTGAAGATAGGCTATATAGAGACACACGGGCGTGCCGGTACGGATGCTATGTTGGAAGGATTGCCCGTTGTTCCTCGTCGTAAGATATTCTATAAAGGAAAAGAGCTGGAAGAAATGGATTTGGATGCCATTATCCAGATACACCCTGAGATAGTAGTGGTGGATGAACTGGCACATACCAATGTGGAAGGTAGCCGGAATGAGAAACGCTGGCAGGATGTGATGGATTTGCTTGATGAGGGTATCAATGTGATTTCTGCCGTTAACATCCAGCACATTGAGAGTGTCAATGAAGAAGTACAAGGCATCTCGGGTATTGAGGTGAAGGAACGTATTCCCGATAGCGTTTTGCAAGAGGCAGATGAGGTGGTGAATATTGACTTGACTGCGGAAGAATTGATAGCCCGTCTGAAAGCTGGAAAAATTTACAAGCCGGAAAAGGTCTCTACTGCCTTGAACAATTTCTTTAAAACGGAAAATATTCTCCAATTACGTGAACTGGCTTTAAAAGAGGTGGCTTTACGGGTGGAAAAGAAAGTGGAGAATGAAGTGGTTACCAGTGTGGGAGTCCGTCATGAGAGATTTCTGGCATGTATCAGCAGCAACGAGAAAACACCACGACGCATCATTCGTAAAGCTGCACGTCTGGCAACCCGCTACAATACTTCGTTTGTTGCCCTTTATGTGCAGACTCCCAGAGAAAGTACTGACCGCATCGGTCTGGCAAATCAAAGGTATTTATTGAACCACTTCAAATTGGTGACCGAACTGGGAGGGGAGGTCGTTCAGGTGCAATCGCCGGATGTGCTGGGAAGCATTGTTGATACTTGTAGGGAGAAACAGATAACAACTGTCTGCATGGGAAGTCCGTCACTTTCTTTTCCGAAATCATTGTTCATGATATTGAAATACCGAAAATTTGTGCGTGATTTGGCACAAGTAAACATAGATTTGATTATACTTGCATAATATTAATTCTTAGGAACATTATGAATATTCGTACAAAATTGATACTCAGCGTAGGGGTATTGGCTGGAATGATTATTTTGTTGGTTGCTCTTTCTGTGGTGAATCTACAGATACTGACGGCTACAGAGCCGGATAGTCCTGCTGCTGTACCGGGATTGCAACGTGCATTGCTCTGGATTTCTGTGATAGGTGGGGTATGTATTTTTGCCAGTATCATATTGTTGGTATGGCTTCCCCGTTCCATCAGCAAACCTATTCAAGAACTGACGCGTGGGATTCTTGAAATAGCGAACCATAATTATGAGAAACGTCTGGATATGAGTGGACACGAGGAATTTCGTGAAGTGGCTGATAGTTTTAATCGGATGGCGGAACGACTGACGGAGTATCGCGCCAGTACGCTGAACGACATACTTTCTGCTAAGAAATTTCTTGAGGCTATTGTGAATAGTATTGATGAACCTATTATTGGTTTGAACCGTAATAGGGAAATTCTCTTTATCAATAATGAGGCTTTAACTGTGCTGAATTTAAAACGGGAAGAGGTAATTCGCCGTTCGGCTGAGGAGCTTTCTTTGAAGAATGATTTGCTCCGCCGTTTAGTTCGTGAATTGGTAAATCCGGGTGAAAAGAAAGAACCGTTGAAGATTTATGCAGACAATAAGGAGAGTTACTTTAAAGCTTCTTACATTACCATTATAAATGCAGAGGCTGATGATGACGAACCTCATAATCTTGGCGATGTGATTTTACTGAAAAATATTACAGAATTCAAAGAATTGGATAGTGCCAAGACTACTTTTATCTCGACTATTTCTCATGAACTGAAAACGCCTATATCCGCTATTCTGATGAGTCTGCAGTTGTTGGAGGACAAACGGGTAGGGGTGTTGAACGACGAGCAGGAGCAATTATCGAACAGCATTAAGGAAAATGCTGATCGCCTTCTTGGGATTACCGGAGAACTACTGAACATGACGCAGGTAGAAGCCGGTAAACTGCAGATGATGCCTAAAATAACAAAGCCCATTGAACTGATAGAGTATGCCATCAAGGCTAATCAGGTACAGGCTGATAAATTCGGCATTCAGATAGAAGTGGAGTATCCGGAAGAAAAAATGCCTAAATTGTTTGTCGATAGCGAAAAGATTGCTTGGGTACTCACCAATTTGTTGAGTAATGCTATCCGCTATTCCAAAGAGAACGGGAGGGTGGTTATCGGCGCCAAGCATGACGAGGATTTTGTGGAAATGTATGTGCAGGATTTTGGAAAAGGTATCGACCCGCGTTATCACCAGAGCATTTTTGACCGTTATTTCCGAGTGCCGGGCACTAAAGTGCAAGGTAGTGGCTTAGGACTTTCCATTTCGAAAGACTTTGTGGAAGCGCATGGCGGTACACTGACTGTTCAGAGTGAGCTGGGTAAGGGGAGCCGCTTCGTTATCCGGTTGAAAGCGTAACGTTTTCTATTTTTTGCGGTACTGTTGCGGAGACATGCCTGTTTGTTTCTTGAAAAATGTACCAAAATAAGAAGCATTGGGAAAATTGAAGAAATCGGCGATTTCCTGGATATTTTTCTGGGTGTTCTTGAGTAGTGAGATGCTTTTGCGGATGATGGATTTGAATATCAGTTCCTGCACGGTGAATCCGCAGACGGACTTGGATAGTGCAGAGAGGTATTTGGGTGATAAGCAGAGTTTGTCTGCATAAAACTCTACACCGCGTTCTTCCGTGTAGTGCGCATCTATCAACTGAATCAGCCGGATAAAAATTTCATGTTTGTGGCCAACCGTTGTTTTAAGGTTCATCAGTTTACGGTTGTAAATGGAACAGATGCGGTATGTGAGTCCCAGCAGAAGCAGCCTTTGTTCGTTGTCGTTGAAGGTGTTGTTGTCTAAGTGCAGGGTATTGTCCAGTAAGGACATGTATTTCAGAACTTCTTCTTCGTCTCCGGTGTTCCATACGTAGCATGGTTCGGTCCGGAGCTGCATGTATAGGTACATGGTTGCCACTGAATTGCCTATGATGTCCCTTATCGGTTCTATCTGGTAAATGAATATGAATAGTTGCAGGTCTTCCGATTCGCTCAGCACTTGGAAGAGGGAATCTTCCGGAATGAAAACTGTTTCGCCAGCCTGGGCCGAGAATACTTTCATATTGAGCGAAAAGGTGAAGTTACCCTGGCGGCAAACTATCAGTCCTGCTCCATTAATCATAAAAGGTTTCTTCAGGGAGGTGGGAAAGGAGCAGAGCATACCTTCTGAACTACAAATGTTTTCTCCGTTTGACAATGCGTGGTCCAAGTGGGATAAACGTTCTTGTTGGGTATCCATAACAGACAAAATTACAGGTTGTACTGAAAATTGTCCGCTAAGTTAGTAATTTTCGTTTAGGATACCGCACGACAAGCACAAATATCATGCAAATCAGGCAGGCATAGAGTGTCCATCCTGCCATTTCCTTTATAGCAGAGAGAGTGGCTTGTACTTGGATGCGTCCTTTGGTGGATATGGCAGCCATGTTGATTGCTTCTTGTTTGCTCTTTCCCTGATATTGCATACCTTGTACAGTTTGGGTAAACGAGGCGGACGCTTCGGGGTGTAGCATGTCTACATTCTGTGCATAGCGGGTGACGTAGTGCTGCTGGCGTTCTTGCAGTACATTCGTATAGAGTGCGGCTCCGATGCTGGGAGCCAATACCATGCGTACGGTAAGCATGGTGCATATCCAGGAAGAAAGATATTTGTAAGGCATGCGTTGGGTGGCGTAGGTTGGAATCAGCGAATAGAGGAACATCATACCGGTAGAACGGATGATGACCGGATACTTCATCCGTTCGTACAGTCCTGCACCTTGTACCTCGAAATACATGAACATGGTGGAAAGCCCCAATAGAAGGAAACCGGCGGCAAAGAGATATTTGAAGTGTACGCCTTTCACACTGAGCCAGATGGTGGCTATACCGCCGATGAGGTAGCCCAGCATGGACCAGTTGCCTAGGGTGGCGTTCTGAAAGTTGTCCAGTTTCATGCCTATGCCTGTGAATACGTTGACAAACATGGCGCTGGAATTCAGTACCATTAACAGAAAATAGAATAGGAAACCCATACGGATGGTGCGCAGTTTGAATACATCGAGTTGATAGTAAGGATTGCGTTGGGTAGACTCGATGTAGAGGAATATACCACCAGCAATGATGGCGCAGACTGTGGCCCATCGTATGGTTGGGTCGTCGTACCAGTCGAGCACTTTGCCATAAGTAAGCACGTAGGTAATGCAAGCCAGTGTGATGCAGAAGATGGAGGCATTGCCAAACTGCTTGAGGTTGATGGGGAAGCGGCGGGTGGTATATTTATGATAAGGCATAGTGATGAATGTGATGAGGATGCAAAGTAATAGTAGCCCCATCATAAAGTAGTGTATGTACTGCCATTCGTACTCAAAGGCGAGCCAGGCGGTGAGCGAGGTTCCCAATTGTCCCAGTACCATGAAGAATAGGTAGATGGCAGGTTGTGCCGCACTCCGTTCGATGTCCAGCTTGTCCCAGCCTTCGTCAGTTGTGGGCTCGTTGCCGGGTGTAATTTTGTCGTACGCCTCGATATGCCCTGCATACTTTATGAGGGTGAAGAGGTTGACCATCATCAGTACCATTCGTAGGAATCCCATAAAGATGCTGCATAGTGCCAGCAGGAAAACACTGTCTGTCTTGGCACAGATATAACTGAAGATGTACATCAGGGAGAATCCTGCCAGACACATCATTTTCTGCCGGCGTATGACTACCAGCCTATACAGAAAAGGGCAGAATGCTGCCATGCCAATGGAAGTGGCGAAGTTGGCAAACTGGATATGCTCGGAAATGATGCCGAGTTCGCTCATCATTTCGGTGCTTGCCACCGAGTAGGTACCGCCCACAGTCAGTATCGGCAAAAAGAATACGAATAGGATGATGATACCTACCGGTTTGGGTACCCAGTTGTAGAAAGGATAGTTCTTGGGGTATGAGGGCATGGGGATAAGGGTTAAGGGGTTAGGGATTAAGGGTTAAAGATTAAGGATTAGGGGGTAAGGATTAAGGAGTTGGTTGCCTTAATCCCTAACCTCTAATCCTTAATCCCTATTTTTTTGTTTTCGCTTTGACTATTACCATCATACCGGCGGCAAGGCTACTGTTGTCTTCTTTAGACAAATCGGTAAAGTCGATGCGGACTGGGATGCGTTGCTGTATCTTCACGAAGTTGCCGGCAGAATTATCCGTGGGCACTAGGGAATATTTGGAGCCGGTGGCTCCGGAGATGGCAGTGATTTTTCCTTTGAATTCTTTGTCGCTGATGGCATCGACGGTAATGACTACTTCTTGTCCCAAGTGCAGATTCTCAATCTGGGTTTCCTTGTAGTTGGCTATAATCCACTTTTGTGTGTCAGGCAGAATGTAGGTGATGGTTTGTCCGGCAGTGATGAATTGTCCTTCTTCAAGGGTACGCCGCCCCAATTTCCCATCACAAGGAGCTACTACTACGGTGTAGGAGAGGTTCAGCCGTGCCATTTCGAGTGCGGCTGTTGCCCGTTGTATGGCAGCTTCGGTATTTCCACGGCGATGTGACACTTCGTTCACACCCGACAAGGCAGCTTTCTGTTGTCGTTTCACGGCTTCCAACTTCTTGTGGGTAGCTGCATATTCGGTTTCTATCTGTTCCAATTGAATGGGGGTGGCAGCGTTTCTCTTCACCAGATTCTGGTATCGTTGGCGGTCTTTCTCCAGCTTGGTAAGGCGGATTTCTATCTCTGCTATGGAGGCGTCGTAGACAGAGGCTGTAGTTTGCGTGGTTTGTAGTGTGGCACCAATGACTGTGGCACCGGCTTGTGCATCCTTGAGTGCAGCTTCAGCTTCCATGACTCTGATTTTATATTCCCGGTCGTCCAATATAAGTAAGGTATCTCCTTTGTGTACTTCTTGGTGTTCTGTGAAACAAATTTTCTTGATATATCCTGATGCGCGCAGATTGACGGGAGATATGTATTGTTCAATCTGTGCATCATTACTGGTTTCCGTCCGTTTGTAGTTCAAAAAGAGGCAGACCACTTGAATAATTCCCCAGATAAGGATAGCTATTCCTAATAGGCTGACAACGATTTGCCAACGGCGAAGCTTCTTCAATTTCCGTGCTTTTTCTTGGTGGGTACTTGCGGTGTTATTGTTCTCTTTTGTTTCCATATTTTCTATATTATATTGTTTACTTATTATTATATATACATCCGTCCTTGAATACGGGCTCTATTCATCTTCCTCTTTAATGAATTGAGGGGCTCAACGTCTCCAGCTGTCCCGTCAGCTTCAGCAAAGTCAGATTGGTTATCCGGTAATTGTAGTGGGCACTGATATAGTTGTTTTGGGCTTCGCTCATCCGCATTTCGTCCTGCAACACTTCGGTCATTGAGGCGATTCCTTCCCGATAACGGTCCATGGTAACGGTATATACATCTTCAGCAAGCAGATAATTGTCCTTCTGCTTCTTAAAGTTACGCTGGCTGTTCATCAGGTCATTGGTAGCATTCAGATATTGTGTCTGAAGATTTTTTCGGGTATTCTCTTGAGCGAGTTTGATGTTCTCTATGTCAATGGTTGCCTTACGCATCTTGTAGCGTTTGTCCAGTCCGTCGAAAATGGGAATGCGCAAGGAGAGTCCCACTCCATAGGAGCGATACCAATGGTTGGAAGGGCCGGAATGGAACCAATGGTAAGCTTTGTCTGTATAGGCGGAGAACATCCAGCTTCCCGTCAGGTTCAAGGAGGGGATGTAACCGTTGCTGATTATTGTTTTCTGTTGTTCAGCAAGTTGTTTTTGTGATTGCAATAGCTGGAGTTCATATAGTGTTTCGGATAGCCCGGTGAGTGCTGCGGGCGTAATCGTTTCTGTATTCACTGGTACCAGTGCTATTCTTTCTTCCGCCGGATAGTCGATAATGTATTTAAGTAGATTCAGTTGCTGTTCCATCATGGCTTGTGCGTTGTCGTGCTGCACCTTGAGGTTCTCCAAGTTGATGTTGACGCGTTTCACATCTACTTCCATAGCCATGCCGTTGTCATAGAAGGCTTGAGTGATATCTCTCAACTCTTCCAGGCGAGTGATGTTGGCTTTTATCAAAATAATCTGTTCAGCTGTAACCTGTCCTAAATAGTACATTTGACTAATTTGGAGGATGAGGTCTTCTCTTGCCTTTCCATAAGAAAGGCGATTCATCTCATCCATGGTTTTGGCTATGGATAGAGTGGTGTAGAGTGTCTGGTTATAAAGTGGTATCTGCAACTGTAATCCAAAGTTGGCGTTGTATTGCAAGGTTTGGGTTACATTGTAGGGATTGCCATACGCTGAACCGTCGGTAACGGAGACGGGTGGATCGATATTGTCGTTATAGTTGGCAAAACCATTGATTTGGGGCAGCAGTTTGGCTCGATTCTCAGAGATGCTGTATTTCCCTTTTTGTATTTCCTTCCGTTTGCTTTGCAAGGACAAGTTGTTTTCGATACCTATTTTGAGGCAGTCCTCCAAGGTTAGGGTATTTTGTGCTCTTGTACCTAGTGCAAGCAGACACAGAAAGGAAAATGTGAACAGTTGTCTTTTCATAATAGTCACTTGATATTTGCACACAAAGTTAGTGGCTTAAAATGCAAGAGGACTATCCATATATCAACTGTTTGTATTCATATTTTCCTTTTTACTATAATTTGAAAACAAACCATAGTAAAAAATGAGTATTAAAAACAAAAAAGACCGCCAAGAGTGGAAGCC
>ENA-OPFT01001593-OPFT01001593.1-human-gut-metagenome-genome-assembly--contig:-NODE-1593-length-10905-cov-2.174194_pt1 | contig 10905 bp, 9 predicted proteins | sample MGYA00241714_ERZ501560 | MGnify/ENA primary metagenome ERZ501560 (study PRJEB25962, sample SAMEA2042392) | human gut metagenome | biome: human gut; feature: human-associated habitat; material: faeces...
GGGCAGTTACAAGCCCATGACCTTTAGGTCGTGGGTAGTTGACTCTGATGATATACTGAGGGGATACCATCGACAAAAATACGACAGATAAGGGGTATTAGATGAGAGAGAAAAGAATCAGATGGAACGTATTTGCACAGGCAGTCTATACTATTGCACTGCCGATCGCGTTTCAGAATTTATTGTCTACGACGGCGAGCATGGTGGATACGATCATGATCGGAAGCATGGGAGAGCTATCGGTCGCGGCGGTCGGCATCTGCTCGCAGATTTCGTCGCTGTTTTTCTCCTGCTATTTCGGATTTGCAGGAGGCGCGCTTTTGTTCTTTTCCCAGTATTGGGGTGCCAAAAGTGAAAAGGGTATCAACAAAACCTTTGGGCTTTCCATGAGCTTTATGCTGCTTGTCGGTCTTTTGTTCGGAGCAGTAGCGGTGACAAGACCGGAGTTTCTGCTTGGAATTTATACAGATAAGAAAAATATTATAGAGGTGGCGATTCCCTATATCCGGATCGTTGGCTTTGCTTATCCGCTGCAGGTACTGGCGGTGATCATCAGCTTTCTGATGCGGGCGACAGAGCGCGTCAAGATTCCCCTCGTTTCTTCCGCAGTTGCGCTGGTGGTCAATTTTGTCCTGAACTGGATCCTGATCTACGGACGGTTCGGCATGCCGCAAATGGGAGCGGCAGGCGCTGCGGTAGGCACGCTGGTTTCCGGTATTGTCAATCTGATCATCCTGACGGTGTTTTTGCTGAAAGATAAAAAGACGGTTACCCTGCATGTACAGGAAATGTTCCACTGGGGAGAAGGATTTGCCGGAACCTATCTGTCCAAATGTTTTCCGATTCTGTGCAATGAGCTGTTTTACGGCATCGGTCAGATGCTGATCAATATCGGGATCGGAAGACAGTCGGAAAGTGCGATCGCAGCAATGGCAGCGTTCCGTGTTCTGGAGGGCTTTGTTTATGCCTTCTTCGGAGGACTGGCGGATGCCAGCAGCGTTGTGGTCGGCAAGGAGATTGGTGCAGGACGGCATATGAAGGGCTATCAGTATGTGAAAGGGTTCACGATTCTCTGCCCGGCGATCACATTTGGTATCTGTCTGGTTGGTGTGATCTTCAACCGCCCGCTGTTGTCTTTGTTCGGATTAGGAGCAGAGGCTATGGAATATGGAAAATATATGCTGCTCATTTATCTGGCAGCGGGAACCGTGCGAACCTGTAACTACATTATGAATACCTGTTACCGCGCAGGCGGCGAGGCAATTTTCGGAACCGTTTTGGAAATTATCTGTCTGTATACGATCAGCGTACCTGCAACCTGGGTTGCAGGCATGGTTCTGCATCTGCCGTTCCTGGCCGTGTTCGCCTTTTTGTATACAGATGAGCTGATCCGTCTGGTGTTCGAGCTATGCTATACTGCGAGCGGCAAATGGGTCAAACCGGTTACACAGGAAGGGCGCGCGACCCTCGAAGAATTCCCCGAGCAGATGGCGCAGCGCAGGAAGAAAAAAAAGACGGCATAGCGCACCGTCCCATTTAATAGAAACAGACCAAAACAGCCGCCCGGCAGATATTTACCGGACGGCTGAAATTATTTTTTATTCATGAAATGATCTTTATTTCATGAAATGCTTTTTATTTCATGGATTCTTCCTGCTTCTTGATCATTCTGCGAACCATCTCGCCGCCGATGGAGCCGGCTTCCTTGGAAGTCAGGTCACCATTGTAGCCTTCCTTTAAGTTGACGCCCAGCTCGGACGCAACCTCAGTTTTGAAGCGTTCCAGTGCAGCCTTCGCCTCAGGAACTTCCACTCTATTGGATTTACCAGAATTCGTTGCCATGATTAGTCACCTCCATTATTTTCTGCTGTTGGGTTTCAGATAAGCTGCAGAGACTCTGTCATCGGATGGAACGTTGGCTCTGCAGCTGCCTGTCCGGTCGATGTATCAGTGTCACATTTGCTTATCTTGAGCTTAGTATGTTCCGGATACAGGGAATTATAATGGAAATTTTTGTCATTTTAGTTTCCTTTGGAACGACTGATTTACACAGAACAATAGGAATCGAACGGGCAGAGAATTTCTGCACCCAAAAGTGCAGCGTCCTCTTGTGTATGGGCGGCAAATAGAAGAATTTTGTCCTGTGCGCGGTTGCGGACGAGCGCAGCTGCTTTTTTGCGGTTTTCGCTGTCCAGACCGTTGAAGGGTTCGTCTAAAATCAAAAGGTCGAAGGGAACGAGCAGGGCACGCAGCAAAGATAATCGGCGCTTCATGCCGCCGGAAAATTCGCATACCGGCTGGGACAGGGCATTTTGCGGCAAAAGGGCTGCAGCGTAGGCAGAAAGTTCTGCGTCGGAAAGGCGCTGCCTGCACACAAAACGGAGATTTGTCAGGACATCGTAGCCCTCCAGCAGCCGATCCTCCTGAAAAACAGCGGAAATTTTGAGATTTTTTAGTCCATCTATTGTGCCGCTGTCCGGTGTTTCCAGACCCATCAGGATGCGAAAAAGCGTTGTTTTTCCTGTGCCGGACGGAGCCATGAGACAATAGGCGTTTCCGGGAGAAAGCGCGAGGCTTAGATCGGAAAAGACGACCTGTCCGTGATAGGATTTGGAAAGCTTTTGCAGAATCAGATCATTGTTTTTCATGAACAGTGTTCCCCTTTCCGCCGGCAGCAGTCATGAGCCGGAGCAGAATTTTTTCAAAACAGGAGGCGATTAGAATGATCGCGAGCGTCCAGGCAAACAAAGAAGCCGTGTCGAGATAAATTTTTGCTTCATAGAGGTTTGCACCGATGGAAAAGTCGGGGACGCCGATGACCTCGGCGGCGATGCCGGATTTAAATGCCATGCCGAGCGCCGATTTACAGGCGCTGATCAGATAAGGAGACAGCGCCGGACGGTACAGGTAAAAGACTTTTTTATGGAAAGGAACGCGAAAAACCTGCGCCATTTCCAAAAGTTTCGAGGCGGTGCTTTTTAAGCCGCTGACCGTGCTGATGTGCAGGATCGGATAGGCGACCAGAAAAGAAATCAGGATCGAAAGGTTTTTCGAACCGGTCCAGATCAGGGCGAGGATGACAAATGACGCGACCGGGATAGATTTCATAAACTGAATTGGCGGTTCCAGAAATTCCCCGACAATCCGGAAGCGGCAGGAGAGCGCTCCGGTCAGGATGCCGAGCAGCATGGCTAGAAAAAATCCAATGCAGATGCGGGAAATCGAAAACCAGATGGAACGCCAGAACCCAGCGGTAATCAGACATGAAAAAAAGGTCCGAAGCGTTTTTGACGGGCCGACGAGCAGGATGTCATTGTGAAAGAAAACAGCAAGCAGCTGCCAGATGAGCAGCCAGAACGCGTATATGCCGAGCTTTTTGAAAAGCTTCGGGAATCCTTTTTTTCTATTCATAAAAAATGCTCCATATCAAAACAGCTGCAGCCGCACGCAAAAGCGCGGGATGCAGCTGTAACTTCTTATCATATGGAAACTTTGTTTTCATATGATAAGAAACGCTCCGCGAGGATGCGCACTCGGCGCAAGAATGTGCCGAAGCACATTTTTTTACTGCAGATAATAGAAATCATCCTCCGGCAGGGAACCGCCAACGGACTGTGGGTTCTGCGAAAGCAGTACGGACAGATAGCCGTTTAACGCATCCTTCATGTCCTGTCCGTCGAGATAGGTGATGTTGCAGGCGGGCAGTGCTTTCTGTGCGATGGCAGCTTTTGCGACGATGCCTGCCTTTTCGATCAGGGCAGCAGCACCTTCAGGATCGGCTGCAGTATAGGCGATCGAAGCCTCGTGCTCCGTTAAAAACGTATCTACAAGATCTTTGTGTGCGGATAAAAATTCGTTGTTGACGATCGAAACGCCGGTCACGAGACGGCTGTTGGAACCATCCTCCTGCAGGCTGTCCCATACTTTTGTCAGATCAAGGACAACGGACAGGCTGTCGTTCTGCGCGATGGCAGCAGTTACAAAAGGCTGTGGAAGCAGACCGATCGCATTGGGATCTTCTGCGAGAACTGCGGCAACCTCGGATGCTTCGGACTTAAATTCGAGGGTCACGGCATCGTCGGAAAGACCGGATGCAGAGATCAGATAGCGGAGCACATATTCCGGGGTTGTGCCTTTGCCGGGCAGATAAACGGTTTTGCCGGACAGGTTTTCGATCGAGCTGATAGAAGAATCGCCGGATACCAGATATAAAACGCCGAGGGTGTTGATATCGATCACGGAAACCTTACCTTCTGTCTTGTGATACAGGACAGAAGCGACGTTCGCGGGCAGCAGGGCGATGTCCACCTTGCCGGAAGCAACCAGACCGGTCAGTTCGTCGGCGGCGGTCACCATTGTGAATTCGTAGTTGTTTGCGGCAGTGCCGTTTTTGGCATCATCCATGAGTTTGACCAGTCCCATTGTGGTAGGACCTTTGAGGCCGCCTACGCGGACAACGGTGTCATCAGAGCTTTCCTCCAGGGCTTCGGTCGAGGTCTCTGTTTTAGCAGCAGTCATTTCTTCTAAAGAAACTTCCTCGGAGCCGGTTTCGATAGCGCCTTCGGCAGTGCTGATGGTTTCGGGAACAGTGCTTTGCGAAACGGAAGCGGAAGATGAGCAGCCTGCGAGCAGGGATGCGCACAGCAGGGCGCTCATCAGCAGGGAACCAAACTTTTTCATAATCATGTCTCCTTTTTCAGACTTTGATAGATGGTTTTCGTACTGATGCCGTCCAGCATGCCGAGCTTGCCGGACAGGCTGCTGATCTGGTTCATAGGCGCGTCGAGAACAATGCTGATAATAGAAAGACCGCGCTCCCGGTAAGGCAGTCCCATCCGTCCGATAATATACTGTCCGTATTCATGCAAAATACGGTTCATCGTTTCGATCGAATCGGGATTTTCCACCATAATTCCAATCAGGGCTACGCGGTTGTCCATAAAATTTCCTCCTGTGTACGCCTTCTCCCGCAGAAAATCAGCCCGCAATCCGAAAAACTGCGGCAAAAATCTTTAGGGTCAGCACGAATTGTCTTAACAATAGCATAAAATCGGGAGACTGTCAAAAAAAACTAGCATTTTAAAACACCTTATGATATAATCGTACAATGACTGTAGTGAGTTTGATGCGGTTGTGCGTCTTTTTATAAAAACGCTTTTGTACCGGCGGCTCACTGGAATATCCGTCAGACGGACAAAAGCAACACGAGGAGGACTTATACAATGAGTTTACAGGTTGAAAAACTTGAAAAGAACATGGCGAAACTGACCATTGAGGTTTCCGCAGATGAATTTTCCAAGGCACTGGAAGATGCTTACCAGAAAAACAAAAGCAAAATCTCCGTACCCGGTTTCCGTAAGGGCAAGGTTCCCAAGAAGATGATCGAGCAGATGTACGGCAAGGGTGTATTTTACGAAGATGCTGCCAATGCCCTGATTCCGGAAGCATACGAAAAAGCGCTGGAAGAATGTGAAGAGACCATCGTTTCTTCTCCTAAGATCAACGTTACCCAGATCGAAGAAGGCAAATCCTTCATCTTTACTGCAGAGGTTGCATTAAAGCCGGAAGTAACCCTGGGCCAGTATAAGGGCGTTGAGGTTGACAAGGTAGAAGTTTCCGTAACCGACGAAGAGGTTGAGGCTGACTTAAAGCAGCAGCAGGAAAACAACTCCAGAACTGTAGTTGTGGAGCGTCCTGTACAGGATGGCGACATCGCTGTAATCGACTATGAAGGCTTCATCGACGGCGTAGCCTTCGAAGGCGGCAAGGGCACCAACTACAATCTGACGATCGGTTCCCATTCCTTCATCGGCGACTTCGAAGAGCAGCTGATCGGCAAGAACGCAGGCGAAGCGTGCGAAGTAAACGTAACTTTCCCTGAAGAGTACCATGCAAGCGAGCTGGCTGGCAAGCCTGCACAGTTCAAGGTAACTGTTAAGGAAGTAAAGGAAAAACAGCTTCCTGAATTAAACGACGAGTTCGCAGGCGAGGTTTCCGAGTTTGAAACCCTGGCTGAGTACAAAGAAGATATCAAGAAGAGCCTGCTTGCAAAGAAAGAAGCAGACGCTAAGGGCGCTAAGGAAGACGCTGTCATCGACGCAATCGTAGAGAATGCGCAGATGGGGATCCCGGACGCTATGGTAGAGACTCAGCAGAGACAGACCATCGACGAGTTCGGTCAGAGACTGCAGATGCAGGGCCTGAACCTGGAGCAGTACTTCCAGTTCACCGGTCTTACCTACGAGCACATGATGGAGCAGGTAAAACCTCAGGCAGAGCGCAGAATCAAATCCAGACTGGTTCTGGAAGCGGTTGCAGCTGCTGAGAATATCGAAGCTACGGAAGAAGATTTTGATGCAGAAGTAAAGCGCATGGCAGAAGGCTACAAGATGGAAGCAGACAAGATCAAAGAGCTGATGGGTGAAGCCGGCAAGAAGCAGATCATGGAAGATCTGGCTGTCCGCAAGGCTGTAGATTTCGTTGTAAGCGAAGCAGTAGAGAAATAATTTCAAACTGCGAACGATTCGAACATGATCTAAAATATTTCTTAAATATCAGCTGGATTTGTTGCAAAAGACAATGCCATGGGATAAGATTGGAAACAGATCAAATCCGACAGCGGGGCAGTTTCCTGCTGCAATAAAAAAAAACCGCAGGGTTTTATGTATGCCAGAGCAGGGGCGTTTAACTGCTCTGGCATACCCCTTGTGAAAGGAGAGTGCTCAGATATGAGTTTAGTACCTTATGTAATCGAACAGACAAGCCGCGGAGAACGTTCCTATGACATTTATTCCAGACTGCTCAAAGAAAGAATTATTTTCCTGGGTGAGGAAGTAAACGATGTAACGGCGAGCCTCGTTGTGGCTCAGCTTCTTTTCCTGGAATCTGAAGACCCGGACAAGGATGTCCATCTGTATATCAACAGCCCCGGCGGCTCTATTCCTGCCGGTATGGCAATTTATGATACGATGAAATTTATCAAATGCGATGTCTCTACGATCTGTATCGGTATGGCGGCAAGCATGGGAGCCTTTTTGCTGGCAGGCGGCACGAAAGGCAAGAGAATGGCCCTCCCGAATGCGGAAATCATGATCCATCAGCCTCTGGGCGGCGCACAGGGACAGGCGACTGATATCGAAATCAACGCGAAGCATATATTAAAAACAAAAGAGAGAATGAACAGAATTCTTGCGGAGAATACTGGAAAAGAGTACGAAGTGATCGCTGCGGACACCGAAAGAGATAACTGGAAGACCGCAGAAGAAGCCAAAGAATATGGCCTGATCGATATGATTATCACTTCCCACGAGGATTATTTGAAATAAGAAATAGATAGGAGAACGATATGGCAGGCAGATTTTCTGATGACCAGGTGAGATGTTCCTTCTGCCACAAGACACAGGATCAGGTGCATAAGCTGATTGCTGGTCCGGACGGCGTATATATCTGTGATGAGTGCGTGGACATCTGTGCCGAAATCATCGAAGAGGAAAATGAAGAAGAACCGCAGGAGGAAGATCCTAAACAGATCAACCTGCTGAAACCGGTGCAGATCAAAGAATTCCTCGATGATTATGTGATCGGTCAGGAAGAGGCCAAAAAGGTACTGTCCGTTGCTGTATATAACCATTATAAAAGAGTGACAGCCGGGGCGGACGACGATGGCGTTGAGCTGCAGAAGTCCAACATTATTATGCTGGGACCTACCGGCAGCGGCAAGACATATCTTGCACAGTCTCTGGCGAAGATCATCAACGTACCGTTTGCGATCGCAGATGCGACGACGCTGACGGAAGCCGGATATGTCGGTGAGGATGTTGAAAACATCCTGTTAAAGCTGATTCAGGCGGCTGATTATGATATTGAACGGGCACAGCTCGGTATTGTATATCTGGATGAAATCGACAAGATCACGAAGAAAAGTGAAAACGTATCGATTACCCGCGACGTTTCGGGAGAGGGCGTACAGCAGGCACTGCTGAAGATCATGGAAGGCACAGTAGCGAGTGTTCCTCCCCAGGGCGGACGGAAGCACCCGCAGCAGGAGCTGATTCCGATTGACACGACGAACATTTTGTTCATCTGCGGCGGCGCCTTTGACGGCATCGAGCGGATCGTGGAATCCAGACTGGACAAAAAGAGCATCGGCTTCAACGCACAGATTTCTTCCAACGTAGAGCGCAAGGCAGGCGAGCTGTATGCGGATGTAACTCCGCAGGATCTGGTGAAGTTCGGACTGATTCCGGAGTTCGTCGGACGCGTGCCGATTACGGTAGCGCTGGAGGGACTGGACAGAGAGGCATTGATCCGAATCCTCATGGAGCCGAAGAATGCGCTGATCAAGCAGTATCAGAAGCTCTTTGGATTCGACCATGTAAAGCTTTCCTTTGAGAAGGAAGCGATTGAAAAGATCGCTGACCTCGCGCTGGAGAGAAAGACAGGCGCCAGAGGACTTCGCTCCATCATGGAAAAGACGATGATGGATGTGATGTATCAGATCCCTTCCGATCCGAGCATTACACAGTGCGTAATTACAAAAGAAGCGGTAGAAGGAACCGGAAAACCGATGGTGGTACGGCGTGAAAAACAGGGACTTCTGGACGGCTTTAAAGAAGCAAAATAGAATGACAGTAAAAGACGCCGCCCGCGACAGATACGGACGGCGTTTTTATCGTATAGGAAACTTCGTTTCCATACGATAAAAAATACTCCGCAGGATTTTATCCTAAACTCCGCATCAATAGGAGATAGCATACGATGGAAAATTTCAAAAAACTTCCGGTGATCGCCCTGCGCAGCATGACGATCCTGCCGGATACGATGATACATTTTGACCTGATCCGCAAGAAGTCCATTCTGGCGGCAGAACAGGCGATGAGCGAAGATCAGGAGGTATTTCTGGTAACCCAGTGCCATGCTGAGACGGAGGACCCGCAGGCAGAGGATCTGTACCAGATCGGCTGTATTGCAAAGGTAAAACAGGTCACGAAGCTGCCGGACAATCTGGTTCGCGTTCTCGTAGAGGGCGTTTGCAGAGGACGTCTTAGGACGCTTTTTGGAGAGTGGGAATGGCTCGGTGGCGACATCGAGGTGCTGGAAGTGCCGGCAATGGACGAAAGCAGGAAAGAAGCGATGCTGCGCAGCGCGCGCGATCGTTTCACAGAATATTGCAAATATTATCCCAGAACGGGACGGACGCTTCTGCGCCATATGGAGGAAATTCACGATCCTGGTAAGCTGATGGATCAGATTATCGAAAATATTCCGGCAGATTACACCGTAAAGCAGAAAATTTTGGAGCAGGTGGATCTCGAAAGCCGTTTCGAAGCGCTGGCAGAGGTGCTTGCGACGGAGGTAGAGGTTGCCAGAATCCGCACGGATCTGACGGAAAAAGTGCGGGAACGTGTGGATAAAAACCAAAAAGATTACATTTTGCGGGAACAGCTGAAATATATTCAGGAGGAGCTGGGGGAGGACGATGCGTCGGATGCAGCATTGTATGAAGAAAAGCTGCAGCAGCTCAAAGCCTCTAAAGAAGTAAAGGAAAAGATCGCAAAAGAAATCTCCAGATTCAAACGGCTTTCCACAAACAGTGCAGAGTCCGGTGTGGAACGTGCCTATATCGAGACACTTCTGGAGCTTCCGTGGGACAAAACCTCCCGCGAAACCTCCGACCTGACTCGCGCGGAGGAGATTCTTGACCGGGATCATTATGGTCTGGAACAGGTAAAGGAGCGTATGCTGGAATTTCTGGCGGTGCGCGCGCTGACCAAGCAGGGAGAAAGCCCGATTATCTGTCTGGTAGGACCTCCCGGAACCGGTAAAACCTCGATTGCACGCAGCGTTGCAGAGGCGTTGAATAAAAAATACGTCCGCATCAGCCTTGGCGGTGTGCGGGATGAGGCGGAGATCCGGGGACACAGAAGAACCTATGTCGGCTCGATGCCCGGACGGATTGTCAATGGTTTGAGACAGGCAGGCGTGAAAAACCCGCTGATGCTGCTGGACGAGGTGGATAAGGTTTCGAGCGACTATAAAGGAGACACCGCTTCGGCGCTTCTGGAAGTGCTGGATGCCGAACAAAACCGCAATTTCCGTGATCATTATGTGGAAATTCCGATTGATTTATCGGAGGTGCTGTTTGTTGTGACGGCAAATACGACCGAGACAATTCCGCGTCCGCTTCTGGATCGTATGGAAGTGATCGAGGTCAGCAGTTATACCGCTGCGGAAAAGTTTCACATCGCACGGGAGCATCTGATGCCCAAGCAGCTGAAGAAAAACGGTATGCAGGGACGGCTGATCGTCAGTGATAATGCACTGCGCAGCGTGATTGAGGGTTATACAAGAGAAGCCGGTGTCAGAGGTCTGGAGCGAAAGCTTGGGGAGATCTGCCGGAAAGCAGCGAGAGAGCTGTTAAAAGAGGATAAAAGCTGTATCCGCGTCAACGACCGGAACCTTGAAAAATATCTCGGCAAGCCCAGATTCCATTCCCTGAAAGCAAATCAGACGGACGAAATCGGAATTGTGCGCGGCTTGGCATGGACGAGTGTGGGCGGCGATACGCTGCAGATTGAAGTCAATATGATGCCGGGCAAAGGCGAGCTGGAGCTGACCGGACAGTTAGGCGATGTGATGAAGGAATCCGCTATGACTGGCCTGAGCTATATCCGTTCGGTCAGCGAGCGGTATCAGATCGATCCCGACGTATTTAAAAAGAATGATTTTCATATTCATATTCCGGAGGGAGCGGTTCCCAAGGATGGCCCGTCTGCGGGAATTACCATGGCGACAGCAATGTTTTCCGCTGTTACAGAGCAGAAGGTGCGCGCTGATATTGCCATGACAGGTGAGATTACCCTGCGTGGGCGCGTGCTGCCCATCGGAGGGCTGAAGGAAAAGCTT
>ENA-OPFT01001594-OPFT01001594.1-human-gut-metagenome-genome-assembly--contig:-NODE-1594-length-10905-cov-1.993548_pt1 | contig 10905 bp, 10 predicted proteins | sample MGYA00241714_ERZ501560 | MGnify/ENA primary metagenome ERZ501560 (study PRJEB25962, sample SAMEA2042392) | human gut metagenome | biome: human gut; feature: human-associated habitat; material: faeces...
CTGTGCGGCTGTTCCGGCGCGTCCGTTGAGAACCTGCTCACCGCGCCTAAACTCACGCAGGAACAGAGCAAGATATATCAGGCGCTCATAAACAGCACGGGTAGTTCAGTGCGTCTGAAGTACCCCAGGGGCGGGGAGTTCCGCTCGGCGTTCGTGCTGCAGGATATTGACGACGAACCCGGGGACGAGGCGCTGGTGTTCTATGAGTCCCAGTCGGTGCAGTCTGGCGAGAGTGCGCTCAGGCTGAAGGTGCTGGACCAGTACGACGGCGAATGGCAGTCAGTATACGACCTGGCATGCGTAGGCAGCGAGGTGGACAGCATAAGTTTCGCCAAACTGGGCGAGGGGAAGTGCACGGAAGTCATCGTGTGCTATTCCATGCTCAACCAGACTGAAAAGACACTCAGCGTGATGAATTACGACAACGGCATAATTTCGGAGCTTTACAGCGGAAGTTACGCCTGCATGGAGGTCATAGACCTCAACTCTGACGGAATGGACGAGCTGGTGACGGTGGTTCCCGACAAGACCACCCAGACCGCTATGGCTACGATGTTCACAAGGAACGATGACGGGCTGGTGAAACTCGGCGAAACTCCGCTGGGGGACATGGGCGCTGATTTCATCAGCGTGACGAAAGGTCAGCTTTTTGCGGATACCACGGGACTTTTCGTGGATTACAGCCGGGGCAACGGGCAGTACGGTACAGACGTGCTTTACTGCCGCAACGGCAGGCTGATGACGCCCGTGAACTTTCTTGCCGGGGAGGACGGCACGCGCACCAGCGTTATTTCGCGCTTCACGAACGACTACATGACCGACATACGCAGCACCGACATCGACGGCGACGGCTGCCTGGAGATACCATCCATGTCGCCGCTGCCAGGCTACGAAACGCTCACTCGGTCTGAACAGCTGTGCGCGGTGGTGTGGTATACAGTCAGGAACAACCGCTACGAGCAGGAATACTACAGCTATTACAGCAGCAAGTATAATTTCGCGCTGCTGTTCCCCAGCAGATGGCAGGGAGTTGTCACGGCTGTGGTGAATTCCCAGGATAATGAGATAATTTTCATATCATACAACCAGGAAAACGGGCTGGAGGTCAACGACAGCACCGAACTCATGAGAATTCGCACCATCGACAAGGACGACACCGAGGCGCTGGTGAATTCAAAGGACTACCACATGATAGGCGAGAACGACGAGAACATCATCTGCTGCAAGGAGACCACCGGTTATCTCACCGGGCAACTTGCGCTGACTGAGAGCGAACTGAGGGACAGCTTTATCGTACTGTGACGCGGAAAGGGAGAATATGAAAAGAATTCTGGTATGCGAGGACGAGGACGCTATCCGCGACTTCGTCGTGATAAACCTTGTCAGGTCGGGCTACGACGTGGTGGACGTTTCCTGCGGCGAGGACGCAGTGAAGGTCTACACCGAGCAGAACGGTAATTTCGACGTCGCCCTGCTGGACATCATGATGCCCGGAATGGACGGCTTCGCGCTGTGCCGCTGGATACGCGAGCAGAGCAGCGAGATAGGCATAATCATGCTCTCGGCTAAAAGCCAGGAGATGGATAAGGTGAACTGCCTGATGATAGGCGCGGACGATTACGTCACAAAGCCGTTTTCTCCGTCGGAACTGGTGGCGCGGGTGGACGCTATCTATCGCCGCGTCAATGTCAGCCAGAGCCGTCAGGAGTCCGTGCGCAACATTACCTCGGGTTCGTTCACGCTGGATTACCAGAGCCGCACGGTGCTCAAAAACGGCGAGGCAGAATTGGAATTGATCTTTGCAAAATATTCCTGTTGAAGACCCGCGGCACCGCGCTGGACAGAAAGACCATACTGCACCACATCTGGGGCGAAGCGTATTACGGCGACGACAAGGTCGTTGACGTGAATATACGCCGTCTGCGCATGAAAATAGAAGAGGACCCGTCAAACCCGCAGTACATACAGACGATATGGGGCTTCGGCTATAAGTGGAACGGCTGATGGACAGAAGATCTACACTCCGCACCGGGATACGCAATTCTATTGCGGGCAGGTGGATGTTCAACACGCTCAGCGTGGTCGGAATTCTGCTCGTTATCGCGAATGTCTGCATCTATTACTTCACGCGGCAGTATTATTACGGTTCCGCGGAGAATTACGTCGTTTCCGAAGCGAACGCTACCGCGACCGTGCTTTCGCGCCTGTACGAGGATATGGCTGTTAACTATTCCACCGAGGTGCGGGAACTCATCGAGGGCTTCGACAAGAAAGAGCAGATGGAAATGATGTCCATCAACAAGAACGGTGAAGTCACCCTCAGCAGCAGCGGCTTCTCCCCGGACGAAAGCTACAACATGCCTGATTACGACATGGCTATGAAGTCCGAGGACGGGGTGGGTATATTCCATGGATATGAGAACGGCGAGAATATCATCGCGGTCACGGTGACTATCGCCCAGCCGAGTTCCAGCTACAACGCGCTGAGATACGTCACCTCAATGAAGCAGATAGACGGTCAGCTGGGCACTATAATGCTGGCTGCCGTTATCGTCAGCGTTGCGGTGATACTCCTGGTGATAAGCAGCGGAATGTACTTCGTAAAATCGATATGCGTTCCGCTGATGCAGATAAGCGTGACTGCGAAAAAACTCGCAAAGGGCGATTTCTCGGAGCGTATCGCTATCCGCAACAACGACGAAATAGGCGAGCTTTCCAGGGTGTTCAACGACATGGCTGACGAACTGGAGAACTCCGAAGCGATAAAGAACGACTTCATTTCCTCTGTATCGCATGAACTCAGAACTCCGCTGACGGCGATAAAAGGCTGGAGCGAAACTCTGCAGGCCGGCTACGACGAGGACACCTACCGCAAGGGCATGACCGTTATCACCCATGAGACCGGCAGACTTGAGGGAATGGTAGAGGAACTGCTGGACTTCTCGAGGATACAGAACGGCAGGTTCTCGCTGCAGATGGCGAATATAGACATCATCGCGGAACTTGACGACGCGCTGCTCATCTACACCGACAAGGCGCGCAAGGAAAACAAGACGATACACTACACCGAGCCGGAATTCCTGTGCGTCGTTTATGGCGACAAGAATCGTCTGAGGCAGGTGTTCATCAATGTTATCGACAATGCGATAAAGTATTCCGACCCGGGTGGGAGCGTTGATATCAGCGTCGAAAAGGGGACAGATACCCTGACGATAACCGTTGCGGATACCGGTATAGGCATTGCGGCTTCCGACCTGCCAAAGGTAAAGGCGAAGTTCTACAAGGCTGACAATACACGCCGGGGCAGCGGCATAGGTCTTGCCGTGGCAGATGAGATAATCTCGATGCACGGTGGAACCCTCGACATCGACAGCGTGCTCGGAAAGGGCACGACGGTGACGATAACCCTGCCGCTTAAGCAGATGAACGAAAGGAGCGACCCTGATGGGGAGTAAGAATACAGGCAAAAAGACCACGGTGGGCGGTCAGGCGCTTATAGAGGGCGTAATGATGAAAGGCGTTTCCAAGGGCGCGATGGCAGTCCGCATGAAAGACGGCTCCATTGACGTTGACGAATGGGATATCAAGCCGAAAAAGTGGTACAACAAGTGCCCCGTGATAAGGGGCGGCATCAATTTCGTTCAGCAGCTGGGCGAGGGATACAAATGCCTGATGAAATCCGCTGAGAAAAGCGGAATGATGGACGACGAAGAGGACGAGGAGCCTTCAAAATTCGAGAAGTGGCTGGACGACAAGTTCGGCGACAAGCTGACCGGGGCGATAATGGCAGTCGCTATGGTCATCGGCATAGGACTGGCTGTGTTCCTGTTCCTGCTGCTGCCAAGCTATCTGTTCACCTGGATAGAGAACCTGCTCCCTACAGAACCTCTGGGCGGGCTGGAGAGCGTGCTTCCGGGGCTGCCCGCAGGGAGCACCGTGCTGGTCAGGTCGGTGGATATCTCGATGTGGAGAACTACATTTGAGGGCGTTATCAAGATAATCATTTTTGTCGCGTACATGTGGGTGACTTCACTGACGAAAGATATGCACAGAATGTACCGATACCACGGCGCGGAGCACAAAACCATCGCCTGCTACGAGGCAGGAAAGCCGCTCACCGTCGAGAATGTACGCCCGATGACGAGATTTCACCCGAGATGCGGCACAAGCTTCATTATAATCACGCTGCTGGTCAGCATCCTGGTGTACAGCATTGTTCCGATAACTCCGGAGCTTTTCAAGGAATGGCTGCACCTCAGCAGCGACAGCGTGGCAATACTGCTCAGAACGGTCTGCAAGCTTCTGCTTCTGCCGTTCGTGGTGGGATTTGCGTACGAACTGATACGCTTTGCCGGACGGCATGACAATATTATTACGCGTATCTTCTCTGCGCCCGGTCTGTGGATGCAGAGAATAACCACCAAGGAACCTGACGACAGCATGATAGAAGTCGCTATCGCTGCAGTAACTCCCTGCCTGCCCAAAGAGGGTGAGGACGACAACTGGTGAGCGGCATGAACATCGGCGCGCTCCTGCGGGAATGCACCCGCGCCCTTGCGGACGGCGGCAACGACAATCCGCGCTTTGAAGCGGAACAGCTGATAATGCGGCTGTGCGGAGTGACCCGCAACGACATGCTGATTTTCCCGGGGCTTCCGGTCACGGAGGAACAGGTGGATTCCGTGATGGGCGGCGTTTCGCGCAGGCTTTCCGGGGAACCGCTGCAGTACATCCTCGGCGAGTGGGAATTCTACGGGCTGCCGTTCAGGGTCGGCAAGGGGGTCCTTATTCCGCGGCAGGATACTGAAACTATCGCTGAACTGGGGCTGGAATTCGCACGGCGCAGGCGTTATCCGGGGTTCACTGCTGCGGACCTGTGCGCAGGCAGCGGGTGCATCGGGATCACCATTGCGAAGCTCGCTAAAGTCCCGGTCAGGCTGGTGGAACTCTCGGAAAACGCACTGGAATACCTGCGCGAAAACATAGCGCTGAACGACGTGGGAAACCTGTGCGAAGCGATACGCGGCGATGTCCTTTCGGACGATACGGCGCGTGGATTACCGCTGTTCGACCTTATCGTCACAAATCCGCCGTACCTTACGGAAAAGGATATGCGGGAACTCCAGGCGGAAGTGAAATTCGAGCCGGAAACCGCGCTTGCAGGCGGCGAGGACGGTCTGGACTACTACCGCAGAATGATACCGCTGTGGAGCGGCAGACTTAAGCCCGGTGGAATGCTCGCGGCAGAAATAGGCATGGGGCAGGAAGCTGACGTTATGCGGATATTTGAAGAATGCGGAATGACGGCACAATACAAAAAGGATATGTGCGGAATTATCCGTGTGATATATGGAACTAAAAACGGAGGAAATAACAATGGCTGACAAGAAAAAGAATGCGCCGCCCAAGCCGGTGGTAAGGATAGTTGACCCTGCAGAGCGTGAAAAGGTGCTCAAGAGCGCGATGGCACAGCTGGAGAAGAAGTTCGGCGAGGGTACAGTCATGTTCATGGGTGAGAACCGTCACATGGATATCGAGTGCATTTCCACGGGTTCGCTCATGCTGGATCTGGCGCTGGGTATAGGCGGACTTCCCAGAGGACGTATCATCGAGATATACGGTACTGAGTCCTCCGGTAAGACGACCATCTCGCTGCAGGCTGTAGCCGAGGCCCAGAAAGCAGGGGGAATGGCTGCGTTCATCGATGTGGAGCATGCGCTCGACCCAGTTTACGCGAGAAAGCTCGGCGTTGACGTCGATAATCTGCTGGTTTCTCAGCCGGATACCGGTGAGCAGGCTCTGGAGATAATCGAAACGCTGGTGCGTTCCGGCGCGATCGACATTATCGTTCTGGACTCCGTTGCCGCTATGACGACAAAGGCTGAGATAGACGGCGATATGGGCGACGCTCATGTCGGCGTTCAGGCAAGACTGATGTCCCAGGCGATGAGAAAGCTCACCGCAGTTATCAGCAACACCAATACCGTTGCAATATTCATCAACCAGATACGCGAGAAGATAGGCGTGATGTACGGAAATCCGGAAACGACCCCCGGCGGCCGTGCGCTGAAGTTCTACTCTTCCGTGCGCATTGAAGTACGTCGCGGAGAGCCTATCAAGGACGGCGGCGAAATAATCGGCAACCGTACCAAGTGCAAGGTGGTCAAGAATAAGGTCGCTCCTCCTTTCAAGACTGCCGAGTTTGATATCCTGTACGGTCAGGGCGTTTCCAAGATGGGCGAGATCGTCGATACCGCAGTCGAATTCAACATCGTCAAGAAGAGCGGAAGCTGGTTCAGCTACAACGATATGAAGATAGGGCAGGGCCGCGATAAGGTGCTTGATTACCTCAAGAACAACGCGGATATCTGCGCTGAGATAGAAGCAAAGATACGCGACGAGTTCGCTAAGAATTCCGCGCTGCTGGACAGCCTTACCTCTGACGACGAAGAAGGCATTGAGCCTGCAGAGGGCGCCGAGGGTGCAGAGAAGCCTGCAAATAAGCCTGCTGCCGACGACGAGGACGATTACGCAGAGTTCTCCCCGGAGGACATTGAATAAGCATGAGAAGGCTTGCTGACTGCCGCTGCGAGAACTTTCACGGCGGCAGGATAACTGAACTGTCGCTGTATAAGGGCGACACATATAAGCTGGAGCTTGAAAGCGGGCAGACGTTCTTCCTGAACTGCGCGCTGGTCGCGGATTACGACCTGTACGAGGGCGGCGAGATGGACGCGGAACTGCTGGAGAAGCTGCAGCATGCCGACAATATGCGCAAGGCGAAGAAACGCGCCCTCTACCTGCTGGGCAGCCGTATGTACTGTTACGGTGAACTTTACAAGAAGCTGATGCCGGTTTACGGCGAGGAGGCTTCCCGCGCGGCTGCGGACGCAATGCAGGAGTACGGCTACATCGACGACGAGGATTACGCGCGCAAGCTTGCAGAGCGGCTTATCCGCGGCAAGCGATACGGCATGGGAAAGACCCGGTGGGAGATGCAGCGCCGGGGTCTTGACAAAAATCTCGTTGAGGACGTTCTCGCGGAGTATTCGGAGGAGGACATCGACGAGGAGATAATGCATCTGCTGCAGACAAAGTACAGCGAAAAGCTGTACGACCCCGACGACCGCAGGCGCACTATGGCTGCGCTGGCGCGGAGAGGTTATGGCTGGAGCGAGGTGAAGCGCTGCATGGAGCGCTGTGCAGAACTCACCGATGATGAAGACTTTGAGGACTGACTGGAGAGAATAGAGTAAATGAGCAAGAAGATAAAGGTCGCAATGGTGTCGCTGGGATGTTCCAAGAACCAGGTGGACGCCGAGCAGATGATGGCGAAAATAGCGGACAGGGGCTACGCATTCGTAGCTGAGCCGGGCATGGCAGATATAGTTCTGGTGAACACCTGCGGATTTATACAGTCTGCTAAGGAAGAGGCTATCGGCTGGATAATGGAACTCATCGACCTCAAGAACGAGGGCAGGATAAAGCGCATTATCGTGACTGGCTGCCTCAGCGAGCGTTACCGCGACCAGTTCGCGGAGGAGTTCCCGGAGATTGACGCGGTCGTTGGCATCGCGGAATACGGGAAGATAGCGGATATCGTGGACGGGCTGACGGATTTCGACAAGCCTGCGCACGACGAGGGCACCCCCGCTGTATGCTACTTTGGCAAGAAGGAAGAGCACAGCATGGAGGGCAAGCGCATTATTTCCACGCTGCCGCACTATGCGTATCTGCGTATTGCGGACGGCTGCGACAACTGCTGCACCTACTGCGCTATCCCGAAGATACGCGGCCGCTACAGAAGCCGCAAGATGGAGGACATCGTTGAGGAGACCAGGCTTCTTGCCAGGGACGGCGTAAAGGAGATAGTCATTATCGCGCAGGACGTTTCGCGCTATGGGCTTGACCTCTACAACAGACTTGCGCTCCCGGAGCTGCTGGATAAGCTCTGCGAGATAGACGGGCTGAAGTGGATACGTATGCTTTACTGCTATCCGGAAAGAATAACTGACGAACTCATCGACTGCATGAAGCGCCAGGACAAGATAGTGAAGTACCTCGATATTCCGATGCAGCACTGCGACGACGCGATATTAAAGCGCATGAACCGCAAATGTACCGGCGACAGCCTGCGTGAACTGGTTGCAAAGCTGCGCCGTGAGATCCCCGGCATTACGCTGAGGACCACGTTCATCACCGGCTTCCCCGGGGAGACTGAGGAGCAGTTCAATGAGCTGGGTGAATTCGCTGAGGAAATGAAGTTCGAGCGCATGGGCTGCTTCGCTTATTCCGAGGAGGAGGGGACGCCTGCGGCTTCATTCCCCGATATGGTGGACGAGGACGTCCGCGAGCACCGCAAGGAGATACTTGAGGAGCAGCAGGACACCCGCGTTGCTGAGATGTACAACGCAATGATAGGCAGCACCGACGAGGTGGTTGTCGAGGGCTATGACAAGTACCTCGCAGAGGGCGGTCTGTACTTCGGCAGGAGCGCGATGTTTGCGCCTGAGATCGACGGAATGATCTATTTCAGCGTTCCGCAGGGCGCAAAGAAGCCGCGTATCGGCGACTTCGTGACGGTGCGTTTCGATGATGTGGTAGACAACAATCTGCTGGGAGAAATGGTATGAATATAGCTAATAAGCTGACCCTTATGCGCGTGATACTGGTGCCGTTCTTTGTGGCGTTCATGCTGATAGGCGCTATACCGCTCAATTACCTCTGGGCACTGGTGGTATTCGCGGTGGCAAGCATCACCGACATGCTGGACGGAAAGATCGCGCGCAAATACAACATGATAACCAGCTTCGGCAAGTTCCTTGACCCGCTGGCTGACAAGATACTCGTTGCTGCGGCTCTGGTTTGCTTCGTGCAGCTGGGCTGGTGCAGCGCATGGGTGACTGCGCTCATTCTCGCGAGGGAGTTCGTTGTTTCTGGCGTGCGGCTGGTGGCAGCTTCCAGCGAGAAAAAGGTCGTTATCGCAGCGGGAATGCTCGGCAAGATGAAAACCGCAATGACTATGGTGGCTATCTGCGTGATACTTTTCATGTGGATACTCACACAGTTCGGCGCGATATCTCCGGAGGGCTTCCAGATACAGATCATCAGCGATATCCTGATGTACATCGCGGCAGCGCTGACGGTGGCTTCCGGCGTGAAGTACCTCTATGATTACAGGGAATTCATTGATCCTACAAAGTGATCTTGTTAATCGGAATTATGGTGTCTGTTTCGCGGACAATTATTTTAGAGGTGACCTAAAGACACAACACAGGGCGAAAGAACCACTTTCGCCCTGTGCATTTTATAGGAAATCTTTTGAGATAATATCACGCAAAGCGTGATACCGAAATTCCGAATTAAGAACTCCGAATTGACCTATCAATCGCAGTAGCCGAATGCGAGGACGAAATATGCCTGCGCGTCGCCGGGTTCCATGCGTATTTCAACGGTATGCTCAGCGCTCTCTGCGTCGTCGATGAGGTAGGAAGTAACGGGGTTGTCCCAGCCGTCGGACATGTTGGCGTCAACGGATTTCACCTTTTCGCCGTCAACATAGATGTCAGCGGCGCCGTACTTGTCGCTGTCCTGCGCCTTGAATACCATTTCAAGCACGCTGCAGGTGATGTTGAACTTTATCGAACCGCCGCTTGTGCCCTTGTACATCCAGCCGTTGTGGAACGACGCATGTGTGTCATGCTCCTTGAAGCCGTCAAGCTCCACGCCGGTCATGGTTTCTCTGTCCATGTAGTGCATGTTCATGTATTTTGCGCTGAATACCGGGTCGGGGAGATCCTTGTTTACTTCGCCGACGTTCTCGGCAACAACGGGGAGCACCTTCTGGTAGTAGTTATCCACAAAATCGGTGATGCACTTGTGACCGTATGCGTTCGGGTGGGACTGGTCGTCGGAGTAGTCCTGCCACGTCATTCTGCCGGCTTCTATTTCGGCGTAAACGCTGTCGGGAACGCTTATCATAGGCAGACCGTAATTCTCGCCTATCTGGGACATGTGCTCCTGGCAGGTGTAGCCGCTGTCAAGGACGGTGAACAGGAGCACTACCGCGATGTCCTTGTCCTGGGTGAGGAGCGTGCGCACCAGGCTCTCGTAAGCGTTTTTGTAGTCGCTTTCCTGACCGTCGTTTACAGCAAACTCAACGAAAACAATGTCAGGGTCTGCGGAAAGCACGTCGCGCTCCAGTCTGAGGTTCCCGAGGAGGGAGGGGGTGCCGCTGATACCGGCGTTCACTCCGGTGACTGTGATGTCAGGGAAGTAACCCTGCAGAAGATCGGTGCAGGTTTTGGCGTAGAATTCAGTGGTACCTGCATTATAGCCTTCGGTTATGGAGCCGCCGATGTACGCAACTGTGATATCCTCGCCGTTCTGCGCTTTCTGGAACACATTCGCCATTCTGGTCATATCGCCGGTGGAAAGCAGGGAGCGGTCCACCATCTTTTCGTAGTCGGTGCGGGTATCGTCAGCTTCTGCAGTCGGCTCTGCTGCGCTTTCCGCTTCAGAGGAAACAGGCGCGGATACTGAGTTTTCTGCGGTGGAAGCAGTGCTGCTGTCTGCGGGAGAGGTGCTGTCGGACGAGGTCTGCTCCTGGCTCGGGGTGGAATTGCTGCCATTGCATGCTGTGAAAGTCAGCAGCATTGACGCTGCAAGTATCACTGACAGGAATTTTTTCATTTTGTTTCTCCTTATAAATATGTTACGGGTGCTTATCCATGTTTCAATTATAGCCGAATGTGCCGTGATTGTCAATAGTAAACGGTTACACAGAATGAAAAATATTGCCGCATGAATATAACCACAAATGTGCTGAAACGTATGGATCACGCAGGAATTATATAAGGTAACCTCTAAAAACCTCCTTCACGGCAGATTTCTATGACTTATATC
>ENA-OPFT01001604-OPFT01001604.1-human-gut-metagenome-genome-assembly--contig:-NODE-1604-length-10865-cov-2.016836_pt1 | contig 10865 bp, 9 predicted proteins | sample MGYA00241714_ERZ501560 | MGnify/ENA primary metagenome ERZ501560 (study PRJEB25962, sample SAMEA2042392) | human gut metagenome | biome: human gut; feature: human-associated habitat; material: faeces...
ATTATCTGATTCCAGATGGGATTTGTGGACCATGCACGATAGGATTCTTTCGTCAGAAAATTGTTTTTCCTGAAAGTTTTCCATTGCATCCTGATTTCATTATGGTGTATAAACATGAACACGCTCATCTGAAGAATCATGACAATTTAGTAAAACTATTATGCCTTCTGGTTTTATGCCTGCACTCTCCGACACCTCAACACTGAATTTATCCGTAATTTTAACCACAGATTCGTACATAATATATCACAAATTTGTATCACATTCCATAAAATATATTTTTATTACTTATTGATAGATTAACAATTATTAATGTGATATAATCTAGTAGTTATTTGACCAATTTTTTACATTTTTTTAGGAGGATTTTACACTTGGATATCTTTTCTATTTTAACACTGCTGGGTGGTGTAGGTCTCTTCCTGTACGGAATGAACCTTATGGGAGCCTCACTTAAGAACCTTGCAGGAGGCAGTCTCCAGAAAGTACTTGAGAAATTGACAACAGGAAAAAACAAAGCGACCGGTGCAATAAAGGGCTTCGGTCTGGGAACCGGAGTGACAGCCATCATACAGAGCTCCGCAGCAACAACCATAATGCTCATAGGCTTCGTAAATGCCGGGATCATGAAACTCAGTCAGGCTATACCCGTCGTGTTCGGAGCAAATATAGGTAGTACCGCAACTGCACAGATCTTACGACTTGGTGATCTTGGTGAGAACAGCGTATTTATAAAGTTATTTAAGCCCTCGTCATTTGCACCGATGCTCATATGTATAGGAGCATTTATAATACTCTTCTCCAAAAAGAAAAGAAACAAAGACATTGCCGGTATCCTGGTAGGTCTTGGTGTACTGTTCTTCGGTATGACCACCATGGAGGGTGTATTCGCACCACTTAAGGAATCAGAAAAATTCCAGGAGCTGTTCACATCCTTTAACAACCCATTACTTGGTATATTGATCGGTCTTGTGCTCACTGCCATAATCCAGAGCTCATCAGCTTCTGTCGGCATACTCCAGGCAATATCTTCACCCGGAGTGGTAACCTATGGAACAGCTATTCCTATCATCATAGGTCAGAATATCGGAAAATGTATGACCATTATCCTTGGAAGTATCGGTGCCAACAAAAAGGCAAAGCGTGTGTCACTGTCTTACCTTTTATTCAACATCTTCGGTGCCGTATTCTTTACTATAGTGATATATGGTCTCCAGCTATTTATCAAAATGCCGTTTATGGATAATGTCATAAATCGTGGCGGAATTGCGAATGTGCATTTTCTATTTAACTTCCTTACAAGCTTGATGCTTCTTCCGTTCACCAGTAAGATGGCTGACATTACAGGAAAGCTCATCGGTGATGATGAGGAATCAAAAATCGACAAGGAGCTCAGAAGTCTTGATCCTATGCTTCTTACCACTCCTAACGTTGCTATAACCCAGTGTAAAAATGTTATGCACTCCATGATGGACGCTGTATCAGAGAACTTCCATATAGGTTGTGATCTCATTAAGAAGTACGATCAGAAGCAGGCTGATATTCTCCTGGAAAATGAGGAATTTATAGATAGATGTGAAAGTGCCTTAAACGAATATCTGTTGAAGGTCACCTCCAAGAACCTGACAAAGCATGACAGACGGCAGGCATCAGAGCTGTTAAACAGTGTAAGTGACCTTGAACGTATCGGTGATTACTGCGAGAACCTTATGGTGACAGCCAAGAGTATCGAAGAACAGAAGATAACCTTCTCTGAGGATGGATCTGAAGAGCTCTTCACAATCCTTGCCGCAACCGAGAACATCATCACCACTACATTCAACGCCTTCAAGGATGATGATCTTACTGCCATAGCAAGAATTGAGCCTCTCGCCCAGACCATAAGCGAGGTTAAGGAGATCATCAAGGAGCACCATGTAATCCGTCTCCAAACCGGAGAGTGTGGAATAGCCGGTGGCTTCGCCCTCGTGGATATCCTTACAGGTCTTGACCGTATCGGAAGCCACTGTTCGAATATCGGTCTTCACATTGCCAAGAAGATCAGCTCGGAAAATATCGATGAAATGCATGGTCATATATACACTGTAGGTTACAAGACCTCAGAGGAATACAAGGCTCTGTACTGCTACTATGTATCACTGTACTCTTCTCCTATCACATCGAGATATGAGAACAAATTCAGCAATGATACTATTGAGAGAAAGGCTGTTGCAGAGGATATCCCAGACCACAAGTCTTCATCTGACAGCAAAGAAAGTTCTGAACATAAAGATTCTTCCGATCGCAAAAAGACATCTGACCGTAAAGATACTCCGGTGCGTAAGCTTGCCTCAGAGGTGAAGAACAAAAAGAAATCAGACAAGCAGAAGTCAAAGAATAAGAAGAAATGATGATATATTTAATCTCCCCATGATCAATAGAGGAAGATCAAAAAAATATGATATTTTGAATATAATAAAGAAGCCGGAACACGAATCGTGCTCCGGCTTCTTTAACAATGTCTATAATGTCTTTAATATCAGTCGTGGCTCTCCATAACAAGAAGGTATCCACTCTTAAGGTCTATAATACCATTTTCTTTAACAATACTGTTACTTACTCCAAGGCTGTCCCCGGGCTTGAAAACAATACTCTCCCCGTAATATTCAAAGCCCTTAAGGCTTCTTACTACTGCTTCACCGCCATAAGGAATCAAGGATATGAAAGGATACTCATTGTCCCTTGCCACCTTATAGACTGCATCCCCGGATATCATCCTTATCCTGCAGTGTCCGTCTATTATAAAGGCTTCTGTACCCCTGTCAGCACATTGCTTTAAAAGTCCCATATTGGCCATGGTATGATCCATCCTGGTGCCTGTGGCTCCAACTAGATATATGGGGGCATATCCCTTTTCAAGGGCATAGGCAAGAGCCTTATGTGTATCTGTGAAATCCTTATGTGTATCAAGATCCACAAACTCTGTACGTCCTCTGTAGCTCTTTACCATTGTGTCATCTGCAGAATCGAAATCTCCCACCACGATATCCGGCATTATACCACAGGTATCACAGGCACACAGACCTCTGTCTGCAGCAATAACCTCATCAGGACATTTCTCCTTATACAGCCTCTCAAGTATTACATGATCAACCGTACCCCCTGTAACTATAAGTACACTGCTCAATTATCCTTCAACCTCACAGTCCTTAAATACTTCAAGAAAATCCTCCACATTCTTTGTGATATCTCCCTTGAATATGGCAGATCCCGCAACAATGACATTGGCACCGGCAGAAAGAACCTCCTTTAAGTTCTCAAGCTTCACACCGCCGTCAACCTCTATATCCACATTAAGTTCTCTGTCATCAATAAGCTTCTTAACCTCTCTTATCTTGTCAAGGGATGACGTAATAAATGACTGGCCGCCAAAGCCCGGATTAACACTCATAACCAGCACCATATCAATGTCCTGAAGTATATAATCAAGCACAGAAACAGGTGTTGCCGGATTAAGAGCCACACCGGCTTTCATGCCAAGAGCCTTGATCTGCATTATGGTACTGTGAAGATGGCGGCAGCTCTCTGCATGAACAGTAACTATATCCGCTCCGGCATCCTTGAAGTCATTGAGATATCTTGCCGGCTCTTCTATCATCAAATGCACATCAAATACTCTGTCTGTTGTATTTCTTATACCCTTTATGACAGGTGCTCCAAAGGATATGTTAGGAACAAATGCTCCATCCATAACATCAAGATGGACATACTGTGCTCCTGCCTTATCTATCATTTCTATTCCGTCTGCTATGTGTCCGAAATCAACTGACAACAGTGAAGGTGATAAAATCATCATACTACCATTTCCTCTTTTCTTTTAATTCATTGTACAGTGCAACATAATTATCGTATCTTATCCTGCTTATCCTGCCGTTCTCAACGGCTTCCTTAACCCTGCAGTCCGGCTCGCTTATATGATTGCACATATTGAACCTGCAGGCTCCTGTATACTCTGCTATATCCGGGAAATACTCCTTAAGCTCCCCTTCTTCTATACCTTCAATGTACAGAGAGCTGAATCCCGGCGTATCCATGATATAGGTTTTATCCTCAATGTGTATAAGCTCAGAATGTCTGGTGGTATGCTTTCCCCTCTGTATCTTCTCGCTTAATTCTCCGGTCTTCACCTCTGCCTCCGGCTTGATGGTATTAAGGGTTGAGGACTTGCCTACTCCGGAAGGACCGGCGAATACCGTGGTCTTATTCTTAATAAGGCTGTGGAGCTCATCAAGACCGTCACCATTCTTAGCACTTATATACATGATTTTGTATCCTGACTTCTCATAGGATTGACATTTATCTCTATAGGTCTCAAACTCATTAAGATCAGTCTTATTAAAGCATATTACGGTCTCAACTCCCGCCATCTCCATATTCACCAGAAACCTGTCCAGAAGATTAAAGTTAGGCTCAGGATAAGCTCCCGAAAAAATTATTATGGTCTGATCCACATTGGCAACTGCCGGTCTTATTAAAGAATTAAATCTAGGCAATATCTCAATAATATTGCCTAGATTTTTTGCTCTGTCAAGGATCTCTATATTTACATTATCGCCTACAAGAGGCTTAATCTTTTTGTTCCGGAATATTCCCTTAGCCTTACATTCATACTCTGTTCCGTCTTCACAGAATACATAGTAGAAACCGCCTATTCCTTTTATTATCTTTCCCTGCATAGCCATCCTATTCTTCACTGAATGATGCAACGAGTCCGCTTGTGTTAAACATTGCTGTTACGTCATTATTACTTGAATCAACAATAGTTACGCCAAATGTACCTGAATTGCTTGTAAGTCCTGTGATAGGTGCTGCACTGTCGATGCTCAGTGGGAATGAACTGTCTGTTGCAGCTCCTGAATACAGTGTGTGGGTATTACCATCAACAGTGTATGTTATTGTCACACTTACTGTTCCGAGTGTATCAAAGTCATATACATTGTTGGTTATACTTCCTGAGAATGTAACCTTGTATGTGCTTGACTCCTTACCTTTACTTACAACGTAAGTGATGGTTGTGCCCTCTGCGATCTCTGAACCTGCCAGAGTACCCTGGCTTATAACCTGTCCTGCCGGAACAGTATCACTGAACTCATATGATGGGCTTCCGTATAACTTGGCACTTGAGAGAAGTGATGTTGCTTCTGTCTCAGACCTTCCTACAAGGTTAGGAACTGTTGTAAGAGTCTCCTCAGCACCATTGCTTATAACGATCTTTATGGTGGATCCGCTGGCAGCCTTTGTACCGGCTTCAGGATCTGTGGATATAACCTTATCCTTCTCTACCTTGTCATCAAACTCATATGCCTTTGTCACCTTAAAGCCTTCCTTAGTAAGAGTTTTCTCTGCTTCATCCTTATCCATACCAACTACGTAAGGAACCTTTACATCCTCCGGTCCCTTTGAAATATAAAGGATTATCTCTTCGTCCTTAGGTATCTTCTCACCCTTATTAACACTCTGTCTGAGTACATAACCCACCTTATCAGGATCGTCATCTGATACTTCTTCAAACTTTATGTTAGTGAAACCAATCTTCTTAAGAGTTTCCTCTGCCGCATTCTTATAGAGACCTACAACATTATCCATAACAAGAAGCTCATCTTCACTTGTTGCCTCAGATGTTATAAGTACATCATTCTTGTCCTTATCCTTGCTGCCGGTAAACAGGTTCCAGCCTGCGATCTTTCCTATAAGAACAACTATTAGTATTATTACTATAAGTGCCGCTGCAACAGCAGCAATAACTATTACCTTCTTGAGTCCCGGATCCACCTCATCATCAGGGATGCCGGTTCTGGCTGTACCTCTTGAGGATGCCCCGATGTTTCTGGCTGATGTGACGCCTGCCCGGCTGTCATCATCATCGTATCCGTCATCATAATCATCGTAATCATCATCAAAAAGCTCATCAAACTTTGACGGTGCCACCTCCGGTACAGTTGCCTGAGGTCTTGATGAACGTGCAGATCTTCCATTTGTCCCATATGTATCACCGGTATCGTTTACTGCATTATCACCATAATCGTCATACTCATCATAGCCATACTGATCATCTGCAGGTGCGACCTGATCGTCAACCGCATCCTCTTCACCCATTACCCTGCCATTCTTTATAGCCTCAAGCTCTTCCTTAGTCATCTGGACAGTTGGCGAACTTGGCACAACAGGTGGTACTACGACGCAATCTATATTAGGATTCTCCTGAACTCTCTTAAGGTCTGCAATAAATGCACTTGCCGTAAGATATCTCCTCTCAGGCTTCTTCTGTGTGGCCTTTGCTATTATCTTCTCCAGGCTTGTAGGGATATCCTCATAATAGCTTCTTGGTGAAGGTATCTCTCCCTGGATATGCTGTAATGCTATTGATACATTATTGTCTCCCTCAAACGGCACATGACCTGTAAGCATTTCAAAAAGGGTTATACCGAGGGAATAAATATCACTTCTCTCATCACTGTAACCGCCTCTTGCCTGCTCAGGTGATATATAATGTACGCTTCCCATAGCATTGGATGTCATGGTATTGCTTGAGGCTGCCCTCGCTATTCCAAAGTCTGTAACCTTTATGGCTCCGTTCTTGGCGACTATTATATTCTGTGGTTTTATATCTCTGTGTATTGTGTGATGTTCATGAGCAGCCTGGAGTCCCTGGGCGATCTCTATAGCAAACTTTATAGCCTCGTCCGGCATAAGTCTTCCCTTTTTCTCTATGTATTCCTTAAGGGTTATTCCTTCAACCAGCTCCATAACAATATAATAAATACCGTTATCCTCACCTACATCATATACATTCACAATATTAGGATGTGAAAGCCCTGCTGCCGACTGGGCTTCAATCCTGAACTTTGTTACAAAATTAACATCCTGGCTGAATTCAGGCTTAAGTACCTTTATGGCAACATATCTGTTAAGCACATGGCACTTTGCCTTATACACCTCTGACATACCGCCAGAACCTACCAGTTCAATTATTTCATATCGATTGCTGAGTATCATTCCTGCATTTAACATGTCCACACCTCACACTTATCTAACGGCAATAATGACAGATATATTATCCCTGCCACCATAATAATTTGCCTGATCTATCAGCACACTGCATGCCTTACTTATATCTTCGCTGTTATCAACTATGTCCTTTATCTCGTCATCCTCGATCATATTGGATAATCCGTCCGAGCACATAAGAATCTTATCTCCTGGCTCCAGTCTGACCTCAAAGAAATCAGGCTCCACCTCTTCATCAATTCCAAGTGCCTTAGTTATTATATTCTTCTCAGGATGATTTCTTCCTTTGTTCCTGTCAAGCCTTCCTGACCGGATCAATTCCTCAACCAGTGAGTGATCCATTGTCACCTGCTCTATGTCATCCTTTATGGTATACAGTCTGCTGTCACCGATATTGGCTACATATAATGTATCCTCGTCCACAACTGCGGCAACAAATGTAGTACCCATTCCACTGTATGCCCTGTTTCCTCTGGCAAGCTTGAGCACCTGCGCATTAGCATATATTATAGCTCTCCTCAGAATGGTAACCGGATTCTTCAGACCACTGTCCTTTATGTATTCTATTGTGCTCTCAACAGCCGTCTTGGAAGCAATATCTCCTGCATTATGTCCTCCCATGCCATCTGCAACAATGTACAGATTAGGAAGAGCTCCCACCTTGTCATCAGAATAAAACAGATAATCCTGATTCTGCTGTCTCTTCATGCCAACGTCTGTAAGTCCGGCGGATTTCATACAAAGCCTCCATTCCTTTACCATCAGTCTCGCCGCTCCCTGTATACACATGGGGCAGATATAACTGTGGCAACTCTATTTTCCTGCTGCCGCATCAGACTCATACTTCCTGCGGAGCTGTCCACAAGCTGCGTCTATATCGCTGCCCATACTCCTTCTTATAGTAACATTTATTTTATTTTTTTCAAGTGTGTATTTGAACTTTTCAATGGAATCAGCCTCTGAGCGGGCATAATCACGTTCTTTTATGGGATTTACCGGAATAAGGTTCACATGACAGTTCATGCCCCTTATAAGATCTGCCAGCCTCTTTGCATGTGCTACGCTGTCATTTTCATCCTTCACAAGAGCATACTCAAATGTAACTCTTCTTCCTGTCCGGTCGAAGTAATACCTGCAGGCGTCTATAACCTCATCTATACTGTACTTATTGGCTATAGGCATAAGCTTCCTTCTCTCTTCCCCCGTAGTTCCGTGTAAGGACAGGGCAAATGTTATGGAAAGCTTAAGATCAGCCAGCTTCTTTATCTCAGGAACAAGACCGCAGCTTGATACTGTGATATTTCTCTGGCTGAGATTTCTTCCTTCCTTAGATGTAAGTATGGTAATAAAATCCACAAGATTGTCAAAGTTGTCAAGAGGTTCTCCTGTTCCCATTACAACCACATTGGAAACCTTCTCCCCTGTAATCCTCTCCATGCTGTATATCTGCTCAAGCATTTCCGACACAGTAAGATTTCTCACCAGTCCCGACAATGTTGACGCACAGAACCTGCAACCCATACGACATCCCACCTGGGAGGATATACACACAGAATTACCATGCTTATACTTCATAAACACACTCTCTATGACATTTCCATCCTGTAACCTAAATAAGAACTTGTTGGTGCCATCCTGTTTTGAGACAAGTCTTGTGACCACTGTAAGCTCTGTAAATCCCATTTCCTCTATCTTCTGTATAAGCTTCTTAGGTACATTAGTCATCTGTGAAGGGTGCCCCACCATATCCTGATGTATCCACTTATATATCTGAGCTGCACGGAATGCCGGCTCCTTCTGTTCCTTTATGTAGTCTGTCAGCTCTGAAAGAGTCATTGACTTTATATCTTTCATTACACTTCCACCTTAATCTTCATTAAATCCTGTTTTCAACTGATATTTCTATCAATCTTCTGAGGCAATTCTATCTTTTTATTTCTTGCTGCCTATTTCTTGCTATTTTTTTAATTTACACCTATCGTTTCCTGACAAATCTTGCCATGAAAAATCCGTCACAGCTATCCTTTCCCTGCAACAATGTCATATATCCCCTGTTTCCTCTGTCCTTAAGGTTCTCCGGTAGATGATCCGCAAGAGTTTCAGGCACCAGATCCGTGTTCTCCCGGATCCACTTTACCGTATCTTCATTTTCAAGTCCGGTAATGGTACATGTGGAAAACAGCAATGTTCCTCCGGGCTTCACATACCTGCAGGCATTTGAAAGGATCTGCTTTGAAAGCTCGGAAAGACTGATAACCCCCGCCTTATCTATATTGTACTTAATGTCGTTCTTTCTTCCCATTATGCCAAGACCTGAGCATGGCACGTCACACAGCACAACATCTGCCTTGCCTTCCATGGTCTCGTCATAGACACAGGCGTCAAATACCTGGGGCTTAACATTCTCATATCCAAGTCTCTCTATGTTCTCTTCAATGAGCTCCACCTTGTTATCTGACACATCTCTTGAGACCACCGTTCCTGTAGGACCTGTAAGCTCTGCCGCATACATGGTCTTTCCGCCCGGTGCCGCACACATATCAAGCACCAGATCTCCCTTATTTATACCGGCACAGTCAACTGCCATGACCGAGCTTTCATCCGTAACATTAAAGTACCCCTGATGAAATCCCGGGACCTTTCTTATATAATCATAGTCATCTATCAGAAGTGTATTGTCTGTGTAATTCCCCCTTCTGACGGATATTCCATTACTTTCAAGCTCCTTTTTGAACTCATCCACAGATATCCTGTCCCTGTTCACCCTTATGGCGGTGCTCCTGTCTGCAAATGCCGCACCAACTATGCTTTCCACATCCTCAGGGCTGTAGTCCTCTTCCAGTATATCTATTACCTCTTCCGGTACAGAATACATTACGGATATATATTTTCTGTGTTCATTTGCCTTGTCCGGATATTTTATATTGTCCTTGTTTCTGCTTATGTTCCTTAAGACGCCATTTACAAAGCCCTTGAGATTACGGAAGCCTCTTTTTTCTGCCAGCTTGACACATTCATTGCAGGCTGCCTCGTCAGGAACCTTCTCCATATAAAATATCTGGTATGTTCCCATTCTCAATATACACCTGATAAGTGGCTTGCATTTGTTCACCTTCGTATTGGAAAATGAATTGATTATATAGTCAAGTCTTATCCTGGTCTCCACAACTCCTTCCACAAGCCTTGTGATAAATGCCCTTTCCTGCTTACTCATAAACTGATTTGACCTGAGTCCTGTGTTTAATGCAGTATTTGAAAATATTTTATTTTTCTCTATGTCAAGCAGTATATCCAGTGCTATCTCTCTGGGATTTTTCTCCATTATCTTATTTCCTCACAAACATCAAAATATGTCTTATTCTCCTGCCATATCTCCGGGATTTAACTTGTTACCTGCAAGAAATGCTGCTGCATCCATAACCTTCTTGCCTTCAGGCTGGAGTCTCTTTATCTTAAGTGTACCCTCGCCACAGGCGATAGTGAAGCTCTTCTTGGTAACAGCTGTTATCATGCCGGGCACCACATCAGCTCCAAGGCTTTCATCTGTATCACAGACCTCTGCCTCGTATATCTTAACTCCCTTACCGGCGACCCTTGTATAGACGCAAGGCCATGGCTGCAAGCCCCTTATAAGACAGTTTATCTTATGTGCAGACATGGTGAAATCAAGCCTTCCCATCTCTTTATTTAACATACTTGCATAGCTTGCCTCCTCGTCATTCTGAGGTATCCTTACGGCCGTTCCGTCTTCAAGCTGATGAAGGGTTTTTACTATAAGCTCTGCCCCAACAACTGCAAGCCTGCCTCTTAATTCTTCT
>ENA-OPFT01001618-OPFT01001618.1-human-gut-metagenome-genome-assembly--contig:-NODE-1618-length-10829-cov-2.488212_pt1 | contig 10829 bp, 7 predicted proteins | sample MGYA00241714_ERZ501560 | MGnify/ENA primary metagenome ERZ501560 (study PRJEB25962, sample SAMEA2042392) | human gut metagenome | biome: human gut; feature: human-associated habitat; material: faeces...
ATAAGCTGTGCAGGCACTTCCACCTTTCGCTGCAGTCCGGCAGCGACGCGGTGCTGAAACGAATGAAGCGCCGCTACACCACGGACGAGTATTACGCGCTGGTGCAGAAGCTGCGGGAAGCGTTCCCGGGGTGCGCGATAACAACTGATATCATGGTGGGCTTCCCGGGGGAGACCGACGAGGAATTTGCGGAGAGCATGGCGTTTGCGGAAAAGGTCGGGTTCGCGAAGATACACGTGTTCCCGTATTCCATACGCCGCGGGACTGTCGCAGCGATGCGCACCAATCAGGTGGTGCCGCAGGTGAAATCCGCAAGGGCAAAGGAAATGAACCAGCTTGCACAGCGGCTGGAGCAGCAGTTCCTTGAGGCGCAGAAAGGCACCGTGCAGACCGTGCTCATCGAAAAGAGGACGTCGCCGGATTTCTGCAACGGGTTTACTGACAGTTATATTCCTGTGCACATTTACGGCGAGGATATACCGCGCCATACGCTGGCGAGGGTGAAAATAACCGGCGCAGAGGGCGACCACTGCACCGGTACCACGAAATTCTGAGGAGAAAGATATGACGAGCAGTATAAAACAGCTCCTGGCACTGGGGGCGATTCCTGCGGACGCGGAGATGTCCGACGAGTTATTTGAGAAATACGACAGGCTGCTGGATTTCGGTCAGCCGCTTTCGTTCGAGGACGCGGCTTCGATAGCCGGGCTGTTCTCACCGGATTGCGACGGGCTCAACTGGGCGCTTTTCCGCGCGCTGGAGGAAGCCTGCGACACCCCCGCGGAGCTGCTTGAAATGGCAGGGAAATGCAGCAGCGCCGAATACGCGGAACTCCTGCGCAGCCGTGCAGAGAATAAATAACCAAATTAATCGCGCCGGAGCCGCTATATTTCAGCAGCCCGGTGTATTGATTTTATATTCGTTAAGTAGTATAATATAGTTGAATATTTTGCAGTTTAAAGCTGCAACTCTATTTTTTCTACGAACTAATAAAACGTTGGAGGAAAAACGATGGTTTACCGAATTTATGTGGAAAAGAAGCCGCAGTTCGCAGTTGACGGGGGCGCAGTCCTCGCTGACCTGAACGTGGCTCTCGGCATCACTTCTGTCGAGAATGTACGCATTATCAACCGCTATGACTGCGAGAAGCTGCCCGAAGAGAATTTCAAGGCAGCTATCCCGACGGTGTTCTCCGAGCCGCCTGTTGACGAGGTGTTCTACGACCTGCCCGAAACTGCCGCAGACGAGAGAATGTTCGCGGTCGAGTTCCTGCCGGGTCAGTTCGACCAGCGCGCGGATTCCGCTGCACAGTGCATTCAGATGCTCTGCCCGGGCGAGCGCCCTGTTGTAAAGTACGCTAAGATCTACGTCCTCAGGGGAAAGATAACCGATGATGAGTTCGCGCGCATCAAGCACTATCTCATCAACGCCGTTGAATCCCGCGAGTGCGGTTTCGACAAGTACGACACCCTGGAAGTAAAGTACACTATCCCCACCACCGTTGAAACGCTCACGGGCTTCATCAGCAAGACTGACGCAGAGCTTGCGGATTTTGTCGTAAAGTACGGCCTTGCGATGGACAACGACGATATCAAGTTCTGCCAGGAATACTTCAAGAGCGAGCACCGCGACCCGACTATCACCGAGATACGCATGATAGACACATACTGGTCCGACCACTGCCGTCACACCACATTCGGCACCATCATCGACAACGCTGATATCAAGCCCTCCTACATTGCTGATACATACGCTGAATACAAGGCGGACCGTCACGAACTCGGCAGGGACAACAAGCCCCTCTGCCTGATGGATATTGCCACCCTCGCTGCGAAGAAGCTCAAAAAGGACGGTATCCTGAAGGATCTCGACGAGAGCGAGGAGATAAACGCATGCTCCGTGCGCATCAAGGTGGACGTTGACGGCAGGGACGAGGACTGGCTGCTGATGTTCAAGAACGAAACTCACAACCACCCCACTGAGATAGAGCCTTTCGGCGGCGCTGCTACATGCCTCGGCGGTGCGATCCGCGACCCGCTTTCCGGACGTTCCTACGTTTATCAGGCAATGCGCGTTACCGGCGCTTCCGCCCCGCTGCTGCCGGTTGAAAAGACCATCAAGGGCAAGCTTCCCCCGAGAAAGATAACCACCACCGCTGCCGCTGGTTATTCCAGCTACGGCAACCAGATAGGTCTGGCAACAGGTCACGTTGCCGAGATATATCACCCCGGCTACATGGCTAAGCGCATGGAGATCGGCGCAGTCATCGGCGCGGCTCCCGCTGAGAACGTACGCAGAGAGCGCCCGGCTCCCGGCGATATCATCATCCTGCTGGGCGGACGTACCGGACGCGATGGCTGCGGCGGCGCAACCGGTTCCTCCAAGGTGCATACGGAAAAGAGTATCGAAACCTGCGGTGCTGAGGTGCAGAAGGGTAACGCTCCGACCGAAAGAAAGATTCAGAGACTGTTCCGCAGAGAAGAAGTTTCCCGTCTGATTAAAAAGTGTAACGACTTCGGCGCAGGCGGCGTTTCTGTTGCCATCGGCGAGCTGGCAGATGGCCTGACCGTTGATCTGGATAAGGTTCCCAAGAAGTATGCCGGTCTGGATGGCACAGAGCTTGCAATCTCCGAATCTCAGGAGAGAATGGCAGTCGTTGTTTCTCCGAAAGACGTTGATACCTTCTTAGGCTATGCGGCAGAAGAGAACCTGGAGGCAGTTCCGGTTGCGGTTGTAACCAAAGAACCCCGTCTGGTTTTAAACTGGCGCGGCAAGAGCATTGTAAACCTGTCCAGAGCATTTCTGGATACCAACGGAGCACACCAGGAAACCGATGTTTTTGTAGATGTTCCGTCGAAAGAAGATAACTATTTTGAGCAGTATGCAGTTCCTGCTGTAAAGGAAGCCGTAAAAGCCGGCGATCTGAAAAAGGCATGGAAAGCGCTGCTGTCGGATTTAAATGTCTGCTCCCAGAAGGGTCTTGTGGAAATGTTCGACTCCTCCATCGGCGCAGGCAGCGTGCTGATGCCTTACGGCGGTAAGTATCAGCTGACCGAGACCCAGGCGATGGTTGCCAAGCTTCCGGTCCTGAAAGGAAAGACCGATACGGTAACGATGATGGCATACGGCTTTGATCCGTATCTGTCCTCCTGGAGCCCTTACCACGGCGCAATTTACGCGGTTGTGGAATCCATGGCAAGAATCGTAGCGGCAGGCGGCGATTTCTCCGGAATCCGCTTTACCTTCCAGGAATATTTCCGCCGCATGACCCAGGATCCCGAACGTTGGAGCCAGCCTTTTGCGGCGCTGCTGGGCGCTTATGACGCGCAGATGGGATTCGGACTTCCGTCCATCGGCGGTAAGGATTCCATGTCCGGAACCTTTAACGATATTGACGTACCTCCGACGCTGGTTTCTTTCGCTGTGGATGTTGCAAAGGAAAAAGATGTCATCAGCCCGGAATTAAAACAGGCTGGAAACCGTCTGGTTCGTTTCTCCATTCAGAAGGATGCTTACGATCTGCCGGATTATGAGCAGGTAATGGCACTGTATGCAAAGATTACCGAGCTGATGGGCAAGGGCGTGATCGTTTCCGCATATGCACTGGACAGCTATGGTGTGGCAGCAGCCCTGTCCCGCATGGCATTCGGTAACGGACTTGGCGTTGCAATTGAGGAAACGGTTTCTGCAGAGGAGCTGTTTACAAACGGCCTTGGCGATCTGGTGGCAGAAGTTCCGGCAGACCGTCTGGCGGATATGGATGTTGCTTATACGCTGCTCGGCACGGTAACGGCAGAGCCGGTATTTACCTATGGAAACATGACCCTTTCCGAAAAAGAGGCGCTGGATGCGTGGAAGAAGCCTCTGGAAAAGGTATTCCCTACAAAGGCAGTCAAGGACACGGACGCAGTAGAAACCGGCCTGTATGAGACGAATCACATTTATGTATGCAAGAATAAAGTAGCGAAGCCTACCGTATTCATCCCGGTATTCCCCGGAACGAACTGTGAATACGACAGCACAAAAGCATTTGAACGCGCAGGTGCACAGGTTGTAACCCATGTATTCAGAAACCTGAGCGCAGAGGACATCCGTTCTTCCGTCGATGCGTTTGCAAAAGAGATCAGCCAGGCTCAGATCATCATGTTCCCCGGCGGCTTCTCCGCAGGCGACGAGCCGGATGGCTCCGCAAAGTTCTTCGCAACTGCATTCCAGAACGAGAAGATCAAGGAAGAGGTTATGAAGCTTCTGAAGGAAAGAGATGGCTTATGTCTTGGTATCTGTAATGGATTCCAGGCGTTAATTAAGCTCGGTCTGGTTCCTTACGGCGAAATCGTCGGACAGAAGGACGATTCTCCGACCCTGACCTTTAATACGATCAACCGTCACATTTCCAAGATGGTATACACCAAGGTGGTTTCCAACAAGTCTCCCTGGCTGCAGGGCGCTGAGCTTGGAAAAGTATATGTCAATCCGGCATCCCACGGTGAGGGACGTTTCGTAGCTCCGAAGGAGTGGATTGACAAGCTGTTTGCAAACGGACAGGTAGCAACCCAGTATTCCGATCCGGAAGGAAGGATTTCCATGGATGAAGAATGGAATATCAATGGCTCCTACAGCGCGATCGAAGGCATCACCTCTCCGGATGGACGTATCCTGGGCAAGATGGCGCACTCCGAGCGCCGCGACAGAAGCGTTGCACAGAATATCTACGGCGAACAGGATCTGAAGATCTTCGAGTCCGGTGTGGCATACTTTAAGTAAAAGGCTGTAAACAATAATTCCGAAGACCTCACAGAAGGGAGAAATCTCTTCTGTGGGGTCTTCGTGGTTATGGGGTAGTACCTTTTAAGGTAGTACGAAGATAGGACTATTATGGAACAATGCGATTTTGTGGGAGAATTTTATTCATGACAATAGAATGCTCGCAGAGCGTGCATTCTATTGTTGATAAAGGAGACACTGTATGGGAAAAGAAAAGCAGGCATTAAAACCGGATATTATCGTAAAGAATTATTGGCGCAATAAGGAACAGTTTGCTGATTTTTTCAACGCAGTGCTGTTTGATGGAAAGCAGGTCATCAAACCGAAAGAACTGGAGGATTTGGATACGGAAGAATCCTCCGTTTTGGAGCATAAAGAATATGCGGAAAGCATCGGAGCGTCGAGAGATACGGTCAAAATTCGAAAAAAGTCTACCGTATATGGCGTGGAATTTGTTATACTGGGAATGGAAGGACAGGAGCATATTCATTATGCGATGCCCATGCGGGTAATGGGGTATGATTATGCAGCTTATCAGAAGCAATATGTGGACAATGCGGCAAAGTATAAAACAGCAAAGAGCTTGACAGAAGAGGAATATCTGTCAAAAATGAAAAAGGATGATCGGCTGGTTCCTGTTATAACAGTTGTTGTTTATTATGGGGAAAAGCCGTGGGACGGTGCGGTGTCTCTGCATGGGATGCTGCATATTTCAGAGGAAATGAAGCCATTTGTCAATGATTACCGGATGCACCTCGTGGAAGCTAGAAAAAATGATCTGAAGCTGCATAATATCAACAACCGGGATCTGTTTAATCTGCTCGGTATTCTGTTGGATCGGAATGGAAAGCTTCAGGAAACAAGAGATCGGGCGATAAACTACGCCAGAGAGCATCGAGTGGAAAAGACAGTGATTATGACTGCTGCGGGTGCGGCAAACTGTAAAATAGATTATAATAAAATTGCCAGGAAAGGAGATGCTGATATGTGTACCGTGTTTGAAGAGACGAGGCGTGAGGGGATAGCAGAAGGAGAAGCAAAAGGAATTATTGAGACTGGATATGAATTTGGGATTTCAGAAGAAGAGATTCTTGCAAGATTACAGAAAAAGCTGAACATTTCTCTGGCAGAAGCGCAGGAGTATGTAAAAAAGTTCGGCAGAAAAAGTAAATCAGAAGATTCCGATGCAGAAGAAAATGGTTAAAATATAAAATTTTTCTGCATGTGAATAAGAGGAGAAATGAACAAAATTAACTATCAAAAAGAACTGGAACACCTGATCGATAAGCTTCCGGATCATCACCGGCGGCTGTTTTTGCACAGCTGCTGTGCGCCGTGCTCCAGCTACTGTCTGGAATATTTACGGCAGTATTTCGACGTGACGGTATTTTATTACAATCCAAACATCAGCTTTTTGGAGGAATACCGGCATCGGGTGGAGGAATTAAAACGTCTGGTGAGCACGCTGAATGAAGAGGCGAAAGGGTCTGAAATGCTGAACCAGATCGCACTTTTGGAGGGCACTTACGAGCCGGAAAAATTTTTCGAGGCGACGAAAGGGCTGGAGGACTGTCCGGAGGGCGGAGAGCGCTGCTTTATCTGCTACGAGCTGCGGCTGCGGGAAGCGGCGAGGCTGGCGGCAGAGGGCGGCTATGATTTTTTTACAACAACGCTGACGATCAGTCCGCTGAAAAATGCGCAGAAGCTCAACGAAATCGGCAGCCGACTGGCGGAGGAATATCATGTGGCGTGCCTGCCGTCGGATTTTAAGAAAAAGGGCGGCTATTTAAGGTCCATCGAGTTAAGCCGCCAGTACGACCTGTACCGTCAGGATTATTGCGGCTGCGTTTTTTCAAAGCGGGAACGCGATAAAAGGATTGTACAGGAAAGCTGAAACAGATATACTAAAAAGCAAAGTACGAAACATGGGCTTTCGAAACGCAAGACGATCAGAAACGGTCGATGAGTCCTAAAACAGGGCGCGGATGTCTGTCAGTGCGTTGTCGATGACATCGAACTGCCAGACGCTGTGTCCGGGAATCCTGTGCTCCGTCAGATAATAATGTCCGTCAAAGGAAGAGATATAATAAGGCGTTCCGCCTCCGGCAAAGTTGTCATAAATATCCTCCCAGCTGCCGGAAGAAAGATCGTTTAAATCCTGCACGCGCAGGATCGTCGCATAATCCTGATTGCCGGTAAGGTCGGTGGAAACGGTGATGTAAAACCAGTCCTGAATGTGTGTCAGCTGGATCATGCCGGAGATTTCGGCAGGAACCGGGAACCGTTCCAGGATCTTCAGGTCTTTTTTGCGGGTGCGCAGAATCGACTGATTGCCGGAAACAAAGTACAGGTCGTCGCCGTCGATTGTAAAGGAGCGGACATAAATCTGATCCAGCTCTGGCACAGAGAGGATTTTTTCGAGAGCAACAGAGGGACTGTCCGGGTCGGGACGGTAAAAGACGTACAATTGTCCGGTCATGGAGCTGAGTACATAAAAACGTTTTTCCGTTTCATCATAGACGACGTAATGCGGGCGAGTGCCGATTTCGTTGAAAAGCTGGGTAAGGTAAAACTGTCCGTCCTGTTTTTCAAAGATGAGGACGCGGTTGTTTTCGGTGTCATCTGCAAGATAAACGGTGCCGTCTCCTGCAATAGTGTGCCCGCGGTTGATCTGATCGGTCATTACATACCAGTCGGTAAGTAGAGCATCCGGTGTTTTCGAGGTCAGAATCTGATTGTGATAGCAGTCCACCAGAAAATAATCGTCACCGATTTTGGTAATCTGCGTGGGGACACTTAAGGATGGCTGCACATTTTTGACAGGTTCTGAGGAAACGGCTTCAACAGCTTCCGACCAGGAGAGCACCTGAGTGGAAGCGTTTTTTATGGTTTTCAGGATCAGGGCTGCCGCTGCAAAAATCAGGACAGCGAGCAGGATCAAAAAGATTGTAAGTTTTAAATGGGATAAATTTCTTCGTTTCATGTCCCAAAGTATAACATAACAAAAGAAAGGATACCACTATGAAAAAACTGTTGCAGGAATTTAAGGAATTTGCGCTGAGAGGAAATGTCATGGATCTGGCAGTCGGCGTTATCATTGGTGCTGCGTTTCAGGCGATCATCAATTCGCTGGTAAACGATGTGATTTCACCGCTGATCGGCCTGTTTGCCAATACAGATCTGACGTATTTGTCTGTGATGGTCGGGGATGTGGAAATCCGCTATGGTGCATTTTTGACCGCAGTGATCAATTTCATCATAATGGCAGTGATTATTTTCCTGATGGTAAAAGGGATGAATGCGCTGGCTGGTCTTGGCAAAAAGAAGGAGCCGGAAAAACCTGCTGTGAAAATGTGCCCTTATTGCAGAAGCAAGGTTGCGGCAGAGGCAACCCGCTGTCCGTACTGTACGTCTATGCTGGAAGTGAAAAAAGAAGATAAAAAAGAAGAAAAGAAATAATAGAATGCACGCTCTGCGTGCATTCTATTGTTTATGGTTCCGTCTTCGGAATCTGTACGCCGTCTGCATCCATATAATAGGAGTGCTTCCAGATCAGCTCGGAGATGGGAACTGGTTGATAGCCCTGATCCTCCAGATTGTCGATCAGGTCGGGAAGCGCCTGTGCGGTATAAACGGTTCCGGCATGGAACAGGAGGATAGAGCCGTTTTGGAGTTGGCGACTGTTTAAAATCCGATGAAGGATGTCCTGTGCCCCGTAGTCTTTCCAGTCCATGGAATTGATGTTCCACTGCACCGGATAACCGCCGGCTTCCTGGATGAGCCGGATAGCAGAGTTGTCATAGTTTCCGTCTTCAAAACGAAACAACGTCGTTTCAGAATCGGTAAGGCGATCAATTCGCTGCGTGAGATTTTCCAGTGTGAGCGTCTGTTCCCGGATGGAAAGAGATGCCTGCGTTGTCCACAGACCGCCGATATCGTGTCCGGCGTTGTGAATCGTACAGAGCAGCTCCGGATAGTTTTTTGCCCAGGTGTCGGAAACGAAAAAGGTGGCGTGCACATTTTTTTCTTTCAGAATTTCCAAAAGCTGCTGCATGTCTTGTGCACTGTAGGTGCAGTTGAAGGTCAGCGCGACTTTTTTCTGGTCGGTTTCGACACGGCAAATAGGCATAAATGTGCCGTTTACAGAGGCAGACGCCAGTGTTGTTACAGACGGAGGGGCGAGAAAAATGCACGCGCGGGCAAAGGCGAGGACGCCGAGCAAAAACAGGGCAGTTTGGAATGCAGACGAGCGGGAGAGACTGTGCAGAGAGGGAAAAACGGCATAGTGGCGCAGTTTATTTTGAATCAGATGAACGAAATCTCGGATCATGAAGGCTCCTGCCGGATTTTTGTTACAACTTATGAACGCAGGAAACGGAAAATCTCTATTTCACAAAAATTTCATAACCTTTTCGTGTGCTTTCTGGTACACTATAAAGACAGGCTGCAGGCGTTTGGCTGCAGAACAGAAGAGAAATGAAAGGAGACTGTTATGTTTTCCTGTATTTTATTTGACCTGGACGGAACGATCAGCGATCCGAAACAGGGAATTTGCGGTTGTGTGCAGTATGCGCTCAGAAGCTTTGGGATTGAAGAACCGGAGCTGGATCGGCTGGAGCCGTTTATCGGACCGCCCCTTGCAGAGGGCTTTATTAAATATTATAACTTTACGGCGGAGCAGGCGCAGGAGGCAGTTGAGAAGTACCGGGAGCGGTTTTCTGTAACCGGTAAATACGAAAATGTGCTGTATCCCGGAATGGGAGCGCTTTTGCATGATCTGAAGGCATCCGGGGCGACGCTGGCGATTGCATCGAGCAAACCGACCGTTTATGTGGAGGATATTCTGGTGCATTTCGGAATCCGGGAATATTTCGACATCGTGGTCGGAAGCGAGCTGGACGGAAGAAGAGTGCACAAAGAAGAAGTGGTTGCAGAGGTGCTGTCCCAGCTTGCAGCGCGGGGCGAAAGCGATCCGGATAAGATGGTGATGATCGGCGACCGCAGCTTCGATGTGGAGGGTGCGAAAGCGATCGGTGCACACTGCATCGCGGTGTCATATGGGTATGCACAGCCGGGAGAGCTGGAAAATGCCGGTGCGGAGATCATTGTCCGGGATGTGGAAGGACTGCGAAGCGTACTGCTGGGCGGCACACAGGCAGGGAGAGGCACGCAGGCAGGAACCGGCACGCAGGCAGGAAGAGACACGCAGACAGGAAACAGAGCGCAGGCAGGAAGAGACACGCAGGCAGGAAACAGCGCGGCGACTGGCTCGAATTCCCTTTCAGAGCGCTACCGCGGCAGCACTGCCAAAATGAAGACCAAATCCGGGCAGTTCTGGAGTGCAGTTGGAACCAGCGCACTGGCGATGTTTGCCTATTATGTAATCAGTCTCCTAATCAGCAGCGTAATTTTGACGGCGGTATCGATTGTGTATGCCATCGGGCTGCAGGAGCTGGAGGGCTCTTCCTACAATTTCTGGCTGAATGTGGCTAGCGCACTCTCGACGTTCGGTGCATTTATAATCTGTTATGGAATCTGGCACAAAAGGATCCAGTTCCATTCGACAAAAGAAATCGATAAACTGTCCATCGTTCCGATGGTGATTTTGGCGGCGGCAATTGCAATCGGCATGAACGGCGTTCTGACATTGACAGAATTGTATCGGTTCTCTCCGACCTTTCAGAGGGTTTCGGAGATGCAGTTCGATACGCCGGTGTGGCTGGGAATCATTTCCTACGGCATTCTTGCGCCGCTGGGCGAAGAGATCGTTTTCCGCGGCGTGGTCTATGGACAGCTGCGCAAGGTGTTGAAAGTGCCGTATGCGGTGGTGCTTTCCGGACTGGCGTTCGGTCTGTTCCATGGAAATCTTGTTCAGGCGGTCTATGCGACCGTAATCGGCTGCCTGTTGGCGCTGGTGTATGAATGGTATGGAACGATTGCAGCGCCGATGCTGTTCCACAGCGTTGCGAACCTGTTTGTGTATGTGATGTTAGAGCTGTTGCCCTTTGGCGGCGTATTTTTAAGCGTTCCGTCCTGTGTGCTGTTTTTGGTGCTGTCAGCAGGAA
>ENA-OPFT01001622-OPFT01001622.1-human-gut-metagenome-genome-assembly--contig:-NODE-1622-length-10814-cov-3.390371_pt1 | contig 10814 bp, 9 predicted proteins | sample MGYA00241714_ERZ501560 | MGnify/ENA primary metagenome ERZ501560 (study PRJEB25962, sample SAMEA2042392) | human gut metagenome | biome: human gut; feature: human-associated habitat; material: faeces...
TGAGCTTCAGGTGCTCAGTCAGGTGAGAAATACGGTATGAAAACAAAGCTATCTGGGCCTCAGCTGAGCCAGTATCAGTGTTAGACTTTCCGTACTTGCCAAAGATTTCTTGCTTTTTAGCAGCGTCTAAATACATAACTTTTAATTAAATTGATATATTAATATTCTCTTAAAGAGGCTGCAAAGATAGAGATAATCTTTTATACTGCAATGATATTCAATGAAATTTTTCTCTTGCTGCAACTATATCTAATGCAAAATTCGTACCTTTGCACCCAAATATATAGGTATTGTATGCAAAATATTAGAAACATTGCAATCATTGCCCATGTTGACCATGGGAAAACGACGCTTGTCGATAAGATGCTCTTGGCAGGAAATCTTTTCCGCAGTAATCAGAGCACAGGTGAATTAATGCTGGATAACAACGACTTGGAACGTGAGCGAGGGATAACGATCCTTTCTAAAAACGTTTCTATCAATTACAAAGGAACAAAAATCAATATCATTGATACTCCGGGACACAGCGACTTCGGAGGTGAGGTGGAACGTGTGTTGAATATGGCGGACGGATGTATCCTGTTGGTGGATGCTTTCGAAGGTCCGATGCCCCAGACACGTTTCGTGTTGCAGAAAGCTCTGCAGATTGGTCTGAAACCCATTGTTGTAGTGAACAAGGTAGACAAACCGAACTGTCGTCCGGAAGAGGTATATGAAATGGTGTTCGACCTGATGTTCAGTCTGAATGCTACAGAGGATCAGCTGGATTTCCCCGTTATCTACGGTTCTGCAAAGAACAACTGGATGAGTACGGACTGGAAGACTCCTACTGATAATATCTTCGCATTGCTGGACTGTATTGTAGAGAATATACCGGCTCCCACGCAGTTGGAAGGTACTCCGCAGATGCTTGTAACTTCTCTGGATTATTCTTCTTATACCGGACGTATTGCCGTAGGTCGTGTACATCGTGGTACGCTTAGAGAGGGTATGAATGTATCTTTGGCCAAGCGTGATGGAAGTTTTGTGAAATCCAAAATCAAGGAACTGCATACATTTGAAGGTATGGGACGTGCGAAGGTATCGGAAGTTTCTTCCGGTGACATCTGTGCGTTGGTAGGTATCGAAGGCTTTGAAATCGGTGATACGATCTGCGACTTTGAAAACCCGGAAGCATTGCCACCTATCGCTATTGACGAACCGACTATGAGTATGTTGTTCGCCATTAATGATTCTCCTTTCTTCGGCCGTGATGGTAAGTTCGTGACTTCTCGTCACATTCACGACCGTCTGATGAAGGAACTGGATAAGAACCTTGCTCTGCGTGTGCGTAAGAGTGAGGAAGATGGAAAATGGGTGGTTTCTGGTCGTGGTGTACTTCATCTTTCCGTATTGATTGAGACTATGCGCCGCGAAGGTTATGAACTTCAGGTAGGCCAGCCACAGGTTATCTTCAAGGAGATTGACGGTGTGAAATGTGAGCCGATTGAAGAGCTGACTGTGAATGTGCCCGAAGAATATGCCAGCAAGATTATTGATATGGTAACCCGTCGTAAGGGTGAAATGGTGAAAATGGAGAATGCAGGCGAACGTGTGAACTTGGAATTCAATATGCCGTCACGTGGTATCATTGGTCTGCGTACGAATGTACTGACTGCTTCTGCCGGTGAAGCTATCATGGCACACCGTTTCAAAGAATACCAACCGCATAAGGGAGATATCGAACGTCGTACCAACGGCTCCATGATTGCCATGGAAACAGGAACGGCTTTTGCTTATGCTATTGATAAATTACAGGATCGTGGTAAATTCTTTATCTTCCCGCAAGAAGAGGTATATGCCGGACAGGTGGTAGGTGAACACTCTCACGATAATGACTTGGTAATTAACGTTACGAAATCCAAGAAGTTGACGAATATGCGTGCTTCCGGTTCGGATGATAAAGTTCGTCTGATTCCACCCGTACAGTTCTCACTGGAAGAGGCTTTGGAATATATCAAGGAAGATGAGTACGTAGAGGTTACGCCAAAGGCGATGCGTATGCGTAAAGTGATTCTGGACGAAATAGAACGTAAGCGTGCAAATAAGAACTAAAGTTGTTTGTAAATAGATAGAGAAGGAGTGCTTCACTGTAATGGTGGCACTCCTTTTCATTTATACGTTACTTGCAGGAAATGATTAATCTATAAATCTGATCTTTTCTGCATTTCTAGGTTTGGCAGAGGGAGTTTCATCCGGATAACCGAATGCGATACAATAGAGTAATTGATATCCTTCGGGAATATCCAGCTTCTTCAGATATTCGGCTGCTTCCGGTGTTGATGTCATGAATCGTGTCGGCCCGCCAAGGCAACAGGAGCCTATACCCATAGACCAGGCTGAAAGAATCATATTTTCACCCAGTAGCCCACAGTCTATTTGTGACAGGTCATAAGACTTGTCGTTGGCAATAAACACTACGGTAGAGGCATTGCGGAACATATTCTTGAAATTAGGATCTTCCGTTGCTTTAGGGTTTTGCTTTTTGTAAACTTCAGTAATACCGTTGATGAATTCCGGATTATCCACTACCCGTATTTCCCAGGATTGTTTGTTTTGTCCGTTAGGAGCATTGATACCGCAGTTCAGTATAATCTGCATTGTATCACGGTTTACCGCTTGCGGTTTGTACTTACGAATACTGCGGCGTGACATCATGTTTTCAATCACCGCATTCTCTTTACTTTCATTTGCACACGTGGCTTCATTCTCTTTTTGTACTTGCGTACCGCATCCGCAGAGCAACAACAGGCTGACAGTTGCCAACATCAATTTGATACTTTTCATATTGCTTTGTTTAGTATTGGTTTTCGCAAAGCTAACAAAAAAAACGTAGTAATGAAGTAGTTACTCGGAAAAAAGAACCTTTTTTATATTAAACCTTCCAACTCTTTTTTTACCAACCAGTATCCGACTTGTGCTTCGGATATGCCTTCAAGCAGTTGGTAAGGACATATAAACTGATCATTCTCAATTCTTGAATCCATATAATAGAAACAGCATGTATTATCTTTCTCGAAATGTTTGGCATATTCCAGAATGTGAGTCGATATAAGGAAAGAACAATGCGGATATTTTCTGAGTAATTCATTTACAGCAATAGAGGCTTCAAAAGCATCCTGTGCATTTGTTCCTCGGAACATTTCATCCAGTATTATTAGGCATCGTTTGCCGGATTTCGCTTTTTGGAGTACTTCTTTTATCCGCAGAATCTCCGCCATAAAATGACTCCTGCCATCGCGCAGGGAGTCCGGAAGATTGATGGAGGTATAGATTCCATCGAATACAGGGCTGGTCATTGAACGGGCGGGAACTGGCAATCCGCAGTGTGCCAGCCATACAGAGATGGTAATAGCTTTGAGGGTAGTTGATTTACCTGCCATGTTAGAACCTGTGAGGATACATATATTATTACCGTTCGTCATCTTCCAATCATTCATCCGTCCTCCTTCGGTAAATGGATGTACAAAGCCCGTGATGGACAAATCCATTGCTTCAGTCATCTCCGGGCGGCAGCAGAAACCTTTGCTGATTGCTATGCGGTGTGCAGTACGGCATACATCCAGTATATAAATATGGGAAAGCAGCCCTCTTATCAATTCTAAGTGGATACAGCGGAACAGATAATCGTACTTATCGATGATATAGCTGGAAGGGGATTTTTCTTTTTTATAGAGTTCGACTACTTCTTTCAACTCGCTACTATATATCGTGTGTTGAATGCTCTGTGCCAGTTCTTTTAGAAGTAAAGGGGCATTTCCCGGGAGATTTGTTCGTAATGATTCCAGTTGATTTAACAATCGGATAGTCAAAGTAACACCTCGTTTAATGACATAACGTTGAGCATCGTGTCTTAATAAACGGTCGAAGGCTGATGTTAGCGAAACTAAAATATTAGGTCTTCTGATCTGGTCGCGATATTCCAAATAATATTCGATGAAGTCAAGTTCTTCTTCATCCAGGGGGAGTTCGGGCAGTTCCTGCCAGGCGATTGCCTCTTGCCTTTTCCGTATAACGGATATGTCATTCAGGGGAGAGGTGATCCAATCGAGCATCAGGCGTTTCCCGTTTTTGGTCTCTGTTTTGGAGAATAAAGAGTAGAGGGGATATTCGTCATATATTCCTTCTGTAATGCTCAAGTCGGCTCGCGTTTGCTTGTCCGTATCCAGATAAGTCATATTCTTAGGTATTACGTATAGCGCAAAAGTAGGAAAATAATCATGAAGAACAAGTGAAACGAATAAAAACAAAAAAAAGCAGCTCTTGATTACCAAGAGCTGCTTTCGCATATATATCTAAACCGGTTTTATTCAGATTAGAGCTTCGGACCAGCAGCAACCAGTGCTTTACCGGCTTCATTACCAGTGAATTTAGCGAAGTTCTTGATGAAACGGCCAGCCAAGTCTTTTGCTTTTTCTTCCCACTTGCAAGCACATTCGTAAGTGTCGCGCGGGTCAAGGATCTTCGGATCTACGTTAGGCAATTCAGTCGGAACAACGAAGTCGAAGAAAGGAATAACCTTGGTCGGAGCCTTGTCGATAGAACCGTCAAGGATAGCGTCGATGATACCACGAGTATCCTTAATAGAGATACGCTTGCCAGAGCCGTTCCAACCTGTGTTTACGAGGTATGCCTTAGCACCGCTCATTTCCATCTTCTTTACGAGCTCTTCAGCATACTTTGTAGGATGAAGCTCGAGAAATGCCTGACCGAAGCAAGCTGAGAATGTTGGAGTTGGCTCTGTGATGCCACGCTCTGTACCTGCAAGCTTAGCTGTGAAGCCTGAGAGGAAGTAGTACTTTGTCTGCTCAGGTGTGAGGATTGAAACAGGCGGAAGTACGCCGAAAGCATCAGCTGAAAGGAAGATTACATTCTTTGCAGCAGGAGCTGAAGAAACAGGGCGAACAATGTTGTCGATGTGATCAATCGGATATGATACACGAGTGTTCTCTGTTACAGTCTTGTCGTTAAAGTCAATCTTGCCTTCCTTGTCAACAGTAACATTTTCAAGAAGAGCGTCTCTTCTGATAGCGTTGTAGATGTCAGGCTCTGACTCTTTATCAAGGTTGATAACCTTAGCATAGCAGCCGCCCTCGAAGTTGAATACTCCGTTGTCGTCCCAGCCGTGCTCGTCATCACCGATCAGAAGACGTTTCGGGTCTGTGGAAAGTGTTGTTTTTCCTGTTCCGGAAAGTCCAAAGAAGATTGCAGTGTTCTCACCGTTCAGGTCTGTGTTTGCAGAGCAGTGCATGGAAGCGATGCCCTTCAGCGGCAGATAGTAGTTCATCATGGAGAACATACCTTTCTTCATCTCTCCGCCATACCATGTGTTGATGATAACCTGCTCACGGCTTGTGATGTTGAATACTACTGCTGTCTCAGAGTTCAGACCCAGCTCTTTGTAATTCTCAACTTTTGCTTTGGATGCGTTGTATACAACGAAATCCGGCTCGAAGTTCTCAAGCTCTTCTGCTGTAGGTTTGATGAACATGTTAGTTACGAAATGTGCCTGCCAAGCTACCTCAACGATGAAGCGGATAGCCATACGGGTATCTTTATTTGCGCCGCAGAATGCATCTACAACGAACAGTCTTTTGTTGGAGAGCTCTTTTTTTGCGATCTCTTTTACTGCTGCCCATGCTTCCTGGGTTGCCGGATGGTTATCGTTTTTGTACTCATCGGAAGTCCACCATACAGTATCTTTCGAATTCTCGTCCACAACGATGTATTTGTCTTTCGGTGAACGGCCTGTATAGATACCGGTCATAACGTTAACTGCACCAAGCTCTGTCTCCCGGCCTTTTTCATAGCCTTCCAGCTCTGGTTTTGTCTCTTCCTCAAATAACTGCTCATAAGAAGGGTTGTACACAATTTCTGTGGTACCGGTGATGCCATACTTTGTTAAATCGATCTGTGCCATCTTGTAATTAACCTCTTTCCTTTGATAGTAATACTACTTCATTCTGCAAAATGCAGAAATTTGAAGGTATCCTTTAGAAGAAACCGGACCAGCCGACCTCTTCTACTCTAATTATACATAAAAGGCCAAAAAAATCAACTGAAAATCTTCCGTTTTTTTACAGAACGTGTCCCAAAATCTGTAAAAATTTTATAAACTTCGATTTTTCGAAGTTTTCTGACAATTGCATTTTTGTACGCTTCATCCTGCAAATTGACATTTTTTGATTTTTTATGTTATAATATTAATAATTATGTTCGGAAAGAAGTTTCTTTATGTATTACGATCTGACCCGCGGGAAAATCTCCCGCTCTCTTATCCTGTTTGCCCTGCCGATGATCGCAGGAAATCTGTTGCAGCAGTTTTACAACATTGCCGACACCCTGATCGTCGGACGCGTTCTCGGAAGCAATGCGCTCGCCGCCGTCGGCTCCTCCTATACGCTGATGACGTTTCTGACTTCCATTTTTCTCGGCCTGTCGATGGGCGCCGGTGCGCTCTTTTCGATTTATCAGGGACGAAAAGATCTTTCTTCTTTAAAACTTTCGATTCTCCACGCGTTTTTGCTGATCCTTGCCGTTACGCTCGTGCTGAATCTCGCTGTTTATGCAGGCATCGAGCCGATCCTTACGTTTCTTCGCGTCCCGGATGAAGTCCGTCCCGGCATGCGGACGTATCTTCTGATTATCTTTGCCGGCCTTATTGCAACATCCGTATACAATTTCTTTTCCTGTATGCTGCGCGCGCTCGGAAACTCTTCTGTGCCGCTGATTTTTCTCGCTGTCTCTGCTGTGCTGAACATTGCACTGGATCTGCTCTTTGTCGCTGTACTGCCGTTCGGCATCGCAGGCGCGGCGCTCGCTACGGTTCTTGCGCAGTATGTGTCCGCCGTCGGTATTCTGCTCTATGTGCTGCTCCGCTGCCGCATGTGGCTGCCGTCAAAAAAAGAATGGCGTTTCAGCCATTCCATTTTAAAAGAGATTCTGAATCTTTCTTCGATGACCTGCATTCAGCAGTCGGTCATGAATTTCGGCATTCTGATGGTACAGGGGCTCGTCAACAGCTTCGGTCCGGCGGTCATGGCGGCATTTGCGGCCGCGGTGAAAATTGATACCTTTGCCTATCTGCCGGTGCAGGATTTCGGAAATGCCTACTCCACTTTCACCGCACAGAATTACGGGGCCGGAAATCACGAGCGGATCCGGCGCGGCACGAAAGATGCTTTTGCACTGAGCGCTGCTTTTTCCATCGTCATTTCTCTGCTTGTCAATCTGTTCGCGCATCCGCTGATGCAGATTTTCGTGAAAGCATCAGAAATGGAGGTCATCGCGATCGGCATACAGTACCTGCGGCTGGAAGGCTCGTTCTATCTCGGCATCGGATGGCTGTTTCTGCTGTACGGGTATTACCGCGCTGTCAAACGCGCCGAGATGTCGGTTGTTCTGACCGTCATTTCGCTTGGCATGCGTGTGGCGCTGGCATACCTTTTCTCCGCCACGGCGCTTGGCGTTGCCGGAATCTGGATCGCCATTCCGATCGGCTGGGCACTGGCTGATATGACCGGACTTTTCTTCCTGCGGCGTGCATTCCGATCGCAGAAGCCTGCATAAGTTCCGAATCTTATATCGCAGTACGGTTTTCTGCGGATAAACTGCGGAACTGCCCCGGCGTCTGGTGCATGCGTTCCTGGAAGACGCGGTTAAAATAGCTGATATTTCGGAATCCGCAGTCGCTCGCAATCTTGCTGATCGCCTCCTCGGTGGAAAGCAGCAGCCGGCAGCTCTCGGCAATCCGCAGGTTATTGACATACGTCACGGCAGAAATATGCATAATCGACTTAAAGAAGCGGCAGAAAGCGCTCTCACTCATATGAAACTGGCTCGCCAGTTCCGCGATTTCGAGATCCTCACAGAAATGAGCATTCATGTATGTGAGGATCTCTTTCATTCTGCTGACACGGTAATTCGTCGAGGCATCCGTTTTTCCGCCGTTCTTTTCTGCCGCACTGTAATATCCCTGCCAGATTTTCAGAAGTTCCGCTTTTAACAGCAGCTCCCAGCCCGGTTCTTTTCTTTCCTGCAGATTTCGGATCTCCTGCATGGCCTGTGCCGTTTTTTCTGCAAGGCGTGTTCCCCGCTCTGTCTTGGATGGAAAACGGATCTCGGAGGACAGCACTGGTTCGATATACTGCTGCTGGATCCGGTCAAGCGATGTGCCGGACAGAAAACGCGGCTGGAATACAACGGCAAGAAACGTAAATTCCTGTCCGTCGATTCCCTCTACCTCATGCAGACGGTTTGCATTGACAAAGGCGGTCTCCCCTTCCCGCAGGAGAAAGGTCTCGGTATCCATATGAAAAACAGCTTCGCCCTTTACTGCATAAAAGAGCTCCACTTCCTCATGCCAGTGGCAGTATACCCGCACGGTACTCTGCAGGTCTGTCTCGAAAACGTGAATGCTCAGCGGAAAAAGCTCATCACCGTGGGGCTGTGTTTCTTTTCGGTAATTCATCTGTGAGAGCATATTTTTGTCTCCTCTCTTGTTTTGCTCTGCTGTCCCAATTGTAACACGAACTTTGCGATTCCGGCAAGTTTCCATGTTCTGCCGGCGAATCGCCCTTCCATGACCGTATTTTTCCTTCTTAAATGATAATAATTATCATATTTTATCAGCTTATTGACATTTCTTTTCATCCGCGCTATATTTTAGATACCCCGATAGGGTATGTGATTTCAGATTTTTCATCAAACTCCAGGAATACAGTCCGGCACGCTTTCGTTTCGCTGTATTCCCGGAAGAAAGCAGGTATTGTATGATTAAAACAGTCTTAAAAATTGATGGTATGATGTGCGGCATGTGCGAATCCCATATGAATGATGTAGTCCGCAAGAGCTGCTCTCCAAAAAAAGTAAACTCTTCTGCAAAAAACGGCGAGACCGTTGTCATCAGCGAAGCACCGCTCGATATTCCGTATCTGAAACAGCAGATCAAGGACATCGGATATGAGCTGGTTTCGTATACGAGTGAGCCGTATGAGAAAAAGGGATTTTTCCATTTCGGACGATAAGCGGATTTCATGCCCTTCCTTTTGCAGTTTGTGCGTTGGAAAAAAGCACCGTTTCAGAAGTTTATTTCCTTTTGGAAATCTGCCTCTGAAACGGTGTTTTCTATTTTTTATCTATGATTTGATCAGCCGCAGCAGCATCCGCAGGACGGCGGCGTTTCTTTCTCCTCTTTTTTCGGAGATTCTGCGCCCAGATCGTACCAGGTCGGGTCGATGTCGAATCTGCGGTTGTTTCCAAGATAGATCGGATGGGTCGGGTCTGAGGACAGGTAGGCGCGCTCGGTCGAAACCTTCCACTGTGCATCCCAGTCAATCTTCGGAAGTGCCAGATCGTAGTGTGTGCTGGCGCGGAAGCCGTCTTCCTCTCCCTCAATTCTTCCCTTGGCGTCTGCCGGCGGCACGGCAAAATCTGCAAAGAAGGTGTTCACACCGTCGAAATGGCCTTCGTTGCTTCTGGAGAAAGAACTGCGGTATACCGCGTTGTTGATATTATCGAAGAGCCAGAGATTCATCTTGTCAATCTCTTCCCGCAGCTCCACCGGATACAGCTCCGGCGCGCCTTTTTTGTGCCATGGGCGGAAGTTGACCTCGAAATAAGTGGTCAGCCAGTTGTAATCGTTGTTGACTACCTTTCCCGTCGTTGTGTCGCTCAGCGCCGGAACGGTCGTTCTTCCCTGGTAATCATCATCAGCACGGTAATACGCCTCAGAGAGGAACTGATCACCGAGCACCGGGTCGATGTTGTTTTCATTGTAAACGTATTCCCAGCCAAGGTTTTTCCCATGCGGGGCATGTTCTACCATATTGACGGAAATCTGATCTTCCAGGCCCTCCAGCTCTCTTACGATCGCCGCGCGGTTGGACCAGTGGCACAGCTTTGCCCAGACGAGACGGTATCTCTTATTACCTTCTGCCTTCAGATCGTTTTCACCGTCGCCGAACGGAGTCGTGAAGTGATTCGGCTGTCTGCGGAAATAGCCGTTTTTGTCGATCTCTGATACGGTTTCTTTTGGTCTTACGCGGATTTTTCTTCCATTTACAATCTCATAATCATAATTCGCCATTGATTTTCTGCCTCTCTTTCGCGTGTTCTATCGAATGAATTTTCAAATAGGAAAGCTTTTATTTTTCTATTATTTCGCTATGTTTTCTATGCAGTTATCATACCATATTTGTCTGGTTACGTCTAATTGCTAATTTTTTGGAGTGGCTATAGGATTTTCTTATAGTAAAAGGCCAGTGCCGCATTCTCTGCAAATGGGCACTGGCCTTGTTTTCGGCGCTTTTTGTTTTTCAGATTTTTCCTTCCCGGCGCAGATACGCCAGAAAACCGTTGCATCCCTCCACGACATCGCGGTACGTCGCCTCAAAATCTCCCGTATACCACGGATCCGCAATATCGCGGCCGGAACCGGTGAAGGAAAGAAATTTGTAAACCTTTCCATCCGGATCATTTTTCAGCATCCGGTTCAGATTGCGGATATTCGCGGTATCCATGCCGATGATGTAGTCGGCGCGCTCGTAATCCTTCCACGTAATCTGCTTCGCGTGATGCGGCACGAGCGGAATGTGCTCCTCGCGCAGTTTATTGACTGTCCCGTAGTGCGGCGGATTGCCGATCTCCTCACGGCTGGTGGCGAAGCTGTCGATTTCAAAATTGTGGGCAAGGCCGAGGGAAGTTACTTTGTGGGTGAATACGCCCTCAGCAAGAGTCGAGCGGCAAATATTGCCGTGGCAAATGAAAAGTACTTT
>ENA-OPFT01001630-OPFT01001630.1-human-gut-metagenome-genome-assembly--contig:-NODE-1630-length-10797-cov-2.161702_pt1 | contig 10797 bp, 7 predicted proteins | sample MGYA00241714_ERZ501560 | MGnify/ENA primary metagenome ERZ501560 (study PRJEB25962, sample SAMEA2042392) | human gut metagenome | biome: human gut; feature: human-associated habitat; material: faeces...
AGCGGCAGACCAGGTGTTTGTGGGCGTCGGCTCCGACGATGTGCTGGCGCTGGCATTTCTGACCTTTTTTAACAGCAAAAAGCCGATTCTGTTCCCGGACATCACCTATTCCTTTTACGACGTCTGGGCGGATCTGTATGGCATCCCCTATCGGACGCCTGAGCTGGATGAAAAGTTCCGCCTGAAAAAAGAGGACTACCTGAACGAAAACGGCGGCATCATTTTCCCGAACCCCAACGCACCGACCGGTCTGATGGAGAATCTGGATACGATCGAGGAGATCGTGGCAAAAAATCCCGATTCCGTTGTGATTGTAGACGAGGCCTATGTGGATTTCGGGGGTGTGAGCGCCCTGCCTCTTGTGGATAAGTATGAAAATCTGCTCGTCGTGCAGACGTTTTCGAAATCGCGCGCACTTGCGGGTATGAGAATCGGCTTTGCAATCGGCCAAAAGAAGCTGATTTCCTATTTAAATGATGTCAAATTTTCCTTCAACTCCTATACAATGAACCGCCTGACGATTGCCTGCGGAAAGGCATGCGTAGAGGACCGTGCGTATTTTCAGGAGATTACGGGGAAAATCGTGGCGACGCGGGAATGGACGAAGCAGAAGCTGACAGAGCTTGGCTTTACGTTCCCGGATTCGAAGGCGAACTTTATTTTTGCAACGCACAAAACTGTCCCGGCGCAGGAGTTATTCGAGAACCTGAAAACAGCCGGAATTTATGTGCGATATTTCAAAAAGCCCAGAATCGACAACTATCTGCGGATTACAGTCGGCACGCAGGCGGAGATGGAGCGGCTGGTCGAAGTGCTGGTAGGGCTGGTGAAATAGGGCGCGGCATGTTCGAAAACGCGCGGGCAGCAGCGGAAAATACGTTCGCATGCAGACACAGGAACGCACGCGGACAGATGCAGAAAAACGCCGCTGCGCGGCAGAAGGAGCGTGGATAACGAATGGAAATGTATGAGGATTTTGCGTTAGTTTATGATCGATTCATGGATGAAACGCCCTATGAAGAATGGTGTCAGTTTGTAGTCGGACGCCTGAAACAGGATCAGATCACGGACGGAATCCTGCTGGATCTCGGCTGTGGCACGGGCTCCATGACGGAGCTTCTGGCAAAGCAGGGCTACGACATGATCGGCGTTGATCTGTCAGACAGCATGCTGGACATTGCAATGGAGAAGCGTGCGCAGTCCGGTCATAATATTTTGTATTTGCAGCAGGATATGCGGGAGTTTGAGCTTTACGGAACGGTCCGGGCGGTGATCTGTCTGTGCGACTCGTTAAATTATCTACTGGAAGAAGACGACTTACTGACAACTTTTAAACTGGTAAACAACTATCTTGACCCGAATGGGCTTTTTATCTTCGATTTTAATACGGTCTATAAATACGAAACAGTCATTGGTGACAGCACGATTGCGGAAAACCGGGAGGACTGCAGTTTTATCTGGGAAAATTATTATACGGCGGAGGATCAGATCAACGAATACGATCTGACGATTTTTGTGAAACAGCAAAAAGACCTGTTCCGTAAATTTACGGAGACCCATCTGCAGCGCGGCTATACGCTGGAAACGATGAAACGGCTCGTGGAACAGTCCGGGCTGATTTTTGTCGAGGCGCTGGATGCAGATACGCATGGCAGCGTGACGGAGACGAGCGAGCGGATCTATGTGATCGCGCGCGAGCACGGGAAGAAGCTGGGATAAGAAATGAAAATATCTGCGCAGCGCAGAAAAGCTATGCGGTGAAAAGCGCAGCGTGGAAATGGCAGGCGCTTGCCGCAAAGTAAGCCTGAGGAATGGAGGAGCTATGGGAGATTATATGGTACGCGCGACGGCGGCGAATGCACAGGTGCGCGCGTTTGCAGTGACAACAAAGGAGCTTGTGGAGACAGCGAGACAGGCACACAACACCAGCCCGGTAGTAACGGCGGCGTTGGGACGTCTGCTGACAGCCGGCGTGATGATGGGCAGCATGCTAAAGGGCGACCACGATCTTTTAGCCCTGCGGGTTCGCGGCGATGGTCCGGTTCGCGGTCTGACCGTGACGGCAAACGCCAAGGGCGAGGTCAAGGGCTATGCGACGGTGCCGGACGTCATCCTGCCTGCGAATGCGAAGGGCAAGCTCGACGTCGGAGGGGCGGTCGGCAGGGGAACGCTCTCTGTCATCCGTGACCTCGGCTTAAAGGAGCCCTATGTGGGACAGACAGCCCTGGTGACCGGAGAGATCGGGGATGACCTGACCTCGTATTTTGCAACCTCCGAGCAGACGCCTTCTTCGGTGGGTCTGGGCGTTTTGATGGAAAAGACGAATACCGTGCGCTGTTCAGGCGGCTTTATCATTCAGCTGATGCCCTTTGCAGAGGAAGAGACGATTTCGAAGCTGGAGCACAACCTGTCGCTGATCAATTCTGTGACGGCGCTGCTCGACCAGGGAATGACACCGGAGCAGCTGTTAGAGCGGGTGCTGGACGGCTTTGATGTGGAGATTACTGACCGGATGCCCTGCAGCTTTACCTGCAACTGCAGCAAGGAACGGGTGGAAAAAGCACTGATTTCCATCGGCAAAAAAGAACTGCAGGAGATGATCGACGAGGACAAGCCGATCGAGGTAAACTGTCATTTCTGCGGCAAAACCTATAAGTTTGACGTGGATGAGTTGAAAAAAATGGAGAAAAAATCCCGATGAAAGACGGTTTTTTAAAAGCTGCGGCGGCTGCACCGAAAATTCGTGTTGCAGACCCTGCCTGGAACGCACTGGAAATCTGTAAGGCGCTGGACTCCTGTTATGCGCAGCGTGCAAAGCTGATCGTTTTGCCGGAGCTGTGTCTGACCGGATATACCTGTCAGGATCTGTTTTTGCAGGAACGCCTGCTGGAAGAAAGCCTGGAAGGGCTGCAGACGGTGCTGGAGCATACAAAAGGGCACGATGCGCTGATCTTTGTGGGGCTTCCCTTTGAAAAAGACGGAAAGCTTTACAATGTGGCAGCAGCAGTGCAGGATGGCAGGATCCTGGGGCTTGTCCCGAAGCAGAATATTCCAAACTATGGGGAATTTTATGAGGTGCGGCATTTTGCGGCAGGCAGCAGGGAAGTGTCCGAGGTGGATGTGCTGGGACAGACCGTACCCTTTGGCGGAAATCTGTTGTTTTCCTGCAGGAATCTGAAAGGGCTTGTCGTGGGCTGTGAGCTGTGCGAGGACGTCTGGGTGATGGACCCGCCCTCGACGGCGCTGGCAAAGGCAGGCGCGACGGTGATTGTCAATCTGTCCGCCTCCAACGAGACGGTCGGAAAGGACACCTACCGTAAGAGCCTGATTGCTGCCACGAGCGCGCGGCTTCTGTGTGGCTATGTCTACGCGAGCGCGGGGGATGGAAGATCCACTCAGGATCTCGTTTTTTCCGGGCATCATATGATTGCAGAGAACGGAAGCGTGCTGGCGGAGGCTGCACGCTTTGAAAACGAGACGATTTTTTCGGAGCTGGATATTCATAAAATCTGCCACGAGCGGCGCAGAATGAGCACATTTGTGCCCGAAAACACAGAAACCTGTGTACGGATTGGTTTTACCTTGGAAAAAGAAGAAACAAAGCTGACGCGCACGTTTGCCCAGATGCCGTTTGTCCCGTCGGATGAAACCTTGAAAAAGGAGCGCTGTGAGCAGATTCTATCGATTCAGGCGCAGGGACTGAAAAAACGTTACGAGCATACGGGGGCGAAAACGGCGGTGATCGGCGTTTCCGGCGGTCTGGATTCGACCCTTGCCCTTTTGGTGACGGCGCGGGCATTTGATTTGCTAGGGAAAGACAGAAACGATATTTTAGCGGTGACGATGCCGTGCTTTGGCACGACGAACCGCACCTATGAAAATGCCTGCAGGTTGGCGCAGACCCTTGGCGCGAAGTTAATCGAGGTGAACATCCGAGAGGCGGTGCAGGTGCATTTTCGGGATATCGGTCAGGATATGGACAAGCACGATGTAACCTATGAAAACGGGCAGGCGCGGGAACGCACTCAGGTATTGATGGATCTCGCCAACCAGAGCAACGGACTTGTCATCGGAACCGGGGATATGTCGGAGCTTGCACTGGGCTGGGCAACCTATAACGGCGATCATATGTCGATGTATGGCGTAAACGTCGGCGTGCCCAAGACGCTGGTGCGCCATTTGGTGGCATATTGTGCGAATACCTGCAGCGAAAGCGAAAAAGTGCTGCAGGAGGTGCTGCTGGATGTCCTCGACACGCCGGTAAGCCCCGAGCTTTTGCCGCCGGAGGACGGAAAGATCAGCCAGAAAACAGAGGATCTGGTCGGCCCCTACGAGCTCCATGATTTCTTTTTATATCAGCTGCTGCGCTGTGGCTTTGGCCCGGCGAAGATCTACCGGCTTGCCTGCAGGGCATTTGAAGGCATTTACAGCAAAGAAACGATCGGCAAGTGGCTAAAGACCTTTTGCCGCCGCTTCTTTGCACAGCAGTTTAAGCGTTCGTGCCTGCCGGACGGACCGAAAGTCGGAAGTGTCGCGGTATCGCCGAGGGGAGACCTTCGGATGCCTTCGGATGCGAGCCGCATGGCATGGCAGAAGGAACTGGATCAGCTGCCGGGATAAGCCTTCCTTTGCGAATGCGCCGGGCTGGTCAGGTTTGGGGATATGTCGCCTTTTGCAGCGCAGCGTCGATCGCTTCCAGCAGAAGCTGTGACGTGTAGCGGTTTTCGTCCGGGTAGGTGATGCCTTCGAGGGATTGTTTTTCACAGATCTGTTTCGCCAGTGTATCCATGCAGGGTTCGACCAGCGGATACATGGCTGTGACAGTCTGACTTAAATTGACGAGACGGATGGAAAGAATATCGGAGCTGTCCACGACGACCTCTACATCCGCGTGGTCGTTTCCGAGCTGAACCGTGGAGGTGTATTTTCCGGGCAGGTACAGGGAGGTTTCTGCGTCATAGTCCGGTTTTGGAACTGCCTTTTTGGGCAGAAAGGTCTGCAGCAGCAAAAAAAGCAGTCCAACGCCTAAAACGAGCAGGATTCCGGTATAGATCAGTTCTTTTAAATGAAGTACGATAATTTTTGTTTTGGAACGCATTGCGATACCCCCGGATACTTTGTTATTCCAGTGTACGCAGGGGTTTTACAGATTATGTCTGTATGGAGGATTTATGAAGATCAGATTTACAAAAATGCAGGGCTGTGGAAATGATTACGTTTATGTCAATGGATTTACGGAGCATATACCGCAGGAAAAGAAGCCGGAATTTGTCCGCTTTGCCAGCGACCGTCATTTCGGGGTCGGCGGCGATGGCGTTATTTTTATCAATCCTTCTGACGAAGCAGATTTTGAGATGGAGATGTATAACGCAGACGGAACAAGAGCGGAAATGTGCGGAAACGGCATCCGCTGCGTGGCAAAATATGCCCATGATAAAGGATTGACCGATCGGGCAAGGTTTTCCATTATCAGCGGCGGAAAAGTGAAATATATGGATTTGACGGTGGAAAACGGCGTGACAAAAGCGATCCGTGTGGATATGGGCGAGCCGATCCTGACGGGGGCAGAGGTTCCGGTTGTTTCTAAAAACCGACAGTCCGTCGATGAAGAGATCACGGTGGAGAATCAAACATACCGCATGACCTGCGTGTCTATGGGAAATCCCCATGCCGTTGTTTTCGTGGACAGCACGGCAGATTTGCCACTGGAGCAGATCGGACCGCATTTTGAGCATCACGAGAGATTTCCGAGACGCACCAATACTGAGTTTGTGGAAATCGTATCCCCGGAATATGTAAAAATGCGGGTCTGGGAGCGCGGAACCGGTGAAACCCTTGCCTGTGGAACAGGCTGCTGTGCGACGGCAGTTGCCTGCGTTTTAAACGGCAAAACGGGGCGGAAAGTGACCGTAGAGGTGCTGGGCGGTGCGTTGACGATTCAATGGGACGAAAAGACGAACCATATCTTTATGACAGGTCCGGCGGAGTTTGTCTTTGACGGAGAACTGGAATATGAGGTTTAACACGACAGATGATTCTGAAAAAGAAGATACCGAGAGATTTTTATAAGCTGTTCCGCACCCAGAACATGGAGTATTACATGCAGCTTCTGACCGCTTTGTACGAGGCGGATCAGGAAGCCTATGCCCTGACGCAGCTGACGGATTCGGAATGCAGGAGCATTCTGGCGGAAACGATCGCCAGGGTCAACCTGGTCTGGTGGGAGGATGAGACAGAAAAAACGGAGGACGAAGGCTTTCCCGGGCTTTCGCCCTCCGCTGTTTTGGACAGGTTTGTGAAGTGGGGCTGGCTTTCGAAGGATTTTGATGAAAAATTAAACTGCTATATCATTGGCTTTCCGGAGTACAGCAGGCTGTATGTGGAGCTGTTTGACCGTCTTGAAAAAGAGGACGACAGCATGGAGCGGGAAAGTATTCTGTCTGTATACAGCGCCCTTTACACCTATGATTCGGATCCGGAAAAAAATAACAGCATTTTAAAAAGTGCCCTGCGCACATCCAAAAGCCTCGGACAGATGCTGTCCAATATGCAGGACAGCATGCGGCTGTGGTTCGATGAACTTTCCAAACGAAAGGACTTTATCGGAATTCAGGAGGTTCTGGTCAACGAGATCAACAATCGAGAGAGCGTAAAATATGCAATTTTAACAACGACAGACAGTTTTTACCGCTATAAGGAGGCGGTCAAGGAGCTGATTGCGAAGATCCTGGAGGAAAATGAAAACCGCCGGGAGGGGCTGACGGTGCAGAAGCGGATGCTAATGGCTGCACAAGGCAGCGCGCCCGAACCGTCAGAAAGCGCAGGAGGCAGCTATGCAGCGTCCATGCAGGCGAAAGCACTGGCATCCGGCGCGTCTGCGCCCGCCCTTTTAAGGCTGGATCGCGGCATCCAATTCTGCGAAGCTGGTTCTTTTGTTGGAGCGCGACTTTGATTTAAGCGAGAAAAAGTATAACCGCCTGATCGAATTGAAAACCGTCTTTGCGCGGCGGGCGCTGGCGAGAATCCACTACCTTTTACAGGAGGGGGCAGGCGTAGAGGACAGCACACTGGAGCTGATCGGTCTGCTCAACCACAGCGACAAAAAAGAAGCGCTTTTGGAAGAGCTGCGGGACAGCATGTATGTGACGGCACCGTTTTCCATTGTCGGGGACGCGAGCCTTTATAACCGTCGGCCAAGGCTGGAAAATCAGTTCGTACCGCTGGCTCTGCAGGAAGAGGCGTCCTCGGAAATCGCGGATTTTGTCCCGAAGCCGCTCTATACCGGCAGACAGCTGGAGGAGTTCAGACGGCGGCATACGAAGAACGGAGTTTTTCAGGTTTTGGAGGATACGGTGCAGTCGGCAGAGGATCTGGAAAAGCTTCTGTTTATCTGGCAGGAGGCGACCCAGAGCAGACAGGAGGAAGACCGGATTTTGCTGCAGGAGGAAATCCATCAGAAGGACGGCTTTTCCTACACCGGTTTTAGTATAGACGAAACGGAGAATTGATACATGTTTTCATATCTGGAGGAACGCACCCCCGCCGAGGTGGAGGCGATTCGAAGAACCATACAGGAGCTGCTTCGTCAGACCTGTATTTTACAGGTAAAATACGATCCGGTGACGCTGACGGCCCGGGATAATGGGCGCTATCAGGTCTGTTTAAAGCACCGGGAATTTATTGCAGACTATCTTTCTGTGATGGGCTGTGAGCTGGTGCACGACCCGCAGGATCATCTGTTCCGGATCACAGGCGACGGTGCAGCGATGGAAAAAATGAGCCTGACGACGACAAAGCTTTTGCTTTTGTTAAAGCTGATTTACCGGGATAAAATCATGGGCGAGGGACTGCATGCAACGGTGACGACCCTGGCGGAAATCCGGGAATACGGCAGAAATACCGGACTGCTTCCGGGGAAACTGAACGCACAGGACTGGCAGGCTGCGCTGAATCTGATGAAAACCCACCAGATGATCGAGCTGCCGGGGGCGATTTTGAACGTGGAGGATCAGACGCCGATCTATATTTACGGTACGGTGAATATTTTCTGCTCGTCCTTGGCGATCAACGAGCTGGTACAGCGTTATCGGGATGACGCAGAAGAAAAAACGACGGAAGGAGAAGAGGAACGTGAAACAGGCGAAGAAGATCTTTACCCGGATGTGTCTGAATAACTGGGGCGGAATCAATCATAAAATTCTGGAATTTCACGAATATGTGAACCTGTTTTCCGGCAAGAGCGGCTCGGGAAAATCCACGGTTATGGATGCGATCCAGGTGATTTTATACGGCAGCTTTTCCCCGAGTTTTTTAAATAAAGCGGCGGACGACGCCAAAAACAGACGAAGCGTGTTGAGCTATCTGCGCGGTGAACAAAAGGACGGCACGGCAAACCGCGAAGGACAGGATTTCTGCTCCCAGATCGTCCTGGAGCTGCAGGATACCGGGACAAAGCAGTATGTCTGCATGGGAATTGCTTTTGAAGTACGGAAAAACGATTCTGAAATACGAAAGTTCGTTTATTTCAGCCATCTCGGAAAAATGCCGGAGGGCGGGTATCTGACGGCAGAGGGCTATCCTTATTCGAACCAGGAGATCCGGGCACTGACAGAGACGCGGATGAAGGAGACGGCAAAAGGCGGCAGGGCAGAGTTAAACCGCATTTATCCGTCCCGGGAGGCGTATATCAGCACGCTGTATGACCAGATCCTCGGCTACATTGACGGGAATCGTTTTATGACCATGGAAAAAAGTGCGATCGCGCTGAAAATGTCCAACGGGACGGGACAGTTTATCCGGGATTACATGTTCCCAAAAAGCGAGGGAGACACCATTGAAACGATCAGCGAACAGCTGGGCGCTTACCGGGACATCAAAGAAAAGATCGACGTGCTGGAAAACAAGATCGGAATGCTTAAAAAAGTGCGGGAAGCCGGACAAAAACTGACGATGACGCGTGCGGATATCGTAAAGCAGCAGGCGGTGATCCGCTGTATCGACATTGAGGATTTGAAGAACCGGATCGACGCCCTTTTACAGGATCAGGATCGGACACAGGAGCGTTTGCGGGAGCTTCGGCAGCAGGAAGAAGAGCTGGAAGCCCTGTCTGCCCAGCTGGAAAACGAGCTGATCCTTGTCAGTGCGGACTTAAAGAGCAGCGACCTTGGCAGCCGTCAGGAGCGTCTGGAAGAGCTGGAAAAAAGAAGCCGGATGCTGGCGGATAACGCGGCACAGTGGCGCAAAATCCTGCAGGGACTGCGGCGATGGGAGAGCGACGAGATCGTTGCGGACTATATCAGCAACCGGCTGCTGAATTTGATTGGCACATTTTGCACCGGACCGGTGACACAGGCGCAGTGTCTGGAGCTGCGCAGCCGTCTGGAAGAGGAACGCCAGAATATCGAGGAAGAGTACGAAACCTATCACGAGCAGGAGCGGCAGCTGTCCAAAGACCTGAAGGAAAAGCAAAAGCTTCTGGACGATATGAAAAACAACCGCAAATCCTATCCGGAGGTGCTGACAAAGGCCCGGGCTGCCCTGGAGCAGAAGCTTTCTGCACTGTATGGAAGAACAATCAAGGTGTGGATTTTTGCAGACCTGTTCGATGTTGAGGATGAGGAATGGAAAAATGCGGTAGAAGGACGTCTGGGACGTCTGAAGCTGAGCCTGATTACAGAGCCGAAGGTCGCGGCGGATGCAGCAAAAGCCTTCCGGGAGATGGGGCAGTTTGAGGAAATCGATCTGATTCATTCTGAGGCGGTCACAAAGAGCAATCCGAGGGCGGAGGAGGGTTCGTTATACGAGGCTGTGCGGGCGGTCGAGCCCTTTGCAGACAGCTGCTTAAAACGCTATCTGGGACGGATTATGAAATGCCGCACGGTGGAGGAGCTGCGAAGCGCCAAAGACGGTGTGACGCCGGATTGTTATTCCTACAGTAATTTTATTTTCCGGCATCTGAAAAAACGGGATTATACCGTCGGCGCGTGCATCGGAAGCAAGGTTTCCCGCGCACGGCAGCAGGACTATGAAGTAGATGCGCAGCGTCTGAAAAAAGAGCTGGAAGAAGCAAAGCGCATGGCGGACGGTCTGAAGGCGGTCCGGGAGATGGAGAGCCTGAAAGAAGAGCCGGCGTATCTGGAAAGCCTTTCTCGGGCAGCACAGGAGCTGGAAGCCGTGCTTTTGGAAACACAGGAGACGAAAGCAACCATCGAAAGTCTGCGGATGGGTGCATATAAGGAGCTGGAAGAAAAAGAAGCAGAGCTTCGCAAAAAACGCAGCGAGCTGAAAAAGAGAATGTCCGGTATGCAGAATGAAATTGCACAGCAGACCGGTAATCAGGAGCGCATCCGCACGGAGCTGCAGTCCAAAAACGCAGCATTAAAGGAGGCGTCTGTCGGTTATACACAGCAGCCGGAGATCACCGCAATGGTGCAGGAGGCGCTGTCCAAACGATCTTCCGGCGCGGTCAGGGCCCAGAAAAATGCGGAGATAGAAGTACTTTGTGAAAAGGAGCAGGAGCAGACAGAAGAGCTGTCCCGGGCAAGAAACGCCTATATCCTGCAGTATCCCTCCAGCGGATTTTCCGGCTCGGAGAAATCCAATGAGGGTTATGAGCAGCTGCTTTCCCAGTATGAGACAGATTTTGAGCCCCAGTATCGGACCGAGTTTGAAAAACAATGCGATTTCATTTACCGCAGCCTGCGGGAGAATGTGATCGCAACGATTCACGGCGACATTAAGGCGGCAAAGCGGCACGCTGCGGAGATCCACCGCCTGGTGAAAAAGACGAACTTCTCT
>ENA-OPFT01001636-OPFT01001636.1-human-gut-metagenome-genome-assembly--contig:-NODE-1636-length-10768-cov-1.840194_pt1 | contig 10768 bp, 8 predicted proteins | sample MGYA00241714_ERZ501560 | MGnify/ENA primary metagenome ERZ501560 (study PRJEB25962, sample SAMEA2042392) | human gut metagenome | biome: human gut; feature: human-associated habitat; material: faeces...
TTCAGCAGGGAGTTTTGGCCCGAACCGGTGACAAGTACCGGAATAAGTCCTGCCGCTTTTACCTTTTGCAGCACTTCCCAAGCACCCGGCATACGTTCCGGTTCCGGGTGGGTACTGAATTCGGCGCTTTTCTCTGCATAGATGCTTTCTATCATCTCGGGAGTGGCATCCTTGCCATACTGGCGTTGATAAACGATGTTGATGGTGGAGGCTCCGGTACGTCCCTCGTGCATGTATGCCTCTTCACGGCTCAAGTGCAGGCCATGACGTTCCATTACTTTATGCCAGGCATCGGCATGGTAGGGCATGGAGTTGAATAACACACCGTCCATGTCAAAAAGAACGGCTTTCAGTTGGATGTAGGGGTGCCCGTGCTTTTCCAGATAACGGGCGATAGAGTTTTCGAACACTTGGTAGATTGGGGATTGAGAATTTAAAAATGCGGGGTAGATAAATAGAGAGTTGAGAATCGGGGAACGGTTCTCTTCGCACTTGTTGTGCAGCCATTTCTCAATTCTCAACTCTCAATTCTTAATTTATCAAAGTCTTGCCTGGATAGCTTTGGACTCTTCTTCGTAGCCGGGCTTGTTCAGCAATGCAAACATATTCTTCTTGTATGCTTCCACACCCGGTTGATCAAATGGATTTACTCCATTCAAATAACCAGAAAGGGCTATAGCTAACTCAAAGAAATAAATTGTATAACCAAGTGTAAATTCATCTTGCTCTGGGATTGTCAAGAAAGTATTCGGTACGCCACCGTCTGTGTGAGCAAGAAGAACACCGTCTGTTGCTTTCTTATTAACAAAGTCAACATCTTTACCTTGAAGATACCCGAGACCATCCAAGTCAGATTCTTCAACTGGAATATCAATATTTTTTCTTGGTTTATCAACACGAATAACAGTTTCAAACAAATTACGGTAGCCTTCTTGGACGAATTGTCCAAGTGAGTGCAAGTCTGTTGAATAGTTTGCCGAAGTTGGATAAATACCTTTTTGATCTTTACCCTCTGACTCACCAGCCAATTGTTTCCACCATTCAGAGAAGTATTGAAGTGATGGCTCATAGTTAGCAAGAACTTCAATAACATAACCTTTACGATACAAAATATTACGAATGACAGCGTATTGGTAAGCTTCGTTTTCAGAAAGTTTATCTGAAGAATATTCTTTACGTGCAGCGTTGGCACCCTCCATAAGGGCTTTGATGTCGGCACCTGAAGCAGCAATTGGCAAAAGCCCAACTGGTGTCAATACTGTGAAACGTCCACCAACACTATCAGGAACAACAAATGTAGCCCAACCATTGGCATCAGCTTCAACTTTTACGGCACCTTTTTGGCGGTCAGTTGTCGCATAAATACGTTTATTAGCTTCCTCTTGACCATATTTCTTAACAAGAAGTTCTTTGAATACACGGAAGGCGATTGCTGGTTCAGTGGTTGTTCCAGATTTTGAAATAACATTTACTGAAAAATCTTTATCTTGTACATACTCAACCAAATCAGCCAAGTAGTTAGAAGAAATTGAATTTCCTGCGTACAAAATTTGTGGTGTTTTGCGTTTTTCCTTAGATTGCAAGTTAACAAACGAATTATTTAAGAAATCAATTGCCGCACGTGCACCAAGGTAAGACCCTCCAATTCCGATAACAATCAAGACTTCACTATCTGATTGAATCTTAGCAGCTGCTTGTTGGATACGAGCAAACTCACCTCTGTCATAATTTTCAGGAAGTTCAAGCCATCCTGTCATTTCAGCACCTTGTCCAGTACCATCACGCAAAGCTACATCAGCCGCTGTTACAAACATCTGCATATAGTTTAATTCATGTGGGGATACAAACTTGTCCAAAAGTTTTGAATAATCAAATATGATTGCTTCAACATGATTATCGCTTGCATCGGCAACTTCTACATATGCATTAGTCGCCCTCCTTTTAAAAAATCAATTCTATCATCATTTTAATCTTTTATTTGTCTTTTGACAATGTTTTTTACCCTTATTAGGTCATAATAGGATACAGTTTCTACTTAAATGTTAATTCTGCTTCAAGACCGTAGTGGTCACTTACCAACGGTTGGTTATTGCCATCAAAAATCACACTAAGGCGCTCTACTGTCCAATCTTGGCTAGCAAAAACATAATCGATACGTAAAGGCTCTTCATTGCCCTTCCAGCCATCGATACCTGGTCCAACTGTATAGCTACCAGTTGTTTCTTTAGCGACTTCAAAACTATCTTGAAGATTGAGTGAGCTAGCCAAAATGGCTTGATGCCCTTCGCGACCTGCTGGGTTGTTAAAGTCACCTGCTAGGATGAGCGGTTTCCCAATAGCTTTGAAACGTTCCTCAATACGTGCCCACTCTTCTTGGAAACCTTTGTCCCACCATGAAAGGTGAACACTAGCAACAGCAACTTCTCGGCCATCTACAGTAGTTTCAGCAACTGCTACACGGCGTGTATGGTAGTCAGTTGGATCATCAACATCTGAAACCAAGATTTCACTCGCTGTCAATGGTTGACGTGACAAGACGGCAACCCCTTCATTAAGGTGATCATAACCAATGTGATTATAGGCCCAAGTCCAATGGTATTGAAGACCTTCTTCAGCCAACTTTTCCACAAGAAGACGGACAAAGTGATCTTGGTGGATAGGTGTTGCTGATGGAAGTGCATGATAGTAAGCATCCGTATCAACAACAGAAGTCTCTATTTCTTGGTTAACTTCCTGGAAGCAAATAATATCATACTGAGCCTTTAGGATCTGTTCCTTTAAGGTTTGGAATTTTCCTTCTGCATCTTCTTCCATCCAACTGTGAGTATTTAAAGTTAGAAATTTCATAAGTTTATCCCTCTTCTGACTTGCATCTAGAAATGACATAGGGTCATTTACAAACAAAACAGCCCAAGGGCTGTCTGCTTGTTTATCGTTTAACAAATTAAAGTTCTACTTTTGCAACTGGAGCGTTAGCAGCCAATTTACCTGTATGTTCTACTTTAACTGATTTGATAGCATCTGCATTTGTAAAGACAACAACTGTAGATGTTTCACGACCTGCTTCACGGATAGCATCAAGGTTTGCTTCAACCAAGAGATCACCTGCAGCAACTGTTTGACCTTCAGTAACTTTAACGTCGAATGGTTTACCTTCAAGACTAACAGTGTCAAGTCCGATGTGAACCAAAACTTCAAGACCATTGTCTGTTACCAAACCAAGAGCGTGTTTAGTTGGGAAGATGCTTGTCACTTTACCAGCTACTGGTGAAACGATGTGGCCATTTTCAGGCTCAACTGCAAATCCGTCTCCCATCATTTTTTGTGAGAATACTGGGTCTTTAACATCTTCGATGTTGATAACTTGACCATCAGCAACTGAATGCACTTCATCAGTCACACCTTTAAATGTAGCTTCTGCTTTTTGAACAGCAGTCATTTGACTTGGAAGTGTTTCAGGAATAACTTCACCTGAATCAAGAACGTCTTGAATATCAGATTTCAATACGTCTGCTTTAGGACCATAGATAGCTTGAACCCCTTGTCCTTTCATGACAAGACCCATAGCTCCTTCAGCTTTCCATTGTTCCTCAGTTCCGACTTTATCAGCATCTTTAACAGTAACACGGAGACGAGTCATACATGCGTCAACGTCTACGATGTTAGCACGTCCACCAAGAAGGTTGATGATGTTGATAACTTGTGAGCTTGCTGAGCTTGTTCCAGCACTTGCTGCTGCACCATCTCCTGCAGGGGCATCATCACCTTGCTCGTAGTTACCGTTACGTCCTGGTGTAGCGTAGTCAAATTTCTTAATCATGAAGTTTGCGATGAAGAACATGATAACACCAAAGAGTACAGTTACCCAAATGAAGTTAACGATATCCATCGCCAAACCAGCGTTAATAGCGAGTGGTGTACGTGTCAAGAATTCGATAGAACCGAATGAGTGAACACGAAGGTGAACGATATCAGCCATGGCAAAGGCACATCCTTGTACCAAAGCATAAACGATGTAAAGTGGAGTAGCCACGAACATGAACATGTACTCGATTGGCTCTGTTACCCCTGTCAAGAATGTTGCAAGTGCAGTTGCAGTCAACATCCCTTTGTATTGATGTTTCTTATCATCATCAACGTTACGGTAGATGGCTACTACGATACCCATCAAGATACCGAATGAACCGATCATTTGACCAACTTTAAAGCGGGCTGGTGTAACAGATTCAAGAAGGTGTTTGTATTGTTCTGGGTGTGCACCTTTAAGGTTTGCAAGGTCAGTAACCCAAGCAAGCCAGAGTGGGTCTTGACCCAATACTTCAGTACCTTTAGCGGCACCAGTCAATACGTGGTAAGTACCACCCAATTGAGTGTAGTTAATTGGGATAGTCAACATGTGGTGGAGACCAAATGGCAAGAGAAGACGTTCCAAAGTACCGAACAAGAACGGTGCCAAGATTGGAGCAGTTTCTTTTGAGTTGGCAATCCACATACCAAAGCCGTTGATTCCTGATTGGATAACTGGCCATACGATAGCAAGGACGATAGCTGCGATAGCTGAACGAAGAATAACTACGAATGGTACGAAGCGTTTACCATTGAAGAATGACAAAGATTCTGGCAATTTACGGAAGTTATAGTATTTGTTGAAGGCAGTAGCTCCGATGAAACCAGAGATGATACCTACGAACACACCCATGTTGAGGGCTGGAGCTTCCAAAACACTGATGAAGTAATCAGATACCTTGATTGATTGACCAAAAACGGTGTGGACTGTAGCAGCCTTATCAGCAAGAATATCTGAAGTAACACCAAAGATTGAACCAGTCAAACGGTTAATCAAGATAAAGGCAAGACCTGCCGCAAAGGCACCGCCTGCACGTTCCTTAGCCCAGCTACCACCAATGGCAAGGGCGAACAAGATGTGAAGGTTACCAATAACCCCCCAACCAATCTGCTCAAGAAATCCACCAGTAATAACAAGTGGTGCCATGTTTGGATTAATCATGGCAACTGTTTTACCGAGAGAAATCATGAGACCTGCTGCTGGCATAACCGCGATAACAACCATGAGGGCTTTACCGAATTTTTGCCAGAACTCAAAGCCAAATTTTTCTTTTAGCTTATTCATTTCATTTCCTCCTATGTTTCGATGCAAACGCTTGCATAACTTATGTATTTATTATAGCATCTTTTTATGATTTGTAAAGCGTTTTCGTAAACTTTTTTTGAATTTTTTTACAAATTTAAAAACCCCCAGAAAAACAGGGGTTACTTGAGTATTTTTAAGCCATCAGAACCATCAAAATTGGGATGACAACCATGGTTGCAAGGGTAGTCTCAGTAACCATAACAGCTGCGTAATCACTATCAGCTCCATAGAGTTTAGCAACTACTGGAGCATTGGTCATGACAGGCATGGCAGACTGGATGATAAAAACTTGTTTCATCAAAGTTGGGAGAGGTGCCCAGTAAACAATGGCAGCCATCAAGAGAGGAGCAACTACAAAGCGTCCCAACAAAATCAATACCTGGTCCTTTTTAAGAACCAACTGCTTCACACCTGCATTTGACACTGACAAACCGATGAAAATCATAGATAAAGGAGTCGTCAAACTACCCAAATACTTCAAGTCACTGGCTAAAAAAGTTGGTAATTTAATATGAAGGATAACAATAATAAGACCTAACATGAAACCCATTAGAGGGGGTGAGAAGATCTTTTTCAGACTTGTTTTTAAATCAAATTCTGCCTCTCCTTCCCCATCTCGCTGAATAAGGTAAGTTCCCAAGGTCCAGAAAAAGGTCGTATTGCACATATAATAGATAAGAACATAGGGAATACTAGCATCGCCAAAGAGGGCTTGATTGATAGGGAGCCCCACAAAAATGGTGTTTGAATTAAAAAACATGGAGATAAAGAGACCACGACGCTCCTTTTTCACTGCAAAAATTCTAGCCACCGCTGTCGCAATCCCAAGCAAAATCACCATGGATAGTGCAGGAAAGCGCAATTCTGGTAACATCTTGAGCAGGTCTGTCGCTGTGAAACGCTGTGTGATCGTATAGAGCATGTAACAAGGCAGGGCAATTTGAGTGACTAGCTTCGCTATAAGACCACGTGACTTGTCGTCAAACCAGCCTTTTTCGCCCATAACGAATCCCACTAAAATCATACCTAAGATGACTAGGATTCCCGATATACTCGTTAGAAAGATTTCCATGTTTTCTCCTTTTTTGTTACTGTTACAAATAATAGTAGACACCAGAAAAAACTAATCATTTTTTCTGCCTAGAAATCTACCATTCTTATTTTAACTTCTCTCAAAAACCACTTTAGTATATCACAAAAAGAGCTTGATTTCTCAAGCCCTTTTCTTCTATTATTTACTCTGCTTTTAAGAGAGGTTCAAAGATGGATACCAGACCAAAGAAGGCGATGAAGATGAGGGTAATAGTTGCACTAGCTGGTGTTTCCCAATAATAGGAAATAAAAATACCAGAGAGCATGCCAACCAAACCAATACCAATAGCCCAGAAAATGACAGATTTAAAGGTTTGACCTATTTTCATACCAATAGCTGCTGGAAGAATCATGATGGTGGAAACCAAAAGTGATCCTGCTGCTGGAATCATCAGGGCAATCGCTATCCCTGTCACAATATTGAAGAGGAGAGACATGAGACGAACTGGCAAGCCATCCACATGAGCGGTGTCCTCGTCAAAGGTTAAAAGATACATAGGACGAATAAAGAGTAGAGTCAAGACCAGTATAATAGCCGCAATAACAAAGAGGGCACGCACTTGCTCTGGGCTAATCGTGATGATAGAACCGAAAAGATAGCTATCTAGACTCATGCTACTGCTACCTGCCTCGTTACTAAGAATAAGAGCCACTGCCAATCCCATTGACATGAGGATAGCCGTTGAAATCTCCATATAATGCTTGTAACTAACCCTGAGATATTCTAAAACCAAAGCAGCAATAACCACAACCACAAGGGTCATCCAAGTGGTTGATAGTCCCAAGAAAATCCCCACAGCCACCCCAGCTAGGGACACGTGACTCAAGGTATCGCTCATCAGACTCTGACGACGAAGAATTAAGAAGAGCCCCAAAATCGGCGAAAAGATACTGATAGCAATTACGGCGAGAATAGCACGTTGCATAAAATCATAGGCTAATAATTCACTAATCATGTTTGTGCTCCTCTCCATCCTTTTCATGGACATTGAAACAACGCCAAGGCAATTTCTGGTTACGAACCAGATGAATATTACGGTCTGTGTACTCCTTGACTTCCTCTGGGTCGTGGGTAATCATCAAGACAGACTTGCCATGCTTGTGAGCCGAGTGGTGCATGAGTTCATAGAAAGTATTGGCTGTGCCTGCATCCATACCCGTCGTTGGTTCATCCAAGACAAAAATATCTGGGTCTGAAGCAAAAATACGAGCAATAACCGCACGTTGCTTTTGGCCACCTGAAAGACGCCCAATTTGCTTGTGGCGATTTTCCCACATGCCAACAGACTCAAGGGCTCGTTGAACATGCTCCAAGTCGTGCTTAGTCAAACGACGAAACCAGCCCTTACGAGGATAACGGCCAGACTTCACAAACTCGTAGACCGTGCTCGGAAATCCTGCATTAAAGCTAGCAATTTGCTGGGGAAGATAGGCCATACGAAGCTTTTTGCCATCTTTATTGGTCTCAGAGATGGTTACAGTTCCCTTCTTAGGCTTAAGAATTCCTAGGGTAGCCTTAATAAGCGTTGACTTGGCAGCTCCATTTTCCCCAGTTAGGGTTACAAACTCCCCAGAATCCAAATGATAGTGAATATTGTCCAGAACGGGCTCCGTATCATACTGGAAGCTCAGTCCTTCAACTGTAATATAGCGCATCTTATTCCTCAATTTTTTCTGCTAATGTTGTCAAGAAACGTCCAATAACCTGACGCTCTTGATTATCAAACTGATCCAATACAGACCGATAAACCCCCAAGGTCTCTTGGTGGTGTTCCTCATGCTCCTGGGCAATAGGCTGAGCCTCTTGTGTCAAGACAAAGTAGGTCACGCGCCCATCATCCTTGTCTTTCTTAGCCTCCAACATACCCTCTTTGACCAAGGTTTTAACAGCCTTGGTAACAGCAGCCTGACTGACATTTAAGGTCTTTGCCAACTCCGAATTGGTCTTACGACCCTCAGCCAAAAGCATGAGAATATGTTCCTGAGTATTAGTCAATTTGACTTGACTACGGCACTGACCAATAAGGAGCTCATGCTGATTTTCAGACTTGAGCACGATTTGATTAATCAATTGATTGACTTGTTCTTCTAGTTCTAGCATTGCTTTCTCCATTTACTTAACCAGTTAATTATATCGAAAACACAGAGATTTTGCAAGGGAGGACAAAGAAAAAGATTGGTGATGGGCTATCATCACTATCAAGGAAGAATAAGAGTAAAATAAAAACCTAACCAAGCTGGTTAAGTTTTTATCAGATATAGAGTTATCGCAAAGTCGCAAAGATTTCTTCAACCTGAGCAACAGACTCGGCACGTGAGACTTCGCCACGAACCTTAGCTGCTCCTGCTGTGCCACGAAGATAGTGTGGTGCCAAACCACGGAATTCACGGACAGCAATCTTTTCACCTTTAAGGTCTACCAAACGTTTGAGATGATCTTCGGCGATGTCCAATTTCTTATCAAATGGAAGTTCTGGCAACTCCTCTCCTGTTTCGAAGAAGTGGTTGATTTGCGTGAAAATGTAAGGATTGTTCATAGCTGCACGACCCACCATAACAGCATCTACACCAAGTTCCTCAATCATAAGTTTAGCATCTTGAACGCTACGAACATCACCATTTCCGATAAATGGAATCTTAGTGATAGCCTTAGCAACACGGGCCAAAGTCTCATGATCACAGTGACCTGTGTACATTTGCTCACGAGTACGGCCGTGCATAGCAAGGGCAGAAACACCTGCAGACTCAGCTGCAAGGGCATTTTCTACAGCCAAGTCACTGTCTGACCAACCTGTACGCATCTTAACAGTCAAAGGAATATCAAGTACTGATGTTACTTCCTTGACGATGTGGTAAATCTTGTCTGGATCCTTGAGCCACTTGGCACCCGCTTCATTTTTAACGACCTTATTGACTGGACAACCCATGTTGATATCAACAATATCAGCCTTGGTATTGGTCTGGATAAAGTCGGCTGCACGCTTCAAGCCCTCAGCATCACCACCGAAAAGCTGGATAGACATTGGATGCTCATTCTCATCGATATGAAGCATATGAAGGGTTTTCTCATTGTTATAGAGGAGCCCTTTTTCAGAGATCATCTCCATAACCACGAGACCTGCACCAAATTCCTTGGCAATGGTACGGAAGGCCGAGTTGGTCACACCTGCCATAGGAGCTAGTACTGTACGATGAGGAATCTCCACATTTCCAATCATGAAGGACGAATTAAGTTTAGTCATTGATGAGTTCCTCCAAGTCAGCTTCTGAAAACTCATACTTGGTTTGGCAGAATTGGCAGACGATTTCAGCCCCATGATCCTCGTCTTTCATGGCTTGAAGTTCATCCTTACCAAGCGTCAAGAGGGTATTTTCAAAACGTTCAAGTGAGCAATCACACTCAAAGCTAAGCTCCTCTTCAGACAAACGTTTGAAAGGTTCATCCCCATAAATGGCATTCAAGAGAGCTTCGATATGGTCATCAGACTCCAAAAGCGTTGAAATGGCTGGCATCTCTTGGATGCGTTTTTCGTAACGAGCGATTTCTTCTTCGCTAGCTCCTGGTAAAACCTGAAGCATGAAACCACCAGCAACCTTAACCTTGTCCTCTTCGTCAAGAAGTACATTAAGACCAACAGCAGATGGCGTTTGCTCAGATTCTGTCAAATAGTAGGCAAAGTCTTCACCAATTTCACCAGAAATAAGTGGTGTTGATGACGTGTAAGGATTACCAGTTCCATAATCGATGATTGAGACAAACTGTCCTTGTCCCATGAAAGGACCCACTAAAACTTCACCAGTCGCTGTTTTCTTGATGTCCACGCCTGGATTTTGGATGTAGCCCTTAACATGTCCTTTGGTATCAGCTACTGAGATGATATGCCCAAAAGAGCTGTTTCCGATAACCTTAACCGTAATTTTGCTTTCACCTTTTTGGTTAGCAGCCAAGATCTGGTTAGCAATAAGGGTACGCCCCAAAGCAACTGTCGATGATGATAGAGTATTTTGTTTTTCTTGTGCGGTTCTAACAGTTTCTGTGCTATCAAGAACATAAGCACGGAAAGAACCTGATTCTGAAATTGTTTTAATTAATTTATCCATAGTGATTCTATTATAACACAAAAAAGAGGGTGGAAAAGTCGTAAACGCTTGGCGTTTCTCTTCCACACTCTCTATCAAATTACCATGAAAATTCGGACAGTTTTTCCCTCAAACTTGCTATTTTTCTATCATCAAAATGGTGTTTCTGTCTTATTACAGGTGGTAAATTCTCCAAATACTCAATATAGACGCTGACAAGGAGATTATAGTCATTAGTTGTCAAACGCTTGAGTTGACTGTGAATGAAAGTCGTTGCCTGATCATACTGTTCATGAATTAACAAGTCATCAATGTAGTCATTTCCATCAATAGTGTGACCTTGCTCGTCCTCCACCTGACCTAAATCAATGTCTAAAGTCTCAAATTTAAAAGCCTTACTGACCACATTGGCTGTCCCACGAATTTGATTGAGCAGCCAGTCAC
>ENA-OPFT01001653-OPFT01001653.1-human-gut-metagenome-genome-assembly--contig:-NODE-1653-length-10673-cov-1.967037_pt1 | contig 10673 bp, 8 predicted proteins | sample MGYA00241714_ERZ501560 | MGnify/ENA primary metagenome ERZ501560 (study PRJEB25962, sample SAMEA2042392) | human gut metagenome | biome: human gut; feature: human-associated habitat; material: faeces...
TGCTGCTCCAGCAGCGCCCTGGTGCTGTCCACCGCGTCCTGCTGAATATCAAACGCGGTGACATGGCCGCTTTCCCCGACAAGTTCCGCAAGAAAAAGCGTGTCGTTGCCCCTGCCCGCGGTCGCGTCAATACAGATATCCCCCGGCTGTACCTTTTCGCTGATTATCCTGTGTATTATGTTAAGTGCGCTGAAGTGCTTTCTAGGGTCCATTTCGTCCTCCTCAGATAATAATATATGTATTATATCACTTCCGGGCTGATTTGTAAATAGCATAAAGATTCAAAATGCGCTTGACAAAGATAACCAGATTAGTTATAATACGAACAAACGGACGGAATTCCGTCATGGATTACCACTGTAACGGCGGCTATGGAAAGGCGCACGGGCTTTCCGGATACGACGGCTATATTTCCGCGCTTGAAGAACGCCAGCGCCGCGAGCTGGAATTCCTGCCGCAGCTGCCGGTGAATTACCTTATACTCGACGACCCGCAGCGCGACTGGAATGCCGCTTACCGCAGGGCAGACGGGTTCATATCGGGATAAATGCAGTCCCCCGCTTGACAAGAACACAATTTCGTACTATAATATGTATCGGTAAAAAAAGAACAAGGGCAATACCGCACAATGATTGTGCGTGTATTGCGCAGTCAGATTTTTCGTCAGATTGTACAATTCGTCCTAGCAAGGCTGACGCCTTGCTAGGACGAATTGTGCAAGATGACGGAAAATATGCAAGCAAGACACGTACAAAATCCAACAAATGGTCTTTGTGCGGTGTTGCCCAAGGAAGGATACAAAATGTACGACCATTGGGCAAGCGTCTGGGGTAACGCGATCTCCATCGGTGAGAACCGACCGGAAAGCTACAACCGGAACCTGACGTTCCGCTACCCCATCTATTCACAGTTCGGTGGAAAGGCAGTGCGCCTGACCTTCGATAATTACTGCGGCACGGAACCCGTCACATTCGACAAAGTGACCGTGTTCGTTGACGGCAAATTCTACCCCATAACTTTCAGCGGCAGAAGAGAAGTCACCATCGGCGCCGGGAAGAACACCGTTTCCGACGAACTCCCCTGCGAGATACAGCCGCAGAGCCTCATCACCGTAAGCTTCTATTTCAAGGAATTCACGCTGCTGCGTTCGGCAGTGTTCACCAGCGGCCCGCTGACAGAGGGGTATTACGCGATAGGCGACATGACCGAAACGGAACTCATTCCAAAGGAAATAGAGCGCAGTATAAGCGTTATTTACTTCCTGAGCAACGTTTCCGTGCTCACCCCTGCGGATAACCGCACCGTCGTGTGCTACGGCGACTCCATCACCGCGCAGGACTGGCCCGAATACCTCACTCTGCGCTGCAACCGCGAGGAAAAGCTGCACACCGCTGTAATACGCCGCGCCGCAAGCGGAACAAGAATGCTGCGTGAATACAACTGCATAACCTACGAGTCCTACGGGCTGATGGGAAAGAAGCGCTTTCAGCACGAAGTACCCACGGACGGCGCAGACACCGTAATAATCCAGCACGGCATCAATGATATAATCCACCCTGTCGGCACCGAGGTGAACCCTTTCCGTCCGATGAGCGACATGCCCACCGCTGACGAACTCATCGAGTGCATGAAATACTACATAGACGAGTCGCGGCAGTTCGGGTACAAGGTGTATGTCGGCACGCTGCTGCCCATAGAGGGCTGGCGGACCTACGCGCCGTTCCGCGAGGTGGTAAGGTCGCAGTTCAATGAATGGATACGCACCACCGACCTCATCGACGGCTGCATTGATTTCGACAAGGCCCTTGCGGACCCTGAACATCTCACACGCATGCTGCCGAAGTTCGACAGCGGCGACCACCTCCACCCCAGCAAGGCAGGATATAAGCAGATGGCTGATATCGTTCCGGAGGAAATTCTGATATAACATTAACCACGTACCATAAAACAGTACGTGGTTTGTTTATGTTGCACAAATATTTTTCTGAAAATCGTAAATTTGATATAAAACCTATAAATTTGGTATGAATACTTAAAATCCTATTGACAAACTAGTAAATTGATGATATAATACATCACATAAAGCCTATAGGACAGATAGGTTAACAAAGAGGAGGCGGCAAGTATGGGCGCAATATTCACGATGCTTCTGCGCAGGAACTTCCGCTTCGGGCGAATGTGTAAGCTTTCGGGCAAGGAATGACCGGCTTTATCTCCGGTCGTCCGAAAATCTGAAGGCACACGGCAAATCGCAGCAGACAGCCCGAAAGCAAACGGGACAATGCTCCCAGTGAACGACCGAAACAATGAGGTGAAGCAATGATACGTCTGGAGAACGTTACCAAGACCTACGTCAACGCCGGCAAGAAGTTCAACGCGGCTGACGACGTAACTCTTGAAATAAATAAAGGCGAGATCTTCGGCATTATCGGATTTTCCGGCGCGGGAAAATCCACGCTGGTGCGCTGTATCAACCTGCTGGAACGCCCCGACAAGGGCAGGGTCCTGATAAACGGGAAGGACATCACCGCACTCAGGGGCGCGGAATTACGCAGACAGCGCAAGAAGATCGGCATGATATTCCAGCACTTCAACCTGTTTTCATCGAGAACAGTGCTGCAGAACGTAATATTCCCGATACGCTACAGCGGAATGAGCCGCATCGAACTCAGCACAAAAGCGATGGAACTGCTGGAACTCGTAGGCATCGCTGACAAGGCAGGCGCTTATCCCTCGGAGCTTTCCGGCGGACAGAAGCAGCGCGCTGCGATCGCAAGGGCGCTGGCAAGCGACCCTGAGATACTCCTCTGCGACGAAGCCACATCGGCTCTCGACCCGCAGACCACCGAGTCGATACTCAAGCTGCTGAAAAAGCTGAACGCTCAGCTGGGGCTGACCATCGTGATGATAACGCACCAGATGAACGTCGTCAAGGAAATATGCACCCGCACCGCAGTCATGGAAAACGGTAAGGTCGTGGAGCAGGGCGATGTGTTCGAGATATTCGCGAACCCGCAGCAGAACGTGACCCGCTCGTTCGTGGACACCACGTCCTGCCTGAGCGGTATCAATACGCTCATCGAGGAAAAATCCCCTCTGGTGCAACTTAAGCCGGGGCAGAAGATACTCCGCTTCAAGTACCTTGAAAGAAGCGCGTGCGAGGCTCTGGTATCCACCATCTCGCGCAAGTTCAACATTGATCTCAACATCATTTTCGGAAGCATCGAAATAATCGGCGACAACCCCATAGGCGGTCTGGTCGTCATCGCAGACGGCAAAGAGGACGATATCCGCGCAGCCGTGAAATACCTCTGCGATATAAATGTCGGAGTGGAGGTGATACTAAGTGCGTGAATTCTTTGAAAACCTCATGCCGCACGTTATCCCCAAGCTTCCCGACCTGTGGAAAGCGACTCTGGAAACGCTCGCAATGACCGGACTTTCAGCGCTCTATATCCTGGTGATAGGAATGGCGCTGGGTATCCTGCTCACAGTCACCAAAAAGGGCGGCCTTGCAGAAAACGCCGCAGTATACCGCGTGCTTGACGTCATCATCAATCTGCTGCGTTCGGTTCCGTTCATAATTCTGCTGTTCCTGCTGATACCGCTCACGAGAATAATCAGCGGCACTTCAATCGGCGTTGCGGGTTCAATATTCCCGCTCATCGTGGGTACTGTTCCGTTCTTCTCTCGTCAGGCAGAAGCGGCGCTCGCGGGCGTAAACCCCGGGCTTATAGAAGCGGCACAGTCAATGGGCTGCTCAAAAGCGGGCATAATATTCCGCGTGTATCTCCGCGAAAGTATCCCGGCTCTTTCCCGCAGCATCACGATAACGCTCATCAATCTGGTGGGACTTACCGCGATGGCTGGCGCAGTCGGCGCCGGTGGACTTGGCAACTTCGCTTATGTCCAGGGCGTGCAGAGAAACAACTATGACATCATCGTTGCCGCAGTTATCGTCCTGGTGATTATCGTTCAGATAATCCAGATAGCAGGCAACATCATCGCAAAGAAAACAGAAAGATAAACCGGTCAATGGCAGCGACGCCGACCGTAAATCAACTAAACAAAACAAGTTCAAAGGAGAACAAAACAATGTCTATCAGAAACAAGATCGCACTTTCCCTTTCAGCAATACTCGCAGCGGTATCCCTCACCGCTTGCTCCGGTGGAACTTCCACCGCTGACAGCAGCTCTTCCTCTGATAATTCCAGCTCCGCAGCTGATAACTCCAGCGCAGCAGAAAGCTCCAATGCAGATGACTCTTCCGCAGCAGAGAGCGAAGCGAGCTACTCCCCCGAGAACCCCGTGACCGTAAAGATCGGACTTACCGGCAATGTATACGAGGATATCTGGAACCCCATCAAGGAAAAGCTTGCTCCCGAGGGCATCAACCTTGAATATGAGCAGTTCACAAGCTTCAACATTCCGAACAATGCGCTCAACAGCGGCGAGATCGACATGAACGCATTCCAGCACCACGCTTACTTCAACAATGAGGTCGCTACAAACGGCTACGATATCACAGCAATCGGCGACACCTACATCGTTGCAATGAACATCTACACCTCCAAGGGTATCACTATCGACGACCTTGCTTCCACAGAGACACTCAAGGTTGCAGTCCCGAACGACGTCACCAACGAAGGCAGAGCGCTCAAGCTTCTTGAGAGCGCAGGTCTGTTCACCATCAACTCCGAGGCAGGCGCTTCCCCTGAGATCAGCGATATCACTGATTATAAGGTTCCCGTTGAGTTCGTCGAGGTAGACGCGAACCTCGTTTACTCCGTTATCCAGGACGTTGACCTGGCTGTCATCAACGGCAACTACGCGCTCGACAGCGGTCTGACTGCAGACGACGCCATCTTCAAGGAGAGCGAATATGCTGACAACAGCTACTACTGCCTCATCGCAGTACGCACCGAGGACGCAGAGAACCCCGTTTACAAGCGCATCGTAGAAGCATATCAGACTCAGGACACCATCGACATCTACAACAACGAGTTCAAGGGCTTCTTCGTTCCCGCATGGACTTTAGACTAATTCAGATTTCATAATTATAAGTCGGAATTACGGTGCCGCCTGCGGCGGTCGTTTGATCATCGCAGACAGCGCCTGAGTTCCGTTTTTTCATTGGAGGGCACAAACATGAAAGAGCTTCTGAATATCATCAAGGACCCGTCAAGAGTTAAAATAGGCAACATTGAGGACAAATACCTGTCCGACACCCTGGGCAGACTCAAGGGCACCGCAGCCGCGCTGGTGTTCCCGAAGTCCACTGAGGAAGTCAGCGCGGTAATGAAGTTTGCTTACGACAACGGGCTACCAGTTACCCCGCGCGGCGCAGGAACGAACCTGGTAGGTTCGACAGTACCGCACGGCGAGGGCGTCATACTTGATTTCTCGCTGATGAACCGCGTGCTTGAGATAGACGAGGACACTCTCACCGCTGTCGTTGAACCCGGCGTAGTTCTGCAGGATTTCCAGAAGCTTGTTGAGTCCAGGGGATTGTTCTATCCCCCCGACCCGGGAGAAAAGACCGCGACCATCGGCGGCAATATCTCCACCAACGCCGGTGGAATGAGAGCCGTGAAGTACGGCGTTACCCGCGATTATGTCCGTGGGCTGGAACTTGTTCTCGCAGACGGGCGCGTGATAACTGCCGGCACAAAGAACGTCAAGGACGCCAGCGGCCTTTCGCTGAAGCACCTGATAATCGGCTCCGAGGGCACCCTCGCAGTGATCACGAAATGCATCCTGAAGCTTGTCCCCAGGCCTGAGAAGTCGCTTTCCGTGGTCGTTCCGTTCGCTGACCTCAACGCGGGCATCGCGGGTGTACTCAGCATAATCCGCGCGAACGCGAACCCCACCGCCATCGAGTTCACGGAGCGCAGCGTTATCAAACTGGGCGAAAAGTTCACCGGGCTGAAATTCCCCGTGCCGGAAGCCGGCGCGTATATAATCCTGACTTTCGACGGCCGCGAGAACGAAGTGCTCAGCAGCGCGGAGCTTGTCAGATCCGTTGCAATGAAGGCAGGCGCGCTGGATTACATCACCCTCGACGACCCTGCAAAGGCTGCGGATATCTGGAAAGTACGCGGCTGTCTTGTAAAGGCGGTCGAAGCAGTCAGCGAGCAGGAGCCGGTGGACCTCGTAGTACCGATAAACAGAACCGCGGAATTCATCAGGTTCGTGCATGAAACAGAAGCAAAGACCGGCATGCAGATGGTGGCATTCGGGCATGCGGGCGACGGAAACGTGCATCTCTGCATAGTACGCGGCGACCGCTCCGAAGAACAGTGGACAAAGGAACTCCACGAGAACATGACCACCGTATATAACTACGCATATTCCCTCGGGGGGCTTACTTCAGGCGAGCACGGTATCGGCATTGCAAAGCGGCCGTACTTCCTTTCTGCTACTGCCCCCGAAAACCTTGAGGTAATGCGCTCCATCAAGACCGCGCTCGACCAGAAGCACATACTCAACGACCACATATCCTATCTGAAATAAGAGGTGCACAATGACTCAGCTTTCTTCAAGGACTGCCGGATTTACCGACTCCGTTATCCGGCGCATGACAAGAATTTCGAACCAGTACGGCGCAGTAAACCTGTCACAGGGCTTCCCTGATTTCATGCCCCCGCAGGAGATACTCGACAGGCTGGCACAGGTGACAAAAGAGGACTTCCACCAGTATGCGACCACCTGGGGCGCGCAGGATTTCCGCGAGGCTGTAGCGGCAAAACAAACTCATTTCATGGGATATCCAATCGACCCCGACAGGGACGTCACAGTCACCTGCGGAAGCACAGAAGCGATGATGGCTGCAATGATGTCCGTCACCAATCCCGGGGACAAGGTAGTGGTTTTCTCGCCGTTTTATGAGAATTACGGCGCGGACGCGATACTTTCCGGCGCAGAACCGATATATGTTCCCCTTGTTCCCCCGGAATACAACTTCGACGCCGATGTTCTTGAGGACGCATTCAGACAGCACCCGAAAGCGCTTATACTGTGCAATCCGTCCAACCCCTGCGGCAAGGTATTCACCCGCGAGGAGCTGCAGATCATCGCAGACCTTGCCGAAAAATACGATACCTGGGTGATCACGGACGAGGTTTACGAGCATATCGTTTATGAGCCTAACAAGCACATCTACTTCTCTACCCTTCCCCGCATGAAGGAACGCACCATCTGCTGCAGTTCCCTTTCAAAGACCTACAGCATCACCGGCTGGCGACTGGGTTATGTTATCGCGCCCCCCGAGGTAAGCGACCGTATCCGCAAGGGACACGACTTCCTGCCGGGAGGCGCTGCGGCACCCCTGCAGGAAGCCGCGGTAGTGGGGCTGAAATTCGGCGATGATTACTACAAGTGGCTGCAGGACAAGTACACCCACATGCGCAGCCTGTTCCTCGATGGACTTGACCGCATCGGAATTCAACACAGCATTCCGCAGGGCGCGTATTACGTCATGGTCGATGTTTCGGAATTCGGCTACAGCAGCGATCTGAAGCTGTGCGAAGCGCTGGCGCAGTATGTCGGCGTAGGCGCAGGTCCTGGGTCCAGTTTCTTCAAAGAGCCTGAGAACCGCTATATCCGTCTGCATTTTGCAAAGCAGGATGAAACCCTCAACGCAGCGCTGGAACGCCTTTCCGATATCCGCAAAAAACTCCCCAAAGAATAAAACCAAGCCCGGTGCATAATCAAACGCACCGGGCATATTTTATCTCTTCATTTCCGGGTGGACTTTGTAGAATTCGTGCTTGTCGTCGTACATTCTGCTTTCAGCAATGCGCACCAGCTCGTCCACCGACTTCACGCCGTCGCGCCACACAAATCCCACAGACGCCATGGGGACGCTCATTTCCTGTATCTCCTTGTGGAATTCCATTGCCTGGCGTATGAAATCGTCGCGGGAAATATGGTCAGAAAGCATAACGAATTCATCGCCGCTAATCCTGTAGCAGCATTCCGTGCCGAACTTCTGGCTCAGCGCTTCTGCAAATCCCGTGATAAGCCTGTCGCCCTGCTCGTGCCCGAAAGTATCATTGGTGTATTTCAGGCCGTTCACATCAGCAAAAAGAACCGCCAGCGCGCCTCCGTGCCCTTCAAAGCCGCAGCAGAAAGTGTTGTAGCAGAAACGGCTGTGAAGCCCGGTCAGCGTGTCATAATTGCAGTAGTATTCCAGCGCTTTCTGCCGGTGAAGTTCCGCGACATAATCATCGTGGATATCGCGCACATACAGCATTATCACCGGGTTGTCCGTGGAATACTCGATGCTGGGTATAAGCTCCATATATACCCACCGGAATTCCCCACCATAGTTTCTGCGATATCGCAGGCGCAGGCAGTCGCGGCTGTCCTGGAAACGCTGCCGGAGCCGTGCAGGTTCCAGAAAACTTTTCAATCCTGCAATATCCTCAGAAAAAACGCAGCCTTTATCAATATTATTTCTGACCCATTGCGAAAAAACAGCACTGAACCCGTTCGCCGGGCTGATATCGTCAGGATAGGCCTTGATCACCTGGTGCGTGTCATGTTCCAGATCCACCTTGAGTATCTTGTGGAAGCACTGGGAAAGCATTCTCAGCGCGTCGTTGATATTAGCCGTCTGGGAGTCGGACTCCTTCCAGGTATAAACAGCCCATGGGCTTGCTTCTGAAAAATCATGCGGAAGCACGATTTCAAGCCTCACCCATTTGCGCGAGAGACCGATGAAGCGTCTGAAATCAACAGTGATGCGCTTACGTTTTCTGAGCACCTCGCTTAGAATATACTCCCTGTTTGTGCAGCGCTGGTACTGCTCGATGTCCTCCTCAGGCACAAGCCCGGTAGAAACTACCAGCTTTGAATACTCGTAGATATTCCTGGCAGCAAGGCAGGGCTTTTCCTCATCGGTGTCGAGTATTTTTACAAAATGATATTCCCCGGTCATTATGTTGACCCAGGCTATCTTGTAGTAATCCTCCCAGAGAATATTTTCAACCATACTTATATCAACCATAATCGCACCTCTATCCTGTATTTCTGTGCGCAAATGATTTGCCGCGATAACCGGCAGTTTCACACAAATTACCCTATTTAATAAATTTTCGACAGCGGTCGCCAAAAATTTAATTTTTATCAGGCATTACGCAAAAATTCGGGAATTCAGACAAATTTTCGTCATTTTTTTGTGAACTATCCCGCATTCAAGTTTTTTTGAGAAAACCCCTTGACAAACGCTGTTTACTGTGATATAATATATACACGATGTGTTCAGCAGTTACAGTCAAGGTGCTGTATATTGTATGCACGTCGCAATATCTTGGTTTCAGCATTTGGAGAAATACCCAAGTGGTGAAGGGGCTCCCCTGCTAAGGGAGTAGGTCGGGAAACCGGCGCGAGGGTTCAAATCCCTCTTTCTGCGCCAGCACAAAACCGTATAGCAAACAGATTGCACGGCTCGTAAGGGTAGTGTAATCTCTTTGCTATATATGGGATTGTATATTAACGCTGCCGCAGCACTTCGGTGTAGGAACTTTCAGTGCCGCAGCAACGAGAATATAAGCTAGGTTGTTTCCACCTCTACGCACATTCGCAGAACGCAGTCAGGAGTTACCTGCTCGTTCATCTTATCTTTCCATCAGTTTGGACATCAGCTATCGTTATCAAGCTGAGGGTTTTCCTTTGAAGAAAGAAAACACTGACGTTGATGTGATCCCTCTGTTTAGTCGGCTTCACAGCCGTCACACTCGCTCGTTTCATGGCGAAGTCCTAAGGACAAGATAACATTTGCTATTGCATGGTGGCATTCAATTTGTATTAAAACCGTCAAAGGCGGATTTAAGCAAATTCAGCTGATATAATCAGCTGTTCCGAAAAAAGTAGGAAGGATGGTACTATCGTGGCAAACCACAATGAATACTCCTTTCCAAAGGAGTACCGCCACTATCTTGCAGACCTGTTTTGTAAAAGTGGTATTGCTGATTATACAGAGCAGATCCGCAAGTTAGCAGAGGTGTGCGAATGTTCTGCCGGTCATGCAAGGAGCATTATGGCAGGCAAAAGAGATTTCAGCGGAACAAGGACAGGCAAAGGATTGAACAAGTATGCTGCCCTCGCCCACTGTTTCTCTATCTCCGTGGATGAATTTGTTGCTTTGGACTCAGAATACAGAGCAAACAGAGGTCCTCGGAGAAAATAGTAAAAGCGTCTGAACATAAGTCCAAACGCTCTCACAAAGTATATCTAAGCGCTGACCGTCAAAATCAAGCGCAGAGATGGCACCTGTAAAAGCCGTTTGGATATTGGCGTATCCTCTCGGTGGTCCTTGTGTGCGTGTACACACACAAGGATTGCGGGTGTTAATTGAATATTGTTCAAGGCTTGCGTGAAAAATGTAATTCATGGAAGCCTATTGGTGTTCGTTAAATCACCTTATTTATTATACAATATTATCTTCCGCTTGTCAATGTCAATGGCGGTACAATTTATTACAATTTTATGTTGTGCGTTTTGTGCAATATACATATAGAAAAACACACAAAAAACTAGGTTAATGCAACTATAACCTAGTTTTTTGTGTTTTAATGGCATACTCAAATGCTATCAAAATTAAAATCAAGTATAATCTGAACAAAGTTTTTTTGGTTGTTTTTATTTAAAAAAATATTGAAGGAATAAGA
>ENA-OPFT01001654-OPFT01001654.1-human-gut-metagenome-genome-assembly--contig:-NODE-1654-length-10659-cov-3.422859_pt1 | contig 10659 bp, 7 predicted proteins | sample MGYA00241714_ERZ501560 | MGnify/ENA primary metagenome ERZ501560 (study PRJEB25962, sample SAMEA2042392) | human gut metagenome | biome: human gut; feature: human-associated habitat; material: faeces...
AGGAATGCCAGTGCGATCATGATACCGCCACCGATAACGAATGGAAGCATATGGGATACACCGCTCATCAGATGCTTGTAGATCTGACTTCCAACTCCGCCTGTGCTTTCTTCCTCTGCTTTCTTTCCACTCTCATGATGCACCGAAACCTTGCCATCGATCACTTTATTGATAAGCTCTTCCGGTTTGTGGATACCATCTGCTACCTTTGTAAAAAGAACTGGCTTGCCGTCAAATCTTGCGGTCTCTACATTCTTATCGGCTGCTACGATAATACCATCACATTCTTCAATCTCCTTTGCTGTCAGACGATTCTTAACACCGCCGGAACCATTTGTTTCAACCTTGATCGTAATGCCCATTTCATTTCCTTTTTTCTCAAGGGCTTCCGCTGCCATAAATGTATGTGCGATACCGGTCGGACATGCTGTAACTGCAAGAACTCTGTATCCTGTCTTTTCCGGTGCGTTTTCTTTCTTATCTTCTGTTGCTTCTCCAAGTTCATCCGCGAACTTTTCCATCTCATATTTGCTGCAGATATCTAAGAACTGATCTGCATTCTTTGCTGCAAGAAGTTCTGCTCTGAAGTTCTCATCCATCAGCAACATACTGAGTCTTGATAATACTTCCAGATGTACATCTGCACCCTTTTCCGGTGCTGCGATCATGAAGAACAGGTTTGCAGGCTGTCCGTCTAATGAATCATAATCTACACCGTCCGGTACTGTCATAGCTGCAAGTCCCGGCTGCTTAACTGCTGCATTCTTGGAATGAGGAATCGCGATTCCCTCTCCAACTCCGGTCGAACCGGATTCTTCTCTTGCAAGAATTCCTTTCTTGAATTCTGCCTTATCTGTTATATTGCCCGATTTTGCATGAAGATCGATCAGATAATCAATCGCTGCGTCTTTAGAATCTACTTTTACACCAAGGGCAATTCCTTCTTTTTTTAACAACTCCCTTATTCTCATACTCATTCTCCTTTATTCAAATACCGGTTTATCAGGATCTGGTCAGGTCAGTCGGTTCTTCTCCCTTTTCCCCAACTGTTAAAATTGTCCTAAAAGCTTCTCAACCTGGTCTTTAGTTGCAAGTCCTTCTGAAAATGCGGTTGCGCTGCCTGTTGCTGCGCCGTATTTTAATGCTTTCTTGTAATCATGCTCTGCAAAATAGCTTGCGATAAATCCTGCCACCATGGAATCTCCGGCTCCTACAGAATTAACAACTTTTCCTTTTGGAACGCCCATTCTGTATGTCTCTCCGGTCTCTGTGATCAGCATAGATCCGTCTCCTGCCATAGAGACCGCTACGTTTCTTGCTCCAAGTGCCTGTAATTTCTTTGCATATTCTTCAATCTCCTCATCGGAATGAAGTGTTACGCCAAACATTTCTCCAAGCTCGAAGTTATTCGGCTTGATAAGAAACGGATGATACTTGAGAACATTTAACAAGAGATCCTTCGTAGCATCGACTACGATATCAACCTTCTTGCCTGCAAGTCTTGCCATGATTTTCTCGTACACATCAGATGGTAAAGATGGTGGGATCGCTCCTGCCAGAACCAGACAGTCACCGTCTGTTAAACCATCTAATTTCTTATAAAGTTCTTCCAGTTCTGCATCGCTGATATTGGGGCCTTTTCCATTGATCTCTGTTTCTTCTCCGGCTTTCAGCTTAACATTGATTCTGCTAACGCCATCTGAAACCGTGATGAAATCAGCTTTTACACCAAGGGCAGCGACTCCTTCTTCAATCGCTTTTCCGGTAAAGCCTGCAACAAATCCAAGTGCTACAGAATCTACGCCCAGATTCTTAAGGACTGTCGAAACATTGATTCCCTTTCCACCGTAGAACAGGGCTTCTTCTCTGCTTCTGTTTACCGAACCGATTTCCAGTTTTTCCATTCTGACAACATAATCGATTGCCGGATTGAAAGTTACTGTGTAGATCATTCCTTCATTACCTCCTTTATGACTGTTGCATCTGCATACTTATCATTTACAAGTCGGTCGGTGATAATACACGCCTTCTTGATTCCTGCAAATGTAACCGCTGTAACCTTGTCAAACTTCGTGTGATCGGCAAGGACAACACTTGCATAAGATCGGTTGACCGCTTCCATCTTTACAAGTGCTTCTTCTACATCGACTGTCGTGAAACCGTAATCTGTATGTACACCGTTAGTTCCAAGGAAGCATTTTGAGAAATTGAACATCTTCATATTATTTACAGCATCTGCACCTACCGTAGATTCTGTGACCGGCTTTCCGAGTCCTCCGATCATGTATGCCCGAAGTCCTTTGTTCATCAGCCGTTTGATATGTGCAATTCCGTTTGTGACAAATGTCGCTCTGGTTGATTCCAGATACTCGATCATCCATCCGGTACTTGTTCCTGCATCTATGAAAATAAAATCGTCATCATTGATCATATTCACCGCATACCGCGCAATTGCTTTCTTTTCTTCCACACAGAGCTGCTCTTTTACACTGACCGCAATCTCATCTGCAATAAACTGGTGTGCAACTGCTGTAGCTCCTCCGTGTACCTTATTCAGTTTTCCCATTTCATCGAGAGCGATAAGATCCCGCCTTATGGTTGATTCTGATGCTCCTGTGCACTCTGTCATTTCTGCAACTGTGATCGTTCCTTTGTTCTTCAGAGCTTCCAGTATCTTGTTATATCTTTCTTCCGTAAGCATATATATTGGTCTCCTTATTATCAAATCATTTTATTATTTGCAATTCAATTCATATATATGCATTATAACCGATTTTTCATTCAAAATCAATCATATTCGTTCAACTTAGATTTATATTAACACACATTTCGTTCAGAATCAATCATTAATTTGCATTTTTTTGGAGTTTTTTGAACGAGTATGAAAGAAATGAAATTAAAGAAAGCAGGCAGTCTCGTTATAAGACCACCTGCCGGTTTTCTTTCTTCTGCTGTCAATGCCGATCCCGGAGAACTAAGCGCAAGTTTTCCTGGCATCGGAACACCTTCTTCCTGCTGATTGATATATGACATCAGCCAAAGGGTCATAGCCGCGCCTCTTCCAAAAAGGATCTCATTATAGAGTTCTTTTTTGCGTACGAAATTCTAAAATATAAAATGGGACGTCACCATATATTTCCGGTTGTTCGTGTCTAAAATTACATATATAATATAAATATCTGCATTAGCTGATATGGGGGACTTATTAAGTTAACAGATCAAATATTTTAATTACATAATTTGGAGGTAATTTCTATGAAACATTCCAATTCTTTCTGGAAACGTACAATCATCGGATGCAGCCTGCTCGGTATGGTTATCGTAACTGCATTGCCAGCACAGGCAGCAGTTCAGGCAGCAACTTTAAATGAGCGCACAGTTTCCGCTGTCAGTACATACACAGGCACCAATGCTGCCCTTGCCACAAGTAAGACCGCAGCTATAAACACTGCCACTTCTACTACAAATACAACCACAAATGATGCCACCCTTACCGCAAGCAAGACCACGGCCAAGAAAGCTGCACTGAATAAAACATCTTTAAAGCTGAAGAAGGGCAAAACTTACCAGTTAAAAACAAAAAATGTAAAGGGAACGGTAACATGGAGATCTTCTAATAAGAAGATTGCCACAGTTTCAAAGAAAGGTAAGGTTACTGCAAAAAAGGCAGGCTCCACTGTTATTAAAGCTACCTATAAAAAGAACGGAAAGGTAAAGACATTAAAGTGCAAGGTCACTGTTACAGCAGCAAAAAAAGAATCCCGTGAAGAGACTGTAAAAAAGAAAATCCTTGCATTACAGAATACATATAAAGAAGGTACAACATGGACAAATGACGACTTCTATCTCTGGAAGGCAAAGAACATGTACTGCTATGGCTGTATCGCCCTTGCCGGAAAGATCAGTGATACTGTATTCGGCAAAGATGCACCTGTAAAAACGCATAAAGATTTCTCCGCGATCAAGAGCGGCGACCATATCCGGATCGGTAATTATCATTCCGTTATCGTCATCTCACATACGAGCGATTCCGTAACAGTAGTAGAGGGAAACTACAACTCCTCCATTCACTGGTTCCGAACCATAACGAAATCTTCCCTGCAGCAAACAGGCTTTTCAGTAGATACACGGTATTAAGCAAAAAGGTGACAGGTCAATATCTGACCTGCCACCTTTTATTTATGAACGATAATCCCCGTTGATCTTAACGTAATCATAAGTCAGGTCACAGCCCCACGCCTTGGCGGATGCTTCGCCCTGATTCAGATTGACGTTAATATAGATATCATCCTCAGATAATACCTCAGAGGCTTTTTCCTCAGAAAATGGAATACCGGAACCATTTCTGCACACCTCTACGATTCCCTTCTCAGATTCAAGATCTACATCTACTTTATCGATATCGAAATCTGCTTCTGCATATCCGATCGCACAGAGAATACGTCCCCAGTTTGCATCTTCACCAAACATCGCACATTTGGTCAGTGGGGAACGGATAATGCTCTTTGCAACGATGATCGCTGTGTCCTGATCCGGTGCTCCTGATACTGTACATTCCAGCATCTTGCTTGCGCCCTCTCCATCACTTGCGAGCATCATCGTCATACACTCCATAACGATGTACAGTGCTTTCTTGAAAATTGCATAGTCGTCATTTTCTGTTACGATCTCTTCATTTCCTGCAAGTCCGTTTGCCATGACACTTAAAGTATCATTTGTCGATGTATCACCATCTATAGACAGACAATTATAGGTTACCTTTACGATCTCACTCAGAGCCTTCTGGATCATATCGGCTGAGATTGCAACATCCGTTGTGATAAAGTTCAGCGTGGTTGCCATATTCGGATGAATCATACCGCTTCCCTTTGCCATTCCACCAAGACGACAGGTCTTGCCACCAAGTGTGAATTCTACTGCAACCTGCTTATCAACTGTATCTGTCGTCATGATCGCATTTGCAGCCTTATCATTGCCATCGGCACTTAAACCGCCAGCAAGCTCTTTCATGTGCTCTTCAAATGGTTCGATCGGAATGATCTGACCAATCACACCGGTCGATGCATTGATGATCATATCTGCATCGATTCCCAGTGCATCTGCTGCCAGCTCGCAGATCCGCTCTGCCTTTTCCACGCCATCCGCATTACAGGTATTTGCATTCTTTGAATTAACGACAACTGCCATGGCTTTGCCGCCTGTTGCCTTCAGATGCTCCTTAGTTACAAGGATTGGCGCACCTTTTACCTTGTTCTGTGTATATACGGCTGCTGCATTACAGACTGTACTGCTGTAAACCATACCCAGATCATTCTTATTCTTATCGGAATTCAGTCCGCAGTTTATACCATTTGCCACAAATCCCTTTGCTGCACAGACACCACCATCTACATATGTGTATCCTTCGTATGTTTTCTTCTTCATAATCATCCGTAGCCAAATCCTGTCGACTTCCACGTTTCATTCCACTGCTGCCGATCAGTGATTCGCCACTGCCTCCTTTTTAAGATATATAAAACTCTGCCTGTATTTCTATTATCTTACTTGCCGATCGCTGCCAGGAACTTATCCAGTCTTCCGATCGTACGATCCTTGCCGATCACGTTCATGATCGTAGCAAGATCCGGTGAATTCTTCTTACCGGTTACTGCCACACGAACGATCGTGCAGACATCTGTGATCGATCCCTTATAAGCATCCGGATTCTTCTTATACTCCTTGACATTCGGACAATAGCCAAGCTTGTCGCCCATTACCTTCATCTCGGCAAACCAGTTCTCTGCATCTAAGAACAGATCCTTCTTATATTCATTGATGATCTCTGCCATCTGATCTGCATTATACTTCTCATCGACCTCGTAGGAAAGCTTCAGTTCATCCTCCGGCACATAGAGATAGCCGAACATCTCTGCCAGATCTGACCACTTGCCAACATCCTTACGGACTTTATTTCCGGACATCTTCCAGAGGCTGATCGTCTTTAAGAAGCTCTCTTTATCATTTGTGCCAAATTCATACAGCTTCTCATCAAATTCTTTTGCCCATGCCATGATCTTCTCATAGCACTTTTCTTCTGAAAATGTGGAGATCATCTCTTTGCTGACATCATTTAACTTCACCATGTCAAATAATGCACCGGATGCCGGCATCTTCGCAAGTGACAATGTGAAATCATCGATCGTCTTATCAGGATTTGCTGCATGCCATTCCTCATAATTGGAATTGGCGATCGTCATCAGATATTCCAGTACACTCTCGGATGGATAACCCTGCTCCTGATAGAAGCCAACGGCTGCCTCCGGGTCTTTTCTCTTACTAAGCTTTCTCTTATGCTGATGTTCATTTCCATCCTCATCGACGGATATTTCCATCTTCATAATTGGTGAAATATGTGCATACTCAGGAAGTTCAAATCCGCACAGTTCAAATAACTGCTTATGAAGCGGATAGGATGCAAGCCATTCGTCACCACGGATGACCATATTTGTTCTCATAAAATGATCGTCTACTGCATGTGCAAAATGATAGGTTGGGATTCCGTCAGATTTTAACAGTACAACATCCATCATGTTCTCAGGCATCTCGATCTTACCACGGATCGGGTCACTGTAAACAACTGTCTTGCCTGCCTCGCCCGGGCTCTTAAGTCTGACAACATAAGGCTCTCCGGCTGCCAATTTCTCCTCGATCTGCTCGTATGTCAGATTTCTTCCAACTGCATACTCTCCATAATATCCGATATCTACCTTTGCAGCCTCCTGCTTTGCTCTTATCGCATCCAGTTCTTCCGCAGTTGTAAAATCAGGATATGCATATCCCTCCTGCATCAGCTTCTTAACGCAGATCTGATAGATCTCTTTTCTCTCGCTCTGCTTATATGGTGCATATGTGACAGGGCTTCCTTCAAATGGTCCCTCATCAAATCCAAGATCAAACTTGTTTAAGGAATTGATGATCTCCTCCACACCATTTTCAAGCTCTCTCTTTCTGTCTGTATCTTCTATTCTAAGATAGAACACACCACCGCTCTGCTTTGCAAGTTTTCTTGATATCATAGCAGCATATAAACCACCGATATGCATATATCCGGTTGGGCTTGGCGCAAATCTCGTTACCTTCGCACCCTCCGGCAAGTCTCTCTTTGGAAATCTTGCTTCGAGATCGTCTACCGTTCCTGTTATATCCGGGAATATTAATTCTGCTAATTTGTTATAATCCATCTTATCTGCCACCTCTTATATCAAATCTATTTTTCATTTCTTACCGCCTGACAGCACCTAATCGACTGTCAAAACACATATAGTAAAAAATACCACAAACCCCACATTTTGTACAGTTGTTTATTTCCTGTACACCACCGTACACCGTACGCCGTACAGTATGGGTTGACGGATATCTCCGATACGCTTCGTTTTCTATTCGGTTCACGCGCCCATTTGCCTGCAGTCGCCCAAACTCGCCTTTCAGGCTCAAACAATGGGCTTAATGCAGGCAGCTAGCGCAAACCTCATTACGAAAGCCTCGCTATGATCGTTGATATCCGTCAGCCCATACTGTCGGCTGGTACCGGCATTGGCCGGCAATGCTTTTTCTGAACGGAGTACGTCTTGAAGATACTGCTCGAAGTTCGTAGAACTTATATTATATCTACAGTCTCCAAAGCGTAAATAAAATGGAAGACAGTTTTCCATATGATTCGCAAGTCTTGACATCCAACTTGTTACATATAGTAAATACTGTCTTCCATTTTTATTTCATATATTATTATCTGCCAAGCTGAACAATATCTGTAATACAGCACAAGCTACTACTCACAGTTGCTTATTCGCGATAAAGTAAGTAGCTGTACATGTCAGCGTATTCGTGTTTGCCCTGTTTGATGAAATCAATGGCCTCTCTTGGATGCTGGTTCAGCATACCGGTCAGCATGTAAGGTACATCATAGCCCCATACAGCATCACCCTTTTCCTTTAACGGAACCATGTAACGCTCAATGAACTTCAGGATATGGTACAGATTGTACTTTGGATTACGAAGGAAGCCAAGCAGCAATTCCATCGCGCAATTTCCTGCACCTCGTCCCATAGAGCTTACCGTTCCATCTAACATGCTTGCTCCATGTCTCATTGCTTCAACAGTATTTGCATATGCCATCTTCATGTTGTCATGTGCATGAATACCAATCTTCTTACCGTATTTCTCTCCAACTGCCACATATTTCTGTGTCAGTCTCTGGATCTGCTCCGGGTATAAAGAGCCGTAGCTGTCTACAATGTAGATTCCGTCTACATTTGATTTGCCTAACATCTCAAGAGCGATATCGATCTCTGACTCCTGATCCTTTGAGATTGCCATAATGTTACAGGTCGTCTCATATCCCTTTGCATGTGCATCCTCTATCATCTCGATCGCAGCAGGCATGGTGTTGATGTATGTAGCCACACGTATCATGTCAATAACACTGTCTGCTCTGTCAATAATATCTGTCTTGTAATCGCATCTTCCGACATCCGCCATAACAGATATCTTCATCTCTGTATTATTCTCTCCGACTATACTGCGAATGGCTTCTTCGTCACAGAACTTCCACTTTCCGAACTTTTCTACATCGAACATCTCCTTGGAAGCCTTGTAGCCGAATTCCATATAATCAACACCAGCCTTCAAATTTGCTTCATAAAGTGCTTTTACAAATTCATCTGTAAAATAAAAATCGTTGACAAGTCCTCCATCTCGAATTGTAGCATCAAGCACCTGAATATCAGGTCTGTACGTGATCATATCTCCGCCTATCATCGCTGTTTCCTCCTAAATCTTTTTTATCACCTGATGAGCCGATCAAACTCCCAGGGTTATCCAACGCTCTTTCTATTTATTTTCTCACTTTAACGCGTTGGTGTGAGTATAGTATAACAGTTTTTTAAAATAATGCAAGCACTTTTTTACTTCAACGCACTAAAACGTGCAAATTGTAATAAATTTTCCTGTACATGCATCAATTATCAACATTTCATTGGGATAGGCATCTATCTGATATTCTAATGAAATTTCATCCAATGACAAAAATACCCATACCGGCGAGAGTACAAATTCTCCATTATCCTGAAGCGTCATGCAATAAGTTAACCGTGCGTAATTAAAAATGATATCTCCTGATATATTATCATTAGAATAATTATCAAATTCTAAGGATACTGTTTCTAATAATTTATCCCAATCCATCAATACCTGTTGATCCTGTTTGCTATCTGACCTCTGATATTTTTGACGGCATACAATACCAACAATTCCATTATCATTTATGTTAACCTCATAAATTTGGGATGTCATACTTCTTTGATCACCTTCAATTGGTGACAAAATATTCGTTTCATCACAAAATCCAAGGTAGGCAGGATTTGATTCTACTGCATCTGTAAAAGTAATATAGTAACCATCATATATAACACTTTCTTCATTCTGTCCCAACGCCAGATCACGACATAGCCACTCTGCTGTTGCTGCTTCTGCCATCATTACATTTCCGATTCCTATATCAGCCCAAAAATCACCCGCTTCTTTAATTGCTTCTTCTTTACTGATCTCCGCCCTATTCAGTTCATTGGTTTGAATAAGTTCTTGTTCTTTACCATCTCCATATTCTGTAATGCAGTATGCATATGTTATGTCGTCTGCATGTATAACATCATATGTTAATTCTTCGGGATAACGTTTTAACTCAAAACCATCCCCACTTTCTGTAAAATTCAGCAGAAACGTCTTTCCATCTATGTATCCAATATATGAATCTGACTCATATTCTCCTGCAGGATGCAATGGTGCTGCCTGTGTCTTTTTCTGTTCTTCTTCAGCTGCCATTTCTCTATAAGCTTCTACCGCATCTTTATCTCCCTGTTTTTTTGCTATATCTTCACATTTTTTATAATAACAAATATTTTCATCATGCATTTCCTTAGACAATTTTCCATTATATTCATATATTTCATTGTCCTTATCAAATATACATTCCGCTACCTTTTTCTTATAATCTCTATCTATTTGAATCTCTTTATATCGTATCGATTCCATACGGTCTGTCTCCGGTAATATAATATTCTCTGTATCAAGCAATATCTTTTTCCCATTGGTCTCTCCAAATTCAAAGGATTCCTTTTCCGGTATATTTAATTCTCCTCTCAAACCGGATTCTGCGTAATCATCCATTTTCTCATTAATATCTGCCCCTGCTTTTCTCTGGCATCCAGTCAACGCCACACAGATAAGTAATAAAAAAGCAGTTTTTTTCAGATTATTTATTATCATACTAATCTTCCATCCTCTATCCGTATTATACGATCACCCATTTGTGCTACATTTTCATCATGTGTGACAACAATCACTGTTTTGCCCTGTTGATTTACTTTCTTTAAAATTTTCATAATCTCTTGTCCGGTCATTTTATCCAATGCACCCGTCGGCTCATCTGCCAGAATTATATTTTTATTTGCAACCAACGCTCTTGCGATCGCACACCTCTGCTGTTGTCCCCCTGATAAATTAGCCGGAAGTTTTTTCCAATAATCTGCAATTCCCACCATATCCAAGCTTTGCATAACGATTTCTTTTCTTTTTTTCTTCGGAATATTTAATGCTATTAACGGTATCTCCACATTTTCAAAA
>ENA-OPFT01001659-OPFT01001659.1-human-gut-metagenome-genome-assembly--contig:-NODE-1659-length-10635-cov-2.114272_pt1 | contig 10635 bp, 8 predicted proteins | sample MGYA00241714_ERZ501560 | MGnify/ENA primary metagenome ERZ501560 (study PRJEB25962, sample SAMEA2042392) | human gut metagenome | biome: human gut; feature: human-associated habitat; material: faeces...
TATGTAACAGTGATCAGCTCCATAAAGAACAAAGAAGAGGCTGCAGAGTATACAAATTACGGAGCAGTTGATTTTTGTTCCTATGGAGAAAGGGACGTACTGGTGTCAGGAAAACAGATGACCGTAAAAGGAACATCGATCTCCTGTGCATATACAGCAGGCGTAGCAGCATCTTTTGGAAAAGGGATAAGCATAGAAGAACGTTATCAGAAGTTAAAAGAAAAAGCCGTATCGATGCCGGAGGCATCTGCAGAATACTTTGGAAACGGACGTATCGGAGATGCACCGGATAAAGTGACAGAAGAAGAACCAGAAAAAGAAGAGGTAAGATCAGAAGAGACAAAAGAGAAAGACGCTGAAAAGCAGGAGAAAAGAGAAAACACATCGGAAGAGACTTCTATAAAAAAAGAAAAACGACTTTGCTTAAATTTCTCTAAATACTTATTTCTCTACAAATTCAATAATTTCCCGAGCGATATTATCCGAAGTAAATCCCAATTTTTCATCAAGAACCTTATATGGCGCAGAATAACCGAAATGGTCCAATCCATACACTTTGCCCTCACTGCCCACCAACGGGAACAGAGTCGAAGGCAAACCGGCCGTCAACCCAAACACCGGCAACCCGGGAGGTATTACCGCGTTTCTATACGATAAAGGCTGCTCCAAAAATAGACCTATCGAAGGAGCCGAGACGATCTGTACCCGTACCCCCTTATCATGCAATATATTTACGGCGCCGACTAAGGTAGAGACCTCCGATCCATTGGCCACCAACACAACATCGGGAGTCTCGTCTTTCATCAATATATAAGCGCCTTTCTCTGCTTGTAATGCATCGTTATAACGACTGCCCGAAGCCGACGGTAAATCGGGGACATCTTGACGGGAAAGAATCAATGCCGTCGGTGTATCCTTATTCTCCATAGCCAATTTCCAAGAAACAAGAGTTTCAGCGCTATCGGCCGGCCTCAGAACCAACACACTATTTTTGCCGCTATGATTCTTCAACTGCTCCATCAACCGTATTTGAGCTTCCTGCTCTACCGGCTCGTGAGTAGGTCCATCTTCTCCCACCCTGAAAGCATCGTGCGTCCAAACATATTTCACGGGCAATTCCATCAAAGCCGCCATACGAACTGCCGGTTTCATATAGTCAGAAAAAACAAAGAATGTTCCACAAGCAGCCTGCATTCCTCCATGCAACAATATACCGTTCATAATCGCCGCCATAGTCAATTCAGCGACCCCAGCATGTAAAAATGCTCCGTGGAAATCACCCTTCGCAAAAGCTCCTGTCTTCTTCAAAAAAGCCTCTGTCTTATCCGAATTTGCCAAATCGGCCGAAGAAACGACCATATTTTTCACCCGTTCTGCCAAATAAGCCAAAACGTTTGCCGAAGCAGTCCGAGTAGCGACATTCGGTTTATACTCTATCGATGAGAAGTCAAGCGCAGGAAGTTTTCCGGCATAAAAATCGTGCAACTCTCTGGCCAATTCGGGATTTTCTTTCTCCCACGCAGCTTGCGCCGATTTACGTTCTGCGACAATCGCTTTCAATTCCTCTGCTCGACGGGCATACAGACCGGAAGTTTCAGGGAATATCACAAACGGATTTTCCACATTTCCGCCTAAATTCTCAATGGTCTTTTCATAAGATGCACCCGACTTACTCAAAGGCTGTCCATGCGTAGAATATTTTCCCTCGAATTTCTCTCCCGTAACCGTTACACACCCACGTCCCATAATGGTTTTCCCTATAATTAGAGTCGGACGTTCAGTTTCACGATTAGCCAACGCCAATGCATCACGAATAGCTACCGGATCGGTTCCGTCTATTTCCACGACATTCCAATTCCACGACCTATACTTCGCAGCAGTATCTTCATCGGTTACCGCATCTGTATCAGTCGAAAGTTGTACGTCGTTACTATCATAGAACATAATCAAATTATGCAATCCCAAGAATCCGGCCAAACGACCTGCACCCTGAGAAATCTCCTCTTGAATACCTCCATCGGAAATAAACGCATAAATTTTATGACTACACCATTCGCCGAAACGAGCAGCCATAAAACGCTCGGCGATAGCAGCGCCGACAGCCATCGTATGTCCCTGACCCAAAGGTCCCGAAGTATTCTCAATACCATGCATTACATCTACTTCGGGGTGGCCGGGAGTTATACTGCCCCATTGACGAAACGACTTCAAATCGTCCATCGTATAAAACCCCGACATAGCCAATACACTATAAAGCATCGGGGACATGTGCCCGGGATCTAAAAAGAAACGATCACGATTTATCCATTTCGGATCCGCCGGATCGTACACTAAAAACTCGGAATATAACACATTGATAAAATCAGCTCCCCCCATAGCACCTCCGGGGTGACCCGATTTGGCTTTTTCAACCATCGCCGCCGTCAATACTCTGATATTGTCGGCCGATTTGTTTAATAAGTTCGTATCGTTCATGGGAATTTTTTTACAAAAATAATACAATTCATGAGTATACAAACACAAAAACCGCCAAAAGTTCACAAAAAGACAAAGAGAGTGAAGAAGCATCTTCACTCTCTTTACTAAATCTTATCTATTAAATAAATAGTTACGCCTCATAATCGTCGGTCGGAATATCTGTATTAACATTCTTACTACCTATGGCAGCATAGAATAAAATATAAGCCAATCCCAACGCAATTACCCAATAGCTATTCAAGAATCCAGCGAAATCGGCTACACCGCCTTGAATCAAAGGCAATATACCGCCACCGCAAACCATAACCATAAACAGGCCAGAAGCTGCTGCTGTATATTTACCCAACCCTTCTACTGCAAGGTTGAAAATACCGCCCCACATCACAGAAGTACAAAGTCCGCAAAGGATTAACAACATCACGTTTACAGGAACTTGGGCAAAGCCGAATGATATATCGGACTTAAATACCGGCATATTTACCAAAATATTATCAGCACAGAATATCGCACCCAATACCAATGCGATACCCACTGTCGATACAACCGTCAACATCGCGCGACTGGACACCTTCGCTCCGATAGAGGCCCCGCACAAACGACCGATCATCATCAAGAACCAATATGTCCCTACAACCGATCCGGCAATCGTTGGATCGATGTTTATCTCAGGTGAAGTCATAAACAAATTGGCAAAATTAGGAATGCCGACTTCAACACCTACATATATAAAGATAGCAACAGTTCCCAACACAAAATGGCGGAAAGAAAGTGCGCTATGTTTACTCTTCTCCTTTTTGGCAGAAGTTTTTACGATATGAGGTTCTGGAATATTTACAAAATATAAAACGACAAATGCCAAAGCAAAAATACCCATTGCCAAGAACAAGGCAGGGTCGGCATTGGAAATTTTAGCCTGAGCCAAATCACCGATCAAATAACCTACCAACACCGGTACAATAGTCGCACTAATCGAGTTGAACGAACCACCTAATTGAATCAATTGTTTTCCTTTGTTCCCACCGCCGGCAAGAGTATTCAACATAGGATTCACTACCGTATTCAACATACACATGGAAAAACCGGAAATGAAAGCGCCCACCAAATACACGGCGAAACTTTCGGCGATACCCGACAAGAAAGTGATACCTACACCGATAAACCCGACGGTTACGGCAAGAAGCGCGGTCTTCTTATAACCAATGCGCTGCAACAGCATACCGGCCGGAATTCCCATAAAGGCATAAGCGATAAAGTTAGCCGCATTTCCCAACTGCGACATAAAGTTACTGGCTCCGAACTGACTTTTAACAATGACTCCCATCGGATTCTGAAGCCCTGTCACAAACGAAATCATGGCGAACAATGCAAACATCACTATAATGGGAAGTGCATAGTTCTTTTTCTGCTCTGTACTCATTTTATAAGATTTTAATTAATGAATTTATGTGTGTTTTATTTCTTTTACAATAGATATTTTACCCTTTGCACATCAAAAAATACAAAATTGAGAGCAAAAGTAATGTTAATTATCCATCAACAGATACGATAGCAGCATGTTTTTGAGCATAAAAACTTTCAAAACTCACATTCAGATTGTCATTCAAAAACATGAATAAACACGTTCCCCGAATATAGACGTTCCTATACGCACCAACGTACTGCCATGTCGTAAAGCCAACGGATAATCATGTGACATTCCCATCGATAATTCACAAAATGCCGAAGAATCGACCGAGCTCGAACCTTTCACCTCATCGAACAATTTTTTCAAAGCACTGAATTCTCGCTCTATACAATCCTCATCATCTGTCTGGGTGGCCATACCCATCAATCCACATATCCTTACATGAGGATATTTCTCCGAGGAACCGCCTTGTAACAATTCCCGGCAAGAATCAGGCGTAAAGCCATATTTACTATCCTCTTGCGCCACGTGGATTTCAAGAAGGCAATCGACTACTCGACCGCATTTGGCCGCCTCGCTTTCTATAACCGAAAGGAGCTTTTCGCTATCCACGCTATGAATAAGAGTAATGAACGGGACAATATATTTCACTTTATTGGTTTGCAAATGACCTATAAAATGCCATTCTATATCCTTAGGCAAAACCTCATACTTTTCAACAAGTTCCTGTACTCGGCTCTCCCCGAAAATACGCTGTCCCGCCTCATAAGCCTCCATTATGGTTTCGGCCGTATGAAATTTCGAGACCGCCACCAACCGAGTTCCAGCAGGTAACTCTTGACGAATTCGCTCTATATGTCGGGCTATATCACTCATTCTTGCGGACGATCTTCTTCTTTTGTTTTTCTTTCGGGATCAAACGGATAAACGTCCATCAACGGAGTTTCTGTAATAGAAACAATCACCCAGTCGGCCATTGTTCCTTTCATGCCTTCCACCAAGTTTTTCAATGCCGTTTCAAAATCTGCGGCTTGCACAAGCATATACGATGCCGTACGCTTTTCCATACCGCTTTTCTCGTCGAGAGTGATAAAATTGAGTTTACATTTATACCACCGATCACCTGTTTCATCGAAAAAAAGCTCGCTGAAATTAGCTCGCTTCACCGCCGAAACAGAAAATTCCCCCGAGATAAACGGAGATACCTCCTCAATAATACGAGCTTCCGCTTCGGTAAACGACAAAGCATCCACCAAATAGGGCTCTGTCACTTTTTTTTGCATGCCGTTTTCCAGCATCTTATCGTACTTAACTCTGCACTCAAACCAATTAGCCATATTTTTGCATTCAAAAAAGAAGGTGCTCCTGCACCCTCGGTTGTTAATATTCTATTTTATCACTCTTGTTTTCCCATTTTTCAAAAGCCTTGATAGCTTCATCGCGCATCATCGGGACTACATTCAAATGGCGTTTTTCCAAAGGTAAAGCCAATTCGTCGTAAATAAACGAGTCATCGAATCCTATCTCCTTGGCATCCGCCTTCGTATTTCCGTAATACACTTTGTCGAGATGCGCCCAATAAATGGCTCCCAAACACATGGGACAAGGCTCGCAAGAAGTATAGATCTCGCATCCGCTCAAATCGAATGTCCCCAATACCCGGGCTGCTTCACGAATCGCATTTACTTCTGCATGCGCCGTAGGATCGACCGACGCCGTCACACGATTTGCCCCCCGCGCTATGATTTTTCCATCTTTCACAATCACCGCACCGAACGGACCTCCGTCGTGATCTATATTATCGAGAGACAACTTTATAGCCTCCCTCATAAATGATTCTTTTTCACACATACGTCAAGAACAATTCACATTAATTTATAAAGTCTTCAATGAGAGCAAATAAAAAGGGCTGCACATCTCCGCTTATAACTATGCCTATTTCTCACTTTCACTACAAAAAGACGACATGAATAAAACGAATTTATTCGATTGCACTGTATATTGTCTATTTTGCATTACTTGCAAAGTTACAAAACAGATTCAACGAAAAAAATATACTTAAAAAAGTATGTCCCTATTTTAAGCTTCTTTCAAACTTTTATTCACGCAATCGATATAATCGAGCAACTCTTCACGCCCCCGTTTTTTTTCCGACGATGTAGCAAAAATGGGAGGCAATTCTTCCCAAGATTCATGCAGCACCTGTTTGTAATACTCGATATGCTCTTTCAGTACTACGGAGCCAATCTTATCCGTTTTTGTAAATACAATGGCAAAAGGCACGCTGTTTTCACCCAACCATTCCATGAATTCGAGGTCTATCTTTTGAGGTTTGTGCCGACAATCGAGCAAGACAAAAAGACAAGTCATTTCCTTGCGATAAAGCACATACCCCTCTATCATTTCCCGCAATGCCTCTCGACTCTCTTTGTCTCGGCGGGCATATCCATAACCCGGCAAATCGACCAAGTACCAACTATCATCGACCAAAAAATGATTGACAAGCATCGTCTTTCCCGGAGTAGACGAGGTCATCGCCAACCCTTTCTTACAAGTCAACATATTTATCAACGACGACTTTCCCACATTGGAACGTCCAATAAAAGCATATTCGGGTAATCCGTGCGATGGGCAGTCCTTCACATGGCTGCTGCTAATCACAAACCGGGCGTTTTTTATTTCCATATATTATATTCAAATTTTGACAATCCATGCAAAAATACTCATTTTTCCCGATTTGACGACAACGCTGTTTTTTCTCTGTCTCAAAATATGACATACAGAACAATAACTAACAGATATTTCCTATATTTGTAGATACGAATATAGGATGCGGTTCGGCATAGTCAAGTCAGAAATAAGATTTCGGTTTGCCTCTGCACTCACCTTTTACTATATTTGCAAACTCGTGAAAAGGAACAACCCTTATGGACCAACAATATTCTTCTATTCTTCTCGAAAATGCGGTAAACGAATTTGCCAAACTACCGGGTATCGGTAGGAAAACGGCTTTACGTTTGGTTCTGCATTTGTTAAGACAAGAAGAGGGCGAAGCCGAAAAATTCGGTAATACCATTATCAAGTTATGCAAAGAAATCAAACGTTGCCACATTTGCCATAACATATCCGACTCGGATACCTGTACCATTTGTGGCGACCCTTCGCGCGATGCCTCCACGTTGTGCGTTGTCGAGAATGTGAAAGAGGTGATGGTAGTCGAGAACACTCGCCAATTCCACGGGCTTTATCACGTATTGGGGGGGGTCATCTCCCCGATGGACGGCATAGGTCCGGCCGACCTCGAAATCGAAAGTTTGGTAGACCGAGTCGCCTCCGGTGGAATAAAAGAGGTAATACTCGCACTCAGCGCCACGATGGAAGGCGACACGACCAATTTCTACATATTCAGGAAGTTGGCTCCGTTCGATATCCAGGATGCCGACTTCGTACATAGCGGGATTCCGATCCTTCTCATCGCCAGAGGAGTATCCATAGGCGGAGAGCTGGAATACACCGACGAAATCACATTGGGGCGTTCCATTCTCAACCGCACGTTATTCAGCGAAAGTTTCAAAGGATAATATTATACTATTTTCATTAGACTGCCGTTATACATTATAATATTAGAGATTCTGTCTTGTGGTAAAAATCAGTGTCGTTATTGTCAATTACCGTGTAAAATACTTTTTGGAGCAATCGCTTCGGTCGGTACGGGCTGCATTAAAGACATACCCGATGGAAGTCGAGATCTTTGTCGTGGACAACCACTCGCAAGATGACTCGCTCGATTACCTCATACCCCGGTTTCCCGAAGTCCGATTCATCGCCAATACCGAAAACGTAGGATTCGCACGAGCCAATAACCAAGCCATCGAACAATCCACCGGGAAATATGTTCTGTTACTTAACCCCGACACTGTAATAGCCGAAAATACGTTATACGAAGTTTTCCAATTTATGGAAGCTCACCCCGAAGCCGGAGGAACCGGGGTAAAAATGCTCGATGGTGACGGACGGTTTCTACCGGAATCCAAAAGAGGATTCCCCACTCCGTGGGTATCGTTCTGCAAGATTTTCGGGCTCTCGGCATTATTCCCCCATTCCCGCATTTTCGGTCGTTATCACATGAAATATCTCTCTCCCGACGAATGCCACCCCATAGACATTCTTTCGGGTGCATTCATGTTCATGAGACGTGAAACACTGGACAAAAGCGGGCTACTCGACGAAAGTTTTTTCATGTACGGCGAAGACATCGATCTCTCCTATCGGCTCGTCCTTGCAGGATACACCAATTACTTCCTGCCGACTCCTATTATACATTACAAAGGAGAGAGCACGAAAAAAGGAAGCCTGCGATACGTCCGTGTCTTTTATGAAGCCATGCTCATTTTTTTCAAAAAGCATTACCCGCATTACAGCAAAGGGTATTACCTCGCCGTAAAATCCTCTATATTCTTCCGAGCCTCGTTAGCCGCTGCTTACCGAGCCGTCTCCTTTCCGTTTCATAAGCATGGAAAAACCGATAAGAAAGAGAAAGGAAAATGGTATATTCTCTCCCGCACCCCGCAAACCATAGCCCGATTGATTCCGGGTATAAAACACTACACGCCTATATGGTCAGCCGATGAAATTCCGTCGTCATCTGAACGACAAGACGACCGGCATATCATATTAGATTCGGGACTACTTTCCTATCGGGAAATCATAGAAACCATACAATCAAAAAGCGACGTCCGTAACCATTTCCTCATCTATACTCCCGACTCAGAAATCATCATTTCACCCCAACAAACCTATACGAAACCATGAACTACCTCACCGGCAAACAAATAGAACTGCGAGCGGTAGAACCCGAAGACCTCGATGCCCTTTACCGCTGGGAAAATGATTCGTCTCTGTGGATATACGGAAGTACCGTATCGCCCTTCTCACGTTATCTGTTGAAACAATACATCGAAAACTATACGGCCGACATCACTCGGGACAAACAATTAAGGCTCATAATCATGCGAAAAGAGAGTCGCCAAGTTATCGGTGCGATAGACTGTTTCGACTACGATACCACAAACCGTAAAGCAGCGATAGGTCTCCTCATCGATCCCGGTCACAAACGACAAGGATTCGGACGAGATGCCCTCGAAACATTCGTAGAATATGCTTTCCGTTTTTTACACCTGCATCAATTATATGTACATATTCCCGTTTGTAACACAGCCAGCATAGCGCTTTTCAGGACATGCGGATTTCACGAAAGCACACGCTTAAAAGACTGGATACGGTTGCCTCAGGGATATGCCGATGCTCTGATATTTCAAAAATTCAATCGGGAATAAGCGCCTAATTCATCAGAGGCATCTAATTGAGCGAAGGTTCCTGCGGGGAATTTAGCCACAACTTATATCCGTCACCCATACCCTTTACTATCTCTCTCCAAAAAGCATCACCTTCGGCCGCGAGACAATCGCCCGGCGAAGCCATAGTCGTCACAGCCCACGACTCCTGTTTTAATTCCCCGTCAAGCTGCCCGGCCGACCAACCGCTATACCCGATCAAAAACTTCACATGCTTTTGCACCGTAGAGTCGCTTCTCAAAAAATCGAGCAGCATATCGAAATCCCCATTAGCGAACAAGCCCGTCGAAACCTCCACTGCACCGGGCAATGACGCTATATCGTGCAAGAAAAACAAATGATCCGTTCCTACCGGCCCTCCACAAAAAACCGGAATGGAAGGTATATCGTTCTCTCCCTCTAACAATTCACTCAGAACATATCTCGTCGGGCTATTCAACACAAACCCCACCGCACCCTTCTCCGAATATTCGGCCAAACAAATAACCGCTCGGCGGAAACACCCTTCGTCCAAAAATGGCTCCGCCACCAACAACGCGCCCCGGTGGGGCGGCATCACCCGCCTGCGTATATGAAACGATTCGACGTGCATACAGATACGATTAAATCTCTGTCAAATATAAAAATTCAATCCCGTAGTTCAAAACAAATCGTAAAGTTTCACCGACAAAAAAACGCTCTTGCAATCATTTCTTTTCGCATGGTCTCGAACTGTTACGACAGTAAACAAGCTAAGTAGAACCGTTATAAATTAAACGATGACACAGAGCAAACGATACGAAATAGCCCCGAAACACCTTACATTTGTACAGCAACATTACACCATTATGGACGGAAAAGACGACATCTCGAATGTAATCCGGGAGAAAAAAGCCGCACGGGTCACTTGGGTGGGATTTTTTACCAATCTCATCTTGTCTGCCGCAAAAATCATAGCCGGCATATGGGGGCGAAGTAGTGCCATGATTGCAGACGGCATACACTCCTTATCCGATTTTATCACAGATTTCATCGTTATCATCTTCATTAAAATCTCATCGAAAAACGAAGACAGCGACCACCCTTACGGACATGGTAAATTCGAAACCTTTGCCACCATGCTCATCAGCTTTGCACTCTTCGTCGTCGCCATTGGAATATTTTATTCGGGAAGCATCAAAATATACGAAGTCCTCAACGGGGAAATTATCGAACGTCCCACCTATTTGGCACTCGCTATGGCAGCTGTTTCCATCATCGTAAAAGAAAGCTTATATTGGTACACGATCACAATCGGGCGCAACATCGACAGTCCGGCTGTCATTGCCAACGGCTGGCATCACCGTTCCGACGCTTTCTCCTCGATAGGAACCCTCATAGGCATATCGGGAGCCATGTTTCTGGGTGAACGCTGGCGGG
>ENA-OPFT01001670-OPFT01001670.1-human-gut-metagenome-genome-assembly--contig:-NODE-1670-length-10600-cov-1.699004_pt1 | contig 10600 bp, 8 predicted proteins | sample MGYA00241714_ERZ501560 | MGnify/ENA primary metagenome ERZ501560 (study PRJEB25962, sample SAMEA2042392) | human gut metagenome | biome: human gut; feature: human-associated habitat; material: faeces...
CAAATCATTATGTCTAAAGTATAATAATACTTGCGCACTTCAAATCATTGCCCAGATTGTATACTCTGCCGGAATCGACACCGACAACAGTTGGTCGGAGAATGTAGTACTCACTGTTTTTTACAACTCTTGCCTTTTCACCATTGCTAAGCTGTACAATTGAATCAACAGGATATAGAATCATACTGCTCATGAAAGCACGCATGACACCTATATCAAGCTGGTTTGTCATGGACATAAGCATCTCAACTGCATCGCGCTGTGAGAAGGCATCCTTGTACGGACGCTTTGTGACAAGCGCATCATAGACATCTGCGACAGACAAAATCTTTGCAAACTGACAGATTTTTGGTGCATCAAAGCCGAGTGGATATCCGGTTCCGTCAATGCGTTCGTGGTGCTGCAGCACTCCCATCAGTATAGAGTTGTTTAAATCCTTTCGGTCTTTTAGCATATTGTAGCCGTACACGGAATGTTTTTTCATGATATTAAACTCATCGTCCGTGAGCCTGCCCGGCTTGTTTAGAATCTCATTGGGGATCATTGTCTTGCCTATATCGTGCAGCAGGCCGGAAACACCTATGTCGTGGATTTCGTTGTCAGGCAGCTTCATCTGCTTGGCAAGAATCATTGAAATAGTGGCCACATCCACACTGTGCTTGAAGGTGTACTCATCGCTTGTTTTGAGGGAACTGATATCGACAGCTATGGCATCGTTTTCATTGATGGCCTCCATGAGTGAGTCTGCAATCTGGTTTGTTGCCTGTGTTAGCTCCTCGGAGTTAGTGTTGTTGAAGATGTACTGGACACCGGTTGATACACGCTGCCTGACACTGTCGCTTAAGGTGACCTTGGAACGGTCGTCCGTACGCAGCTGTTTGACCATGGCGGCAGCCTTTGGAGACAGTATGGCATCCGGATCGTCAGGATCAGCACTTCCCTCGCGGATGTATACTGACATTATACCGAGCTTAAGCAGCGAAGAGATGATATAATCATCGATAGCTGAGCCCTGTACCACCAGGTTACGGCCGGTAGGATCCTTGATGACCTGATCAATAATCATGCCGGGTTTCAATTGTCGTGTTCTCATATATCTGCGTTTAATCATTTTTGCCCCAAAACAAGTCTACTCTAAAAAATAATTCAAAATACTACGAATATTATATAGTATATTTGTACTAAAAACAATCATAAATGAGTTATTTTTAGCAATTTTTGGTAATAGAATAGAAAAACACCGGCATTTACGGTGGCTGCGTCGATTGACGACAACGCAACAGATGAAAAATCAGGCAAGTCAAGATGTCAGTTATTTCTTATTCGATGTACTAGATGTGGTGACCGCCACCACTGTGACTGCCGCCACTATGACCTCCACCACCGCTGTGACCGCCACTTGATCCTGAGCTTTGTGGACTGTAGTGTCTTGTCTGGTTTATAAAGCGTGCGCGTGCATTTTGAATCTCTACCTTTGTAAATGCTGCACCCATGAGCTCGTTGCTCTTAGCCTGGCGCCCCTTTGACAGGGATAATGCATATACAAAGCAAAAAATCATGCCGGCAGCGAGAGCGATAAAGATGCTCGAAATGTATCTGAGAGGCTGGGATATATGTCCGCCTGCAAGGACTGTGTTGACCTGGTCTATTGTTTCCATGCAGCAGGTGAAATAGTCGTAATCATGACTTGAGGTGGCATATATATAAGTGTTGTCACAGATGGAGTTACATTTTGAGTTCGGGATGGTTCTCTGCGTGCTTCCCTCACAAGCCAGATAAATCTCGTTTAAATCTCTGTCTATTACAAAAATGACACCGTTTGCACCGGTTCCGAAATAGCCTTCAAAGGTATTGACTGCATAGCTTTCAGTGCTTCCGTAAGGATGTGAGGTAGTGGTGACAACGGCTATATTGCAGTATTCGGTTGTCTTTTTCATCTGTGAGATGAGCTTGCCCTTTACAGCATCGTCAATGAAATTGGCAGAGTCCTCAAGGATGTACTCGTAGCCCGTAGACTTGTTTGTGTCGCTTAGATTGTAATTTGCGGCTGTCTCAGTGGCATATACATTTGATGAGCTGCTCAAAACAAGGACTGTTACAAGCAAAAATAATGTAAACAAAGCTGAACACCTGCATTTTATACAATGCAAAAAAGGACTTTTATAATTATTTCTATGCACGGTCATCACCTCCCTTATGTGTGGCAAACTGTGGCAGCTTGCGCGTTGTAAGCACATTGAATGCGCGGATGACATTAATCAGTGTGATAAGCACTGAGGCGATGATGATAAAAGCTGCGCCATAATACCATGCATCGAGCACCGGCTGGAACAAAAGAACAGCATCGCCAATAAGCATGGATACCATGCCAAAGATGAGTCCGGCAACGCCCTTGTGTCCGGGCATCCTGTCAAAGCTTGAGAAGGCTCTGATTGAAAAAATAAATGATATGATGGTCAAAATAACAAATAAAATCAGGCTGCCGTCTGCATTGCCAAAGCTGCCTCCGATACCTGCAATGATTGCAAACAGAGCAGGAACAAATTGAATGACAAATATAAAAAGTATAAAGTAAGCTATAAACGATGTGTTTGTCTTTTTCTTTATGGTTTTCGTGGCCTTTTTTGCAGCCTTAAGGCGTCTGCGGTTGTTGATTGCACCAAGTGCCTCTGGCTGTTCCTTTGCGATACGGCCCTTATCCTCGGTACCGGCTTCCTTTACAGCAATCATGGTCAGCTCCTGTGAGTAACAGATATTTGCGATAATCGCAAGCACACCGACTATGGTGAGAGTCATTCCGGGAGTTAGAACCGTCAGCAGACATAATAAAATGTATACCGGAATTGCCGCAATGAGTGAGCCGAGCAGGAATTTACCGACAGATATAGGCAGATCTGCAACAACCTTGCCGGTCTGGCCGTTTACTGTGGCATATGCCACACGATCCTTATTGCGGTATGACAAAAACCATACCGGAAACATCGAGTAATCGGTTTCTTTTACAGTAGTGCCAAGACTTAAAGGCGAAAGAGCAGCGGAGTCACTGTCGACTGACAAGCCGGTAAAGGCAGGCTCTTTACTTATTTCGCTTACTGTGTTTGTGCAGGCAGCATCCATTGCGTCACTTGCGTAAATAGTTGATGGTAAATCAGCTGTATCAGCGTAAAAACCACTTAAGAATGCCGGTGTAAAGCGCTTCATATTCTTCACATCATATGGCGCAAGTTTTTCGCTGATGCTGTCATCAAATGATGAAGATGCATCGTAGGACAGTCCCTTGTAGTAGGCGTCGAGATCTCCCTCGAGCCTGTAATGGTCTGTAATGATGTAATCTCCTGAACGGTGGGATCTTTTCGCCGGAAGTGAAATAGGAGCCTTCTGGGTTACATAATATGTCCAGTAAGGCATGTAGATACCTCTGAATCCGTCGATAAACTTAGGATCCTTAAGCTCCTTTGGCGCGAAAATAGCCTTTTTCATGAGGCTCATGTAGGCTTGCTTACAGTCATCCTTGCTCTTTGCAAATGGTATGATATAAGCCGGCTTGTGCTCCTTTTGCATGCGGCTGTAGAGCACAGTTGATGCACCGCAGAAGCTGCAGAAGCCTGCTGCGGTATCGTCTGTGCTCAGGATTTCTCCTCCGCACTGAGGGCATGTGAAAATGGTTGCGTCGAAGTCCTTCTGGACCTCGGCGTCAGAGGTTTTGTCCTCGTACGCGTAAGGGTCGAAAAGTGAATGACAGTATTCACAGGCTAACTGGCCTGATTTGATGTCAAACTTCACATTTCCACCGCAATTTTTACATGCGAACATTTTGTTTCTCCTTTCTATTCCCTTTTACTTTTTTATCTGCTTGAATAAATAATTCCTTCCAGATTGACGGATGGAAGAGGATGAGCAGTGGAAACAGCTCGAGTCTTCCGGCAAGCATGTCAAACATCAGTATATATTTGGAAAAATTATTAAAAAAGCCGAAATTGCATGTCGGACCGACCAGAGAAAGACCCGGTCCGATATTGTTAAATGTAGCTGCGACAGCCGTGAAATTGGTAGTGAAATCATAGTTTTCAACGGAAACAAGCAGCATTGAAACAACAAAAATGACGGCATACGTCATGAAATAAACATTTATTGACCTGATAACATCATGGTCTACAGGCTTGTGCTCAAAGGTGAGCTTTTTCACACTCTTTGGGTGAATGTAGCCATTTAACTCCTTAAGTATTGTCTTTACAGCGATGACAATACGAGATACCTTGATACCTCCGCCTGTGCTTCCTGCACATGCGCCAATGAACATCAAAAGCACAAGCAGTGTCTTTGAAAGCTCAGGCCATCTGTCGAAATCGGTGCTCGAGAATCCTGTTGTCGTGATGATTGAGCCAACCTGAAACGCTGCCTTTGTGACTGCGTCAAACACACCGGTACACATATGTGCGATATTCACGCTTATGACTATAACGGATGCTATTATGATACCGAAATAGTATCTGACCTCCTCAACCTTAAGTGCGTCACGGATGTGACCGAAGAAAAGCAGGTAGTAAGCGTTGAAATTGACACCGAAAAGTATCATAAATATGGTAACAACCCATTGCAGATAAACATTGTAGCCACAAAAGCTGTCGTTTTTGATACCAAAGCCTCCTGTTCCGGCTGTGCCAAGAGAGGTACAGATGGCATCGTACAGAGGCATTTTTCCGAAAAGCAGGAAAATAATCTCCATAGTCGTAAGACCAAAGTATATTATGTATAAAAGCCTGGCGGTGTGCCGCATCTTTGGAACGAGCTTTCCAACCGAAGGACCCGGGCTTTCTGCGCGCATCAGGTTTATATTGCTGCCGCCTGAAAGCGGGATGATTGCCAGAAGAAAAACAAGCACACCCATACCGCCAATCCAGTGCGTAAAGCAGCGCCAGAAATTCATGCAATAGGAGAGTGATTCTACCTCAGGCAGGATGCTCGCTCCTGTCGTGGTGAAGCCGGAGATGGTCTCAAAAAGAGCATCTGTGAAGCTTGGAATCTCTCCTGATATGTAAAACGGCAGACAGCCGAATATACTCAGTACAATCCAGCCCAGTGCGGTTGTTGCACAGCCCTCCTTCAGGTAAAAGGTAAAATCCCTCGGTTTTTTAGCCGAAAAAATAAAACCGATAGCTATGCTTATGAGTGCAACAATCAAAAAGTAGATGCCGCTTTTTTCATAATAAATACCGGCAACAATACATGGCAGAAGCAGCAAAAAGCCTTCAAGCTTTAAAATATATCCCAAAAGATATCGAATTACTGAAGTGTTCATATCATTCCCCCACTATTCCATAATATCCTGAAGATTCGTAAAGCCGGTATTGGTTGTTATAATCATGACAGTATCATTTTTTTGTATGCAGTCATTACCTGTAGGGATAATAATTTTGCCGTTTCGGTTGATGAAGCAGATGAGCAGATGCTTTTTGAGCTTTAGGTCTCGAAGCGGTATGTCTGTCACATTTGAGTTTTCTGATACAAAGAATTCAATTGCTTCAACTCTTGAGTCGTACATGTGGTAGAGAGTCTCTATATTGCAGTTCATAGAGTTTTTCTTTGCACGGACATAGGCAATTATGGCTTCTGAGGTGATGTATTTTGGCGAGATTACACTGCCAAGGTCCAGGCTGTTTATGACATTGGTAAAAGTTATACGATTAAGCTTTGTTATGACCTTTGCATTGGAAACCTGTTTCGCATAGAGAGTAAGCATGATGTTTTCCTCGTCTATACCGGTAAGAGGTACAAATGACTGGCAGGTCTCTATGCCCTCTTCCTTTAAGAGTGCCTGTTCTGTTCCGTCACCGTTTATGATGACAGCATCCGGAAGCAGTATGGAAAGTTCTTCACAGCGCTCAAAGCTATTTTCGATTATTTTGACCTTTATGCCTCGTGATATGAGCTGCTTTGCCAGGTAATATGCGGCTTTGCCGCCTCCGATAATCAGTGTATTTTTTACGCTGTGTGTATTGACTCCGATGTGGCTGAAAAATTCCTTTGTATGTCTGCGTTCGCCGACAAATGACAGCTTATCGCCCTTGCGGAGCACAAAATCACCTGATGGGATAGTGACCTCATCATCTCTCTCGACTGCACCGATAAGTATGTTGGCATGGTGTCTGGTGCCCAGATCCATGAGCTTTGTTCCGTCGAGGATGCTGCCCTCGGGAATCTCATACTTTATGAGCTGTGCCTGACCGTGAGCAAAGTTTGTCACCTCAAGGCTGGACGGCAGATGAAGAATATGAGCCATCTCAATAGCTGCCTCAAGCTCAGGGTTGATAATGAGTGCAAGACCAAGCTTGTCGCGCAGATATTTGGCCTCCTGGCTGTATTCAGGCGTTCTGACTCTGGCTATAGCAGCACAGTTGCCGACCTGTGTGGCAATGGTACAGCATAGCAGATTCAGCTCATCAGAGCCTGTGACTGCGATGATTAAGTCGGCATCATCAATACCCGCTTCCTGCAGTATCTTGTAGCTGGCACCGTTTCCTGCAATACCCATTACATCATAGATATTGGATACCTGGGAAATCCTCTCCCTGTTTTTGTCGATAATTGTTATGTCGTGCCCCTCCTTGCCAAGCTGCTCAACGAGAGTACGGCCTACCTTGCCGCATCCGACGATGATAATTCTCAGTCCCTGGGAGGGAACCACTCCTTTTTTGAACATTATTTCCTCCGTATATAAAAATATAATGATATGAGGGTCAAAAGGTATTTTGCCCCTCATTTATGATTGTGTGGTGGATAGAATTATTATGACTATCATATATCAATGGATTATAACATAACGCATATATATTTCATAGAGAAAAAAGTCCCAAAAAATATGAGATTGTAATAAAGTACAAAAAGTGATAAAATTGATTTAATTGTAGTATTTGAATAGCTGTTTGAACAGCAATAAGAGATAGATTTTTGGAGCTTTAAGTAATGACGGGATTTTTAAAGGCAAACTACCATACGCACACCTATAGGTGCCAGCATGCATATGGCAGCGAGCGCGAATATATAGAGGCGGCTATCAGAATGGGCATCGCAGAGCTTGGCTTTTCAGACCATGTGCCGTGCCCCTTTAAGGATGGCTATGTGTCGGGCATCCGGATGACGATGGAGCAGGCACCGGAGTATGTGTATGCCATCAGGGAGCTTGGGAAGGAGTATGCATCCGACATAAAGCTCTACGTTGGCTTTGAGGCGGAGTACATACCGGAGTTTTTCAAGGAGCAGAAGGCTATGTTTGACAGGCTTGGCTGTGATTACATGATAATGGGCCAGCATTTTATGAAATCAGAGCAGACAGGCCCGTATACAGGCACACCGACAGATGATGAGAGCCGTATACGCGAGTATGTGGATACTGTTATAGAGGGCATGAAAACAGGCATGTACAGCTATTTAGCACATCCTGATTTAATAAATTATCAGGGACTTGATTCCGTCTACGAATGGGAGATGACGAGGATGTGCAAGGCACTTAAGGAGCTTGACATACCGCTTGAGATAAACATGCTTGGTATCAGTGCAGGAAAGCACTATCCGACAGAGCGCTTCTGGTGTATACCGCATGACATCGGCAACAAAGTGATACTGGGGCTTGATGCACATACAGTGGACAATATATGTGATGTGGAAAGCTATGAAAAGGCACTTGATATAGTCAGAAAATATGACCTGAATCTTATTGACCGGATTGAGATATAGTTACTTACAAAATATCAAATACCAAAAGTGAGGAATGCTATGATTATTACAGAAGAAAAATATAATGAGGAATTAACAAGATATGTTTTGCCTTTTATCAGGCTTAATTTTGAAGATGGCTATATGAAGAGTGCAGATGGCACACGCATACATTACGGCTATGTGACGACACCTGTAGCAAAGGCTGCCATAGTCATATCACATGGATTTACAGAGTGTATGCCTAAATATTATGAGATGATTTACTATTTCGCAAAGGCCGGATACTCAGTATATATGGTGGAGCATCGAGGACACGGCTTTTCGGACAGAAGTGTATCAGATATGAGCATGGTCACTGTAAACAGTTTTGACGATTATGTGAGTGACCTTGATATGTTTATCCGCGAGATTGTGATGAAGCGTGAGGGGCGCAGACCGCTTTACCTGTACGGTCACTCTATGGGAGGCGCGATAGCTGCCCTGTATCTTGAGAAGCATCCTGAGGTATTTACAAAGGCAGTACTTTCAAGCCCTATGATAGAGATGCTTTATGGCAATTTTTCACATTTTGCCGTGGAGGCGATACTGTTTGTCGCAAGTGTGCTTAACTGGAACGATAAATATCTGCCGAGCCAGACACCGTATACGGATGAGTATGATTTTGAATCGAGCTGTTGTCTGTCAAAGGCGCGCTATGACTACATATACAAGTGCAAGGTGGAGGAGGAACGCTATCGTACAAATGGCGCCACCTACAGATGGTGCAGGGCCGGGCGCAAGGCATCCAAATATATAAAGAAGCATGCACAGGAAATTAAAATACCGGTGCTGTTATGCCAGGCGGGAAAGGATTATCTGGTTTCAAATGCCGCTGAGGATGAATTTATTGCGAAACTGCCTCAGGGCATTAAGAAGGTCTATCCTGATTCAAAGCACGAGATATTTAATGCGGATGATGATACCTTGGAGAAGTTTTACTCAGATATCCTTGATTTTTGGGCTTGAACATGAAAATGAAATTCGTCAAGTGAAAAATGTGACATAAAAAATCATTTGTTTTGTTAGAAATGACATATGGATTTAAAATACAATATATAGTATAATCACAACTGTTGCGGACAAGATGTTAGTATTTAAGCCGATGGTAAGAGTACGTAAAGCATAGCCCGTACAGAGAAAAATAATAAAATATATCAATATTGTAACAGGTAAATATACTATCAAACAAATGTGAGGAGAAAGAGAATGTCAGACGAAGTTTTAGACGATGTAATGATTAAGGGTTCATGTAAGGGAAAAGCAGATGCTATTGTAAATTGCCAGTGCAATATCGAGAGTGCACCGGTCAGATGCGAGCAGGCAGAAAGATGTATGTTCTATTCTTATTATAAGTGCAGCAAGCAGTGGAAGAGGCTTGCATAGTTAAAATTAAAGATTAAAAGCTCCGGGCTGACAATGAAGTCGGCATGGAGCTTTTTTGCGTATATAAAGAAAAAAATATTTTACACGCGGAAAACTTATGATAATATATAAAAAAGGTAACTATTCAGAACCATTGAGAACAAAAAAAGCTGATGCGTCATGCTCGCATGTAAGCAGCAGGGGTTCTGTAACACGAAATGAGGTAATTATGGAAGCATACACGAGTTTTGCCCGGGTGTATGACATGTTCATGGACAATGTGCCATATGAGGTGTGGGGCAGATATATTGTCGAAAAACTGCGTGCAAATGGCATAGACAGTGGATATGTCGTGGACTTAGGCTGTGGTACGGGAAAGCTTACCACGCTTCTTGCAGATGCAGGCTATGATATGATAGGCATTGACAATTCTTTTGACATGCTTGATATGGCGCTTGAGAGAGAGGATGACAGAATCCTTTATCTGATGCAGGATATGAGAGAGTTTGAACCGGGAGAAAAGGTGAGTGCCGTCGTAAGCGCATGTGACAGCATCAATTATATTCTTGAGCCTGAGGATCTTCAGGCAGTTTTTTTCTGCGTGAGCGAAAGTCTTAAAGAGGGTGGCATTTTTATATTTGATATCAATACTCCATATAAATATGAGGTGCTCATGGCTGATAATACCATAGCTGAAAACCGTGATGAGGGCAGCTTTATATGGGACAATTATTATGATGCCGATGAGAAAATAAACGAGTATGACCTGACACTTTTTATAAAGGAGCAGTCAGAGGATGAGGATGACATCTACAAGAAGTTTGAGGAAACTCATTTCCAGAGATGCTATGAGATTTCAGAGCTTAAGGAGCTTCTTGAGCAGTCGGGACTTGTGTTTGATGCGGTGTATGATGCGTACACAGACGATCAGGTGAAGTGTGACAGTGAGAAGGTCACTGTAATTGCACATAAAGCATAGAATTAGATAATGAGAGGTAAATTATGTCAGATTATATAGTAAGAGCAACAGCGGCGGATGCCAATATCAGAGCATTTGCTGTAACATCAAGGGAGATGGTGGAGACCGCCAGAGAGGATCACATGACAACACCTGTCATGACGGCGGCACTTGGCAGACTTCTTTCTGCGGGAGCCATGATGGGAGCTATGATGAAGGGCGATAAGGATATCATAACTCTTCAGATACAGTGCAGCGGACCTGCAAAGGGACTTACCGTCACAGCAGATTCGCACGGCAATGTAAAGGGCTTTGCCATGAATCCACAGGTTGAGCTGCCACTCAATGCGGCAGGCAAGCTCGATGTGGGTGGAGCGCTTGATCTTGGAATACTCACAGTCATAAAGGATATGGGCTTAAAGGAGCCGTATTCAGGTCAGTGTGAGCTTAAAACAGGTGAGATAGCTGAGGATCTGACCTATTATTTTGCCACATCTGAGCAGATTCCGTCGGCGGTGGGTCTTG